>Ga0114901_1001344_pt1 | contig 14366 bp, 10 predicted proteins | sample MalvireepMed_s16_FD_89686 | JGI IMG/M metagenome (GOLD analysis project Ga0114901, IMG submission 89686) | Marine viral communities from the Global Malaspina Expedition - Malaspina viral metaG DeepMed_s16 | ecosystem: Environmental > Aquatic > Marine > Oceanic | place: Mediterranean Sea... | reverse complement strand
CACACGCGCGTGCCTTGGTCGATGGCCCGTTTTGCATCAAGCTCTAACGCTTCGTCGGCACCGCCAATCAGGTGATATGGCATGTTTAAGCCTTCAACGATATCACGCATCGGCTCTTGTCCTGCGCAGATGATGATGTTGTCTACCGGCAATACTTGGCTATTGCCCTCTACCGTAATGTGTAGCCCTTCATCATCAATTTTGTCATAGCTTACGCCCGGGATCATGGTCACGCCTTTGGCTAGCAAGCCTACGCGGTGCGCCCATCCCGTTGTTTTGCCTAAACCCGCGCCAACTTTTGTGGTCTTGCGCTGAAGGAGGAAAATTTCTCTTGGCGAGGGTTCTGGCTGCGGCTTAACCCCTTCAATACCTGCGCGGGCCGAGAAGGTCATATCAATACCCCACTCTTTCATAAACGCAGGAATGTCTTGGCTTGGCGTTTCCTTACCATGAGACAGGTATTCAGCCGTATCAAAACCAATGCCGCCAGCACCGATAATGGCGACTTTATTGCCAACAGGTTTCTTTTCTTTTAACACTTCGATGTAGGTCAGTACTTTCTCATGCTCAATACCTTCAATCGCTGGCGTGCGTGGTTTAATACCCGTGGCAATCATCACTTCGTCAAACCCTTCATCGTTTAGCGCAGCCGCATCAACATAAGTATTCAGTTTAAGCGTAATGTTTTTATGAAGCTCAATCTGGCGCTTGAAATAGCGCAGCGTCTCGTAGAACTCCTCTTTGCCCGGAATTTGTTTTGCAATATTAAATTGGCCGCCAATTTCGCTAGACGCATCGTAAATCACAACGTCGTGCCCGCGCTGGGCAGAGGTTACTGCCGCGGCTAATCCTGCTGGGCCTGCGCCCACTACCGCAACACGCTTTTTCGTGTCAGCAGGCTTTACGTTAATTTCCAGCTCGTGACAGGCGCGGGGGTTTACCAAACAGCTAGTCATTTTACCGTTAAATACGTGGTCAAGGCAGGCTTGGTTACAGCCAATACACGTGTTGATTTCATCGGCTTTATTTTGCTGCGCTTTGCGCACAAAGTCAGGGTCAGCCAAGAACGGACGGGCCATAGACACCATATCAGCATCACCACGAGACAGCACTTCTTCAGCCACTTCAGGCGTGTTAATACGGTTTGACGTAATAACCGGAATTGAAAGCGCTTCGCGAAATTTAGCGGTAACCCACGTAAATGCCGCACGAGGTACTTTGGTGGCAATGGTTGGAATACGCGCTTCGTGCCAACCAATACCGGTATTAATGATAGTTGCACCTGCTTTTTCTATTTCTTTACCAAGCTGTACTACTTCTTCGTAAGTAGAACCACCTTCAACAAGGTCAAGCATCGACAAGCGGTAGATAATGATGAAGTGCTTACCTACGGCCTCGCGCACGCGGCGCACGACTTCAATAGGCAAGCGGATGCGGTTTTCATATTCGCCGCCCCACTCATCGTCACGGTGATTTGTGCGTTTTGCAATAAACTGATTAAGGAAATAGCCCTCAGACCCCATGATTTCAACGCCATCGTATCCCGCGCGCTGAGCTTGGGTCGCTGCAGTAATGAAATCTTCAACCTGCTTTTCAATCTCCTCAGCTTCAAGCGCTTTAGGCTTAAACGGGTTAATAGGCGCTTGTACTGCAGAAGGTGCCACAAGCTTAGGGCTATACGCATAGCGACCCGTATGCAGAATTTGCATACAAATTTTGCCACCAGCAATGTGCACTGCATCTGTCACTTCTTTATGGTTTTTAACCGCCTCGTCGGTGTCTAAACGAAACGTTGACGGATGCGTAGCGCCTTCTTCATTGGGTCCAATACCACCGGTGACGATGAGACCCACGCCGCCTCTGGCACGTTCGCCATAAAAGGCCGCCATACGTTTGTGGCCGTCGGGTAACTCTTCTAACCCCGTGTGCATAGAGCCCATCAAAACGCGGTTTTTAAGAGTAGTAAAACCTAAATCTAACGGGCGAAATAAATGAGGGTAAACGGGATGATCGGTAACGGTCTGATTCATGATACATTCCTGAAAGTCGTTTTGGCTTGGTAAAAGCCGTTAAAAAGCCTGTTTAAATATTTTTATCTAATGCGCTCTTTCTCTGAAGGCGCGTTATGATTTCACTAATTACATACAATACGTGTGTAGGTTTGAGTTGCGCACCAGCGTTCACCTTCCCTTATAGTAAAAAGGCGACCATCGGCTACCACCGTTGCGCAGTTAGCGCGCTTTCAAACCTAAACCTATGAATTCATTTTTTTGATAGCGGGATGCAATGGCGGGTACTCCGGCAACGTTTTTGTTTTCTGTGCTTCCATAGCTTTAAACACATCTTCCATTTGGAACATTCCCGCTTGCCATGTGGCCATGTACGTTAAGCTTTCAGCTACCGTATGTTCGACTGCGTAATTAATCATCGTCTTGGTGCCTGAAACCGCTAGTGGCGAATTCATCGCAATCTGCTGAGCTATTTTCATTACGGCTTCTAGCATTGAAGCCTGGTCGTCAAAAACTTTATTTACAAAACCGAGTTGCTGCGCTTCTGCGGCACCAAAGTTACGCCCGGTGTAAGCCAGCTCTTTCACAACACCAATAGGAATAAGCTTAGGCAGTCGCTGAAGGGTGCCTACGTCCGCCGTCATGCCTAACTGGGTTTCTTTTATGGTGAAAAACGCATCTTGAGTGCAATAACGCATGTCGCACGCACTAAGCAAATCTACCGCACCACCGATAGCGCCACCTTGAACCGCCCCAATAACCGGCATACGTGCCTGTTCAATGGCGGTAAAGCTATCTTGTAGCAGCATAACCATACGGCGCATGCGTTCTGCTCTGCGCGATGGGTCGCCCTTAAAATCTTCTTTCATGTTCAGAAACACCGATAAATCCATACCGGCAGAGAAATGCTTTCCTGTAGATGAAATAACAATAACGCGGGCATTGGCTTCATCATCTATTTCACGAATAGCCGCTGGCAGCTCTGTCCAAAATTCAGGGATCATGCTGTTCATTGCATCTGGGCGGTTAAGTACTACGTGGGCAATATGGCCCTCTTGTTTTATTTCTAATGTAGAGTACTTCATGGTTTGCGCTGTCTCCTTGGGCTGTTCCTGTTAACAAATTTGCAAACTAGACAGCGTCAAGATAAAAGGCTATGTTGACACTGTCAAGATAAAACGTTATCTATTCGGCTTAATTTGAAAACGGACACATTTGATATATGGCTAATGCAGTACAAAGCTATCATCACGGCGATTTGCGAAGTGCGCTGTTAGAAGCCGCCACGGCGCGGTTATCTCAGCACGGTGTTGATAGTTTATCCCTTCGAAAACTGGCAGAAGACGCCGGAGTCTCGCGAACTGCACCCTATCATCATTTTAAAGATAAAAGCGCCTTGTTAAGCGCCATCGCGGCGAAAGGGTTTAGCGACTGGCATTCAACGGCCAAGCGTATATTTGAGCAAGAAGACAAAACACCGCAAGCGCGTTTTCGTGAGTTTGTTCACGAGTACATCGGCTACGCCGCCGACAACCCCGAAATGTATGAACTCATGTTTGGTCGCACTATTTGGCAGAACCAAGCTGCGACAAGCGACCTTAAAGAAGTGGCGTTTCCGTGTTTTCAGTTTCAGGTAACTATGACACGCTATTGGCAAGAAAAAGGCTTGCTGCCAAATAATCAAAATGCTCTTCGTTTAGCCCAGGTTACGTGGGGCACGTTACATGGTATTGCCAGACTGTTGATAGACGGTATTTATGCCGACAGCAGCCACATCGAAGAAATGTGCGACTGTGCTGCCGACCTTTTTATGCAAAAAACTAAGTAGCTTTACGCCGACTCCGCATTTCCAATAGAAACGGGCTGGCCCTCGTGCGCCGCTTTAATAAATTTCGCAGCGCGCTCTGCAATCATAACGGTAGGTGCGTTGGTGTTGCCGCCGATTAAGCTTGGCATTACCGAGGCATCCACAACCCTTAAACCGGCCACACCGCGAACCCGTAACTGATTATCCACTACCGCCATTTCGTCGTCATCGCTGCCCATTTTGCAGGTGCCGATAGGATGATAGATGGTCTCGGCTCGCTCTCTTAAAAACTCTAGAATTTCGTCATCGGTTTGCGCTTCCTCTCCCGGATACAGTTCGCTTCCTTGGAACCTATCAAAGTCGGGGGCGGAAAGTAGTTTTCGTGCTATACGCACGCCTTCAATCATTACTTGTTGATCTTCAGCGGCGGATAAATAGTTTGGATCGATAAGCGCTTGATCAGCCGGGTGATTACTTTGAAGCGATATAGTACCGCGACTTTTTGGGTACAAACAGCATACGTGCAGCCCATAGCCGTAACCAAAAGCCAGTTGCCTACCATGGTCGTTCAATATCGCCGGTAAAAAGTGAAATTGAATATCTGGCCCCTGCGAGGCTAAACTTGAACTAACAAAACCGCCTGCTTCTGCGATATTCGATGAAAAGATGCCATTTCGTTTGAACGCATAGTCGGCAGTGGCTTTCACATAAGAGGGTAACGCGCCAAGTGCCACCGCATAGCCTTCTCTGGCCTTACAGGTATATTGAACAATCGCATCTAAATGGTCTTGTAAGTTTTGCCCCACGCCCGGCAAATCTTGGTGTACAAAAATGCCTTTATCTTCTAGCTCATTTCTTGGGCCGACACCCGATAGCATCAGAAGTTGTGGTGAATTAATCGCACCGCCGCATAGGATGACTTCGCTTTTAGCAAAATAGCGACTTACCGCGCCTTTTTCTCGCACCTGAACACCAATGGCCCGCCCTTCTTTTAGCAGCACTTTTTCTGCTGCGACCTTGGTAAGCACGGTTAAATTATTGCGATGCTTAGCTTGGGTTAAGTACCCTTTCGCGGTTGAGCAGCGCTGACCGTTAGCTTGAGTGACGTGATAGAAGCCAATCCCTTCGCGGTCGTCGCGGTTAAAGTCAGTAAGCTGTTTATAGCCAGCAAACGAAGCGGAATTTACGAAGGTTTCAGACAAAACGCTAGTGTGACGCAGCTTACTCACGTTCAGCGGTCCACCAGTTCCATGAAATTCATCCGCCCCTTCTTCAAAGTTTTCTGAACGTTTGAAGTAGGGTAATACGTCATCGAAAGACCAACCTTCAGCGCCCTCTTCACTTGCCCAGCGGTCGTAGTCTTCTTTTTGCCCTCGAATATAACACATGGCATTCACTGAACTACTGCCGCCCAACGTTTTGCCGCGAGGCCAGAATAACTCTCGGTCGTACAACTCTTTTTGCGGGGCGGTGTGGTACCCCCAGCCAATACCTTCAAAGCGACTAAGTACCGATAAGCCAAACGGTATGTGTATAAGTGGGTTAGTATCTTTCGAGCCAGCCTCCAGTAGCAAAATATCCAGCGCAGGGTTTTCAGACAAACGCGTGGCAAGCACCGCACCTGCTGAGCCGCCACCAATAATGATGTAATCGTATTTGCTGAGTACTTCGCTCATTTCGCCAGCTCCTTAAGCCGAAACCAAATAAATGTTAATAAAACGTTGTGGTACGACCAGATTAGCAAACATTGTTTCATCAAGAAAAGATTTAAATGGTAAGATTTAAAAAATCTAATAATCCTGATAACTTAAGTAGAAAATCGGTATCTACACTACGTTAAACTGTCTAGTTACAAGCCACTGCCTAGCAAAATTAGGCTAAGAATACACTTTGACCAATAACTTATCGTTTAAAGACAAATGCAAAGTCTACCTAGCACAATGGCTTGTGAAACTGGGCAAGCTTACCCACGACGATTTTACTAAAGCTGAGCTTAACGCCCTTGTAAAAGATAGCTTTCCCTATACCTTTGTTTTCGAAATCCCTATCGGGGCCGGCACCGTATCCGTCCTTGAAGGCAAGGTGACGCTAGACAATGAAAGCAATCGAATTGGGCTGCAGTGCTTGTCAGCGGTAAAAATTGACGTAGCCGCTACCACTATTTATCGCGCTCACGTCGTATTTACCCTTTCTGCCACACCGGTTTACGACAAAAACATGAGTACGCTATACCTTACCGGCCTTACCACCGATAGCGTAACGCTAGTGAACGATGATTACGCCTTAATTAAAGACACCCAATTTTTACTCACTCGTTTCTTTCCAAAAAGTGTTAATAGTCTGCTTGGTGGGCCGCTAAAATCAGCGCTTTCCTTATTTAGCGCAGGCACATCCGACATGGCGGCTGATTATTTGACACTCTATCTGTCAGGTTCAAAGCAAGCGGTGCTGGACTATCACGTTCCACACATTGACAGCGCGTTAAAAAAGCAAATTACTCAAAAAGATTTAACTCATACCATGCGAGATAACCACTGGCGCGAGGTTCTCTTTTCTAAACTCGGCCAAAACGTTCGGGTAGAAGAAGGCGTTTTACGCTTTTATCTACGTCAATAGTACTGTTTTAGCGGATGACTAATGGTCTGAGACTATGGAGACCGGTACCGTATCCACCTGCTCACCAATATCTTCTATATTCAGCCTAGGGTTATCAACACTGGCTTCAAGCATATCGAAAGCTTCTTCTACGTAGCGAGCTAGGGGCTGCAAGGATTCAATATTTTTATTGCAGCACACCAAGCCAACATTCGCCGTTCCGGCGTATGTCATCAGCGTGATATTGACACCGCCACCCGGTGTCATGGTGGAAATGGGGTAACACGCTAATAGCTTGGCGTCTTTTAAATAGCGAAAATCTTTAGGCCCGGGGACACTAGATATGAGTATATTTGCTATCGGTTTTACCACGCTTGATAGCCTGAGCCATTCAAAAACCAAGGCTAGTGATTGAATAACGATGGTATAGCCGCTAAATGCTGCCGGACGGGCGTGCTGTGCTGCATGTTTCACAATGCGGTGATTCACCACAATTTGGCGTAAACGAAGGTAAGGGTCGGTTTCGCCGTGGGCAAGTTGAACCGGGACTATCGCAATTTTGTTCCCAGTGGTTTTCTCACCCGGTTTTCGCAAATTAATGGGCATATTAGTAAAGAGCGCTTTTTTAAATACTTGACCGTGGTCTTGAAGCAGTTTGTGAACACCAATGTCAAACGCACAAAGTAATACCTCATTTGCCGTGGAGCGGGTGCGCCGGGCTAACGCTTTTACGCGCTTAAAATCTAAATCCATTGTAGCCACTGCCCGACCGGCCTTAACTTGCCCTGTGAGCACGGTTTTAGTGCCGGTAAACGGTATAGGCATATAGTGAGGGTTAACTCTTAGTATCTTCATAAAAATGCGGATAAAAATAATTAAGAGATCGAATGCCGTTTTTAGCGCATAACCCACTCCCACTAAGCGCTTGTAAAAGCTTGCGGGTTCCCGTCGTTTGTTTCTTAGCCGCTTAAGTGCCCATACTGGGGTGAATTTAGATTCATGGGAATGAGACACGTACCCTGATTGAAACCAACGCACTAGCGTGGCACCGTCGCCATACATGTGGTGTACTCTTGCGTAAATGGCAAAAGAGTCGCTGTTTTCATCAAAAATAAAGTGGTACTGCCACAACGGTTTGTCAGGGTCTAAACGCGAAGCATGAAGTCTTGCCACAAACCCATCCAAGGCTTCTCTGTTAGTAACATCAGCCACTTTGTGAATTTGAACGTGATAGTCCATGTTCAGTTTTTTTACCGGCGCAAAGCCTATTGGATAGCCCAATACTGTTTTTACCGCACAGTTAAACGGTGATGTAGCACGAGCAAAACTTCTTATTTCTTGAAATAAATTGGGGACATACTCAGTGCTTTTTGCTCCTTCAGGCAGTGCGAGAAGCTGCAAGCACGCAACGTGTTTGGGATTCTCGTCAGACTCTGTTATCCAAAATGACTTATCTAAGAAACTGAGCGTTTTTGCCATTTTTATTCCTTTAAGCGAAGTCGAGGGGCGAGTGAGTAGCAGAACCTCTCACAAAATCTTGAGAATTAAGGATTTGTTCTAACTGCTTTTTTTGCTCATCTGACAGTGCCAACCTAGGCAGCACACTTACCATCATAAGCGAGAGTGCATGATAGCGCTGCATTGTGCTATCCATATGACTGTTTAGCTCATCAAACTGGCAAGATTGAGTAATAATCAAAGAGATCAAATCTACCAGCAGCGCTCTGTCCGTTTTTGACGCAATTAACATGTCCCGTTGGGACAGCGAGTCAAACAGAAATGCCAGCTGTTTGTTTAAACGGGTGATAATGTGCTGACGAGGTCGCACTATTGCGGGGTATTTTTCCGCCAGATCTGCTGGGCTACGATAGAAAAAGCGAAATACGTGAATACTATCGATGAGCAGATATAGGTAGACCATGATTTCTTCTGGGTGAAGCGTATTGAGTTTGTCGCGGTTGAGTACTTTCTGCATTTGTTGTTCATGCATCTTCATTAACGCACTGACAAGGCTATCTTTCCCTTTAAAGTGGTAGTAAAGATTTCCGGGGCTAATATCTAACTCAAGCGCAATATCTACGCTGGTCACGGTATTCTCACCGTGTTCGTTAAACAAAGTAAGCGCGGTGAGTAAAATTTTTTGCGCAGTTTTCATAAGTTAGCCCATTTGAGAGGTTTTCGTTAGCTACATAAACACAAAATATAGCTGTGCGCCCCCTGCCAACATACCTAAAATCGCTCCGGTCACTATAAGTTTCCATTCGTCTTGTTGATAGGCTGGTCGCAATACGCCTTCGAACTCTTCAACGCTCAGCGCCTGCATGCGTTCACTTAAATCGTGCCCGACCTGCAGCGCGTTGTTGGCATAATCAAAGGCATACAACAAATATTTGTCTGAGTTATCGAATATCTGGCGGACCGCTAACGCTTTCATCTGATGATAATTTTCAGAGCCAACGCCAAGCGCAAAATAAGGCTGCGCTATAGCTACATAACGTTCAATGGCGTCATTCACGTGTAGTTCAATAAGCTCTAAAAGCTGCGCCGACCCCGAGCCATGTAAAATAACATGGGTAATATTTTTGGGCGTAATCAGCTTTTTCTCTATAATGGCCGAGTAAACTTCTGACACCTCTTTTTGGCGCTTTAAAAACATTCCCTGAATTGTGACGGGGCCAATTTTTCTGGGTCGTTTGGGCTCGAAGATTATTTTTATCGCGATCCAATTGGTGGCATACCCCACGAGTAAACCGCCCAAAGGTAATATCCACCACGCTTGAAAAAGGTACCAAAACACCATTGTCGGCAAGCCAAATAAGAAGCCAAAATAAAGCCCCGAACGCACGATAAATGGAAATTCTTTGCTGCCTGCGGTGAGAAATATTTCGTTAACTAGCTCAGGCGCATTAACTAACTGCTCTACGACGAGTTCTTTGATATCTAAAATTTCAGATACGTTGTGTTGGAAGTCGTCCACCATTTTATGAACAACATTAGGAATGTCGTTTTCTATGCGCTGATAAACCAGGTTTTTACCCTGTACGGGCAGCGCTGCCCATAACTGGGGAGCCGACTCTGCCATAACGTCGTTGATCACCTTACGGATAACTTGGCTCAAGCGACGCTCGATCGCTTTTGTTAGCTCATCGGCGTCCAAGCGCTGTGCTAATTCTTCAACGCTCAGCAATTTACCTAAAACCAGCTCAACCTCAATTTCTGCCATTTGACGACGCTTTGCGGGGATAAGCCCCTGCCAGCCAAAGAAAGGTTTTATGCCAACAAACTCGATGGGGTAAAACATCATCTTTACCGCCAAATAATTTGTAAGCCATCCAACGATAGCGCTAATTAAAGGAATTGATACCAGGCTTAGTGTTTCAACATTCCATTCCATACTGCGAACTAGGGTCCGATTTATTATTCTCTTTGTCAGGCTACTGAGTGCTTATGAATTGGTCAACGTAAAAAGTGAAATTACTGCCAATTGTTGATTGAAGACAAGCAAATGAAAGTCTAAACGTTAGCTGTGAAAAGAAAGTTAAGTAGTAAGGTTTGTGACTTTCGCCAGTAAGAAGTTAGTGTGAATGTTTTTTGTATTAGGTAGTGGTTTCTAACTTTAGCCAATAGACTTAGTCAGTAATGTTGGAAGATTAGCATTCGCGGCGTGTATTGATACTGTGCACGAATCTAAGGACTTAAATATTATTGTTACCCGTTTTTAAAGCGGTATCGCGGCATGTAGACAAGGCGAATGTTCGAAGGTCTCTCGGCCGAAGTTAAACTTAATAGGTACTCTTCATGGCAGTATTCGACGTGCGGTTAAAAAAGCTTGAACATGATATTGATCATGCGAGCAATTACGATGAGTTCGAGGCTGCGTGCTTAGCACACGACGCGCTATCTGGTGCACAAGAATGGAAAGCAGAAGACGCCAGTGATGACTACGATTATAAGCTTATCCGCAAAAGAGTTCAGCGACTTCAGTTAGCCAGGGGAAAAGGCGATATTCACGCCCTGATGTCTATTCTTCACGAAGGGCTTCATGGCAACTTGGGCAATATTGCCAATCCATTACTCATTTTGCACTGTAAAGTGGGCACCAAGTATTTAATTGAGCAGTTCATTGACGAAGTTACCCTTGCGCTAGAGCAAATTTTCCACGCTGATGAACAACAGGTAGATTTTTACGAAAAGTTATCTTTCTTTGAAGAAACTGCCCATGCGTTTGGCCGTAGCTGCCTGATGTTATCTGGTGGCGCAGGTTTAGGCTTTTTTCATGCTGGTGTTGTAAAGTCACTTAACGAAAAAAACCTTTTGCCCACCGTTGTCTCAGGTTCAAGTGCCGGCTCAATTATTGCTGCCATGCTAGGCACGCGAAATCACGACCAGTTGTTGGAAGCGTTGAGCGCTGAATTTATTTATGAAACATTTAAGCACTGGCGAAGTTTTGCAGGTTTGGGGAAAAAAGGCTTATTCGATAGCTCCGTGCTTGAGAATGCATTAATAGAACTCTTTGACCTTACTACCTTTGAAGAAGCGTTCAAGAAAACAGGGCGGCACATCACCGTAACCGTATCTCCCGCCGATTTACACCAGCATTCTCGGTTATTAAATGCTAAAACCTCACCTAACGCGATCATAACGCAGGCGGTACGTGCCTCTTGCGCCGTCCCTGTTATTTATAGTCCAGTTCAACTGCGTGCTAAAACCCCGGCCGGCGACATTGTGCCTTATATTCCTAACCGTCGTTTTGCCGATGGCTCACTGATGGCAGACCTTCCGTATGAACGTCTCGCACGGCTATACGGTGTCAATCACAGCATAGTAAGTCAGACCAACCCCCTTGCCGTACCGTTTATTTCTTCTAATCGTATCGATCCGAACTCGTTATGGGATATGTCAGCTCGCCATCTTGGACAGCTTGCTAAAACCAACAGTATCTTTGCCATTGATATTATTGAGCGGCTCACAGGAAATAAAGAGGCCAAACTGGCGATTCATAAAGTTCGTTCTATTATTGATCAGCAGTACGTCGGCAACATCAATATTTTGCCCAAGCGTCAAATTAGAAATTTATCGCAAGTATTGTCTAATCCAACCCGAGACAGTATTGAACAATTGATTGTTAGCGGAGAACGAGCGTCGTGGCCGCAACTCCATGTTATTAAAAGAAATACCAAAATTAGTGAAAAATTACGGTATCATTTAGGTCAACTGAAGAAACGTGAAGCAGTAGAGCTAGGCCATGTTGTAAAATAAGACGTGCGCCCGCTAAACTGTCTCGAGTTGACCATAACCATTTAATGTCAATTCGCAGCATCATTTGAAAGGATTACGGTGAGCGCACAAAGCCAAAACCCCGATAGTATTTACACGCAACAAGTAAAACAACTCATCAATATGATATATCCTCAAGAGTCTGGCTATGGCTCTGTGTTCGAGGATGCACGCCATTACTTTTCTCTTACGCCTGCGCTTGAACAACATATCGAAGACTTAAAAGCCCAATTAAAAAAAATTGAGGGGAATAAAAATAAAGAAGTCTTAGCTGAACAGCTTACCAAACAAATAAAAAATAGCTCAGAGAAACTTGAAGAAGAGCGTTTAGCAAGGTTAGAGCGTCTGGGCGCTGTAAGCACTAAAATCATTGAGCTTTGCGAAGGTGATAACTGGCAAGAAACACAGCAGCTAAGTGCGAAACTTCTGGGCACAATTATGTTGCTAACGCGAGGTCCTGAGGGTAATTTTGCTCGTGTTCATATGCGCTTCAAACCTCTCTACAAAGCCGTTTTAACATTGCGATTAGTCGATAGACTCTTAGAGCACGATACTATCGCCCACAAGTACCTCTCAAAATATCGCGAGGCCTCTTCTCGCTTTCGCGGAAACCGTTACTGGCACGACAAATGGAAAGTAGAGCTGGGCCGTCCTCTTATCACTGCCGCGCTATTACAGGATATCGGCTTACAAAGCCCTGCCGCATTAACCATTTTAAAAGGTGAAAATGGCACGCTTGATGAATTCCGCTTACTTGAAGAATCACAGCGAAAGGACCTACTCAAGCTCAACTATCATTTTACGCTCAAATACATCGTTGATGGATTAGGCCTCCCCAGCTACGTAGGAAATAACAAAGAAGAGAGAGATAGGTTTGTTCTCACGCATAAAGAAGCGAATAATTTTCTACAAAGCATAGTTAAAGATGCGTTTGTTTCGAAAACGGGACTAGGCGAAATAGTCAAAATCCCTCAGATTTACGTTTCTATTGTACTGTCTACCAAATCCGATTACTCGCGAATGAGTTTGCCTAAAGGTTATTTGCTTATTGAGCAGTTGGCGAAGAAAGGTGCATTGAACAAACAATTGGCGCAAGACTTTATAGACCTGGTGGGCTATTTTCCTCAAGGCTTTGGCGTTACTTTTATACCAGAAAACGAAAAGGGCCAAGAAAAAGACCAATACGAGTGTGCCATTGTTATTGGCCTAAACCCTAAACATCCGGCGGAGCCACTATGTAAAGTGGTAACAAGAAACCAAAAATATGTCACCAGTGGTGAACAAGAAGTCATCCCGAAAAGCAGAAACCTGTACTTCCCCGCTAATAGAAAGAAGCTGATGCGTATAGGTAAAGACAGGCTCGGCGAAATAATGAGCCAACTTTCAAATAATTTCACGCCAGATGCAGTAGATGATTTAGTGCCAAGCTTCTGGGAACCTTTCGACTTTTTTGGCTATAAAAAACATCAAAATTTATGGGTTAAAAACAAATAAAAAGGCAAGTAGCTTTAATAGCTACCTGCCTGTACCCAACATTTAGTCAGGCTTCGCTCGCGCTATTCACCGTCTTTTTTGACATTGTTCGAGTTCGCAGCGCTCGTCCTGCTTTTCTCAGTTGAGGTGGTTGACGAGGCGCTAGTGCTTTTAGGGGCAGCCTTAGAACCCGACGTTTTAGACGCCGTAGTTTTAGCCGTAGTCTTATTCGCTGACGTTTTTGTAGTTGTGCTTTTACTCGTCGTCGAACTTGCTTTACTTGATGCCGTCGACTTTGAAGTAGCTGGCTTCGTTGAGGTTGAGGCTGGTTTTGACGCCGCTTTCGTTGTAGGAGCAGATGTTTTGCGAGCGCGGGGAGTGTTCGCCGCTACGCTTGATTTCGCTGTCGCAGGCTTAGCAACCGTCTCTTTTGCCTCTACTTGTTTTGCCGCTTCTTTTGCTGCAAGAAGGGCAACTTGCTCTACAAGCAAGTCAACCTTTGCATTTAATGCTTCTAACTGCTGCTCTTTTTGCTGGCGCTTCTGTCCACCGGAAAACATCGAAAAAAGCGGTGTTGAACTTACCAATTTTTGCGCTGAATCCACAATCGCAAAGGGATTAAGCGTTTGTCTTAGCTCGCTTTCAACTTCAAGCCCTTTGGTCTGCATTGCATTGATAGTTTCGTGCGTGTCATCAATTCTTTGACTGACCATTCCTGCAACTTGATCTAACTTGGCAGACAATAAATCAGTACCTGCGTATAGCCAACCGAATAGTGGAGAAGACTTGATGGGCGTTGCCGCAATGCCGTTGCGCGCAGTAGAATTACTGTCTAGCGCAGACACTGACTTTGAATTAGGAGTATTTTTGTTGCTCATAACGCCTCCAGTGTGGAGATTTACTAAGCATGCCAGCACCACGCTTATGAACAAAAGCGATGCTGTCACTCATGTGCAATTAGGCAAATAACGGTCTTTCTTAACCTAGCTAAATGACTAAGTGCGTCATGGGCACCTAACCGGAGCCCACAAGGAACATGGAATTACTTGTTAGCCGCTAATTTTGCTACTGCCTCTGTTAAGGCGTCAATCTTAGCTGAGAGTTCTTCAATGCGCTGATCCGCTGGCTCTGAGTCAAGGCCTAGCTTTTTGCGTACGTCAGCCACGCGATTTTCAACATCGTTAGTGGTCGATTTCACTTTGGTT
>Ga0114901_1001342_pt1 | contig 14368 bp, 12 predicted proteins | sample MalvireepMed_s16_FD_89686 | JGI IMG/M metagenome (GOLD analysis project Ga0114901, IMG submission 89686) | Marine viral communities from the Global Malaspina Expedition - Malaspina viral metaG DeepMed_s16 | ecosystem: Environmental > Aquatic > Marine > Oceanic | place: Mediterranean Sea... | reverse complement strand
TCGTGGTTTAACCGCGCTGCCCGAAAAGTGTTGATGAAGCTAAACGGTGACATGCTATTACGCAACTTAGCATTGCAAGGCTGCTTAGCGTTCCTCACTATTCAAGGCGCCCGCTACGGCGAAACGTCGGCAGCGGTCAACGCTATACTTATGCAGTTCTTCGTTTTGATTGCTCTGGGGTTAGATGGCATTGCCTATGGTGTGGAAGCGCTGGTGGGGGAAGCCAAAGGGGCTTCAAATACGGCCGAAATTAAACGGCGTACTTATCAAGGGATAGTTTGGTCGAGTATTTTTGCCCTTATCTATAGCCTGATATTTTACGCAGCAGGTGAAGCCATTATTGAGCTACTTACCGAGCATGGTGGCATTGTAAGGGCAGCACTGCCCTACCTTAGCTTGATGGTTTTACTTCCCTTGTTGGCGCACTGGTGCTTTTTATACGATGGTGTATTTGTTGGCCTTACCCGAGCCAGCGCAATGCGAAATACTATGATAATAAGTGCGCTAGGCGTCTACTTCCCCGTGTGGTACCTCACCAAAAACCAGGGTAATGTAAGCCTATGGTATGCCCTACTTGCCTTTTTACTAGCTAGGGGCGTGACATTGGCTTGGAGCTTTTATCGGTTAGACAAGCGTGAAGAACTGGCGTCTTCTAACGGGTAGTAAAACGTATAACTAAGCCTGCAGATGGCAATGAAGCCTCGGCAGGCTTAATATTTTTAACCGTTACATCTTGACGATGTGCGTGGCACAAAGCTTATTGCCTGCAGGGTCTCGCAGGTAAGCAAGGTAAAGTTGGCGTTCGCCATTGCCTCGAATGCCTGGTGGATCTTCACATGGAACACCCCCATTCTCGCTTCCTACTTTATGCCACTCATCTACCAACTCTGGTGTGCGGGCAGCAAGGCCGAGTGTTGTGCCGTTACCATGTGTGGCGGCTTCACCGTTAATCGGTTTGGTTAGCGCCAAAATACCCTTTGGCGTGTAGTAGAATACTCGTCCGTGTTCATCAAAAACCCCGGGCTCGTAGCCCAGTACGCCTAAAACGGCATCATAAAACTTCTTCGACGCTTCAAGGTCATTTGCACCTAACATAACGTGGCTAAACATAGTTGTGTCCTCTTTTTAAATCTGGGGTAAGCCCCATCGATCAAATAGGGTTAATAGACCCTCAATCACTTAATGCAATGTCGACGGCTGCAGATGCGTGAATAGCAGTGGTATCGAATAACCGAACTTGGGTGTGTTGCTGCTGTATCAATAATGCGATTTCCGTACAGCCTAAAATAATGCCTTCAGCACCTTTGCCTGCAAGTGCGTTAATAATCTCAATATACGCGTTACGGGAGTCAACACAAATCACGCCCTTGCATAATTGTTCATAAATTATCTTATGCACAATATCTCGCTGTCGTGCATTGGGCATAATAACATCAATGTTAAAATTATTTTCTATGCGCGACCTATAAAAGGGTTGCTCCATGGTAAAGCGTGTGCCGAGTAGCCCGACTTTTTTAACGCTATGCTGTTGAAGCTCGTTACCTGTAGCATCGGCGATATGAATAAGCGGGACTGAAATATTTTGCTCAATGGTGTCGGCTACTTTGTGCATGGTATTGGTACAGATAACCAAGGCTTTTGCGCCAGCTAGCTCAAGGTTTCTGGCTTCTTGAGTGAGAATATCTGCGGTTTTACTCCAGTCTCCTCTATGTTGAAGCTGTTCTATCTGCGCAAAATCAACGCTGCTCAAAACGAGTTGAGCGCTGTGTAAGCCGCCAAGGCGGGCATTCACCCCTCGGTTTATTGCTTGATAATAACTGACCGTAGACTCCCAACTCATTCCGCCTAACAAACCAAGTTTTTTCATCATATCTACCGTTGCGTCATGGGTGTTTTAAACTAATCTACCTGTTTGGAGCTGCATTGACTACTTGCCATCTGAACTTTCATTACATGCCATAACATCGTTATGTGTCAAGAAAGAGATAGCACTTTAAAAGAAAGTAGGTTGTGGCTTTTTGAAACTGTGCTGAGCCTAAGCTAATGCTGGTAAGGGCTTTTGATACGTCAAAGCGTGATTAAAACTTAGGTGGCGGCTTTTTATTTTTTAGAAACGAAAAACGCTGAATGAAAATACCGAAATAGCCCAACATGGCTAGGGCGAAGCCCACAAATAAAACGAGAAGGCTTAAATAGTAAAGCGTAGTGTGAAGGTGACTTGTGGTAAATAAAAGCAAGACGCCGACAACGAAAAGGGTGAGACCCATTTTAAATCGTTGCCAGCTTTTGTGTATATCTTGCGTTAGCATAAGGTTGAGAACCTATAACGGCTTGGCGTCGCCCTTAGTAGTAAGAGTGCTCACCTGCTTGGTGTTCTGTTGCATCGCGTACGCCATTTAGCTCGCCTGCAAACTGTTCAAGCATTTGTTTTTCAATGCCATCTTTAAGCGTTACATCAACCATAGAGCAACCGTTACAGCCACCACCAAACTGAAGTACAGCATAGCCGTCATCAGTGAGTTCGGTAAGTACAACTTGGCCGCCGTGGTTAGCTAGCTGCGGATTAATTTCCGACTCGATCATGTAATTAATACGTTCAATAAGCGGCGCATCATCAGACACCTTACGCGCTTTAGCGTTAGGCGCTTTTAACGTGAGTTGCGAGCCCATTTGGTCGGTTACATAATCAATTTCAGCTTCGTCTAAATACGGTGCGCTCTCTTCATCTACGACCGCGTCAAAACCGTTGAACGTTAAGCGTGTGTCAGTCTCTTCCACAGCATCTGGCGGGCAATAGGACACGCCACACTCTGCCGACGAAGTGCCTGGGTTTACGACGAATACACGAATATTCGTGCCAGACTCTTGTTTACTCAACAGTTTTACGAAGTGAGCCTGGGCTTCTTCTGATATAGTTATCATCAGCAAGTCCTACATATTTTGAAATTTGGATTATTGTAACAAATTTACCTGACTAAAACAGTCAGGTATTAATTAAATAAATTATTCCAGTAAATCGAATTTGTTGGGAAGCGTGCTTATAGCATTTACTTCTCAACCATAACAACAAGACGGGAAGCGCTATGTTAGCGAAATTGCATTACTCCACCAAAAACAGCCGATTTAAATTTGCCGCATTATTGGCCCTTAGCTCATTTGCCTTTGGTGCAACGATTAGCCAGCAAGCATATGCACAGCAAGCCTTAAATTCAACGGTTACCCTAACGCCAGATGTGGGTGGACAGCCGGTTACCGCATACCTACCCGATAGCGTGACATATAACCCGAATATCCCTACACCGGAATCGGTACTTGGTGCCAACATTGGCGAGTGGCATGTTCGCCACGACCAAGTCGTGAATTACATGAAGGTATTAGCCGAAAAGTCCGATCGTATCACCCTTGAGGAAACCGGTCGCACTCATGAAAATCGTCCGCTTTTGTTGTTGACTATTACGTCGCCTTCAAACCGCAAGAATATCGAAACACTTCGAAAACAGCACATTAACGCTATGGAAAGTGGCGACAAGGTCGGTAGCGACGCACCGCTAGTTTTCTATATGGGTTACAGTATTCACGGTAATGAACCCTCGGGCACAAATGCCTCGCTTGCACTGGCTTATTACCTCGCTGCTGGCGAAGGTAAAGAAATTGATGCCTTGTTAGACAATAATATTGTGCTGTTCGACCCGTCTTTCAACCCCGATGGTCTATCACGCTTTGCTCAGTGGGCGAATATGCACAAGGGAAAGCAGTTGGTTTCTGACAGTCGTCACCGCGAACATGACGAAGGCTGGCCCTCTGGGCGCACCAATCATTATTGGTTCGACTTAAACCGCGACTGGTTGTTATTGGCCCACCCGGAGTCGCAAGCACGTATTAAGCAGTTCCATAAATGGCGCCCGCATATACTGACCGACTTTCACGAAATGGGTACCGATAGCACCTACTTCTTTCAGCCCGGTGTTCGCTCGCGCAAAAACCCTTTAACGCCAGATGAAAACGTAACGCTAACCGAGGCCCTTGCGCAATATCATGCTGCTGCCTTTGACGAGCAAGGGGAACTGTATTTCACTCAAGAAGCTTTTGATGACTTTTATGCAGGGAAAGGGTCAACTTACCCTGATCTGCACGGCAGTATAGGTATTCTTTTTGAGCAGGCCAGTTCACGAGGTCACCTTCAGGACTCTATCAATGGCAAGCTTGCCTTCAAAGACACCATTGCCAATCAAATTACCACGTCTCTAAGCACCTTTAGAGGCGCATTGGCAAATAAAGCCGCAATTCTTGATTACCAATCTGGGTTTGTTAAAAGCACCCAATCGCTTGCTAAAAAGGACGAACATTCCGGCTTTGTAGTTGGTGTGTCAAACGATACTGGCCGCTTTAATGCGTTTATCGCGCTGCTAAATCAGCATCACATCCGCTATGAAGTGCTAACAGAAAACCATGAGGTGAATAAGGTTCGCTATAGCGCAGGTCAGGCGATATATATTTCCACAAATCAGCCGCAGTATCGTTTGGTTAAATCTATTTTTTCAACGCAAACGTCGTTTGAAAACAATACTTTTTACGATGTGTCCACGTGGAATTTAGCGTTAGCTTTTAACTTAGACTATGCGCCTTTGGACAAAGGCGATGCGCGCGGTCTCGAGTTAGGTGCTAGAGACACACTAAAGCAAGCAACGCTAAATTCAATTCAAAGCGATGCTTATGCCTACGCATTTTCTTGGCAGCACTACTATGCCCCGGCCATGCTTCAAACCTTACTTGAAGCCGGCGTTAAAGTGCGTAGCAGCGAAAAGCCCTTTTCTGCCGTTCAGTACAATGGCAAAAATATCGCGCTGCAGCCAGGCAGTATCATTATTCCTAAAGGCTTAGGCCAGCCGGAAAATGTGGCGTCTATTCTTAAAAGCGTACAGCAACAGCTGCAGGTACCAGTATTTAGCCTTCGCAGCGGCTTAACGCCTACCGGAAACGACTTAGGCAGCAGAAGCATGAAGCCGGTAGCTTTACCACAGGTACTTATTGTCGGTGGTGAAGGCACCAGTGAATATGAAGCGGGTGAGATGTGGCACTATTTCGATACGAAGGTCGGCCTGCCTGCGAGCATTGTAGATCAGCACAATGTGGCGAGGGCGCTAAGCGACCCCAGTGTAACCTACACCCATATTTTGTTTCCAAGTGGCCGCTATCACTTCTCTGATTCGGAAAACGAAAAGATAGAAGACTGGGTTAAAGCGGGTGGTGTAGTCATCGGACAAAAGTCTGCGCTGCGTTATTTCGCCGAGCATAAGTGGCTGGATATCGAAATGGTTAGCCAAGAGAGCATAGATAATGCGTTTGATGACAGTGAGCTTAGCTATAAGGATGGAGCCTCGCTTTACGCTAGAAAGTTAGTGGCGGGGGCTGTTTTTTAGGCCAATATCGATAAATCACATCCTTTATTCTACGGCTACGATGACGATACACTGCCAATGTTTAAAACCAACAATATGATAGTTGAAGCCAGCAATTCGCCATTTGTCACCCCAGCGCGCTATACCGATGAACCGTTAATGGCGGGGTTTAGTGATAACGCTATGGTCGCTTTAATGGCAGAGTCTACGGCCGTTACAGCGCAAAAAATGGGGCGTGGTGTGGTTATAGGCTTTACGGACAATACGCAATTTAGAGGGTATTGGTATGGCACAAATAAAATGCTTGCGAATGCGATTTATCAATCTCACTTCATTCGGTAATGCACAACAGCAGCAGTGAGTGTAAGCGGTAAGTGGGCGCTCACTAAGGTGGGCTATTTGGCCGCGCCGCTTACGCGTATTGAAATAAGCTGCTTTTCGGCGGCGGCGTGAACGCCGCTGCCCACACTTGAACCGTTATCTTCGGGTAGCGCATTTTTAACTGCTTACTCAGCGTGTTCACTGTTACCCCAGTGGTGAGTACGTCATCAACAATAGCGACGGTGAGGTCACGTCCGTTTTTCTTGTGTCCCAGAGCCTTGATTGAGTGGTCTATGCAGGAGGCCGATAGGTGAAATACGCGGCTTGCATTTTCTGCCCTTGCTACTCTAGATAGGTGGTGCTGTACACTCAATCCCTGTCTTCTGGCCCATTGGTGATCAATCGGGATACCAAATGTATAGCTAAGCTGATGGCTTAATACGGCGGCTTGGTTGTAGTGTCGTGTGGCTAATCGCCATGCACTAATAGGAACCGGAAGGAGTAAATGAGGCACTGTTAGCGTGCACTGTCGCTTTTTATGGACAAACCAGTGACTTAACACTTTTCCTGCGGTAAGGGAATGCGTAAACTTCAACTGGTGAACCAGCGATGACATGGGCCATGTATGAAGCCCTAGCACACTAAGTGCATCGTAGTGGCTATGCTTGACGTGGCCTGCAACAGGGCCGTAGTGAAGTAGATTACTTCCGTGTAACCGCTCATCGAAAAAAAAGATGTCATCTTCACACCAGTGACATACTGGCGCAGGACTTGCCTGATAACATAGCAAGCATGAAAGGTTCATAGTGTTGATTCCATCAACTTCCTTGAATTGTCGAACGTCGACCTATTTTCATCATTACGTGTAGTCTCAAAAAACACGTTACAGCCAGAGGAGGTGTAAATGGAAAGTTTGCATACAAACGGCGAGCTTGTCACCCGTACAAAGGGTACAGGCGTAGATCTTGTATTTCTTCATGGATGGGGGATGAATAGCGGTGCGTTCACATCCTTCCTTCCCTACTTAAGCGATAACTTTCGCGTGACTACTATTGATCTTCCCGGGTTCGGAGAGAATGCGGGTATCGTTCCTTCCCCGTATAACGCAGATTCGCTGGCGCAGGCTGTAGTGAATAAACTACCAGAGCGATGCGTCGTGGTTGGCTGGTCTTTAGGCGGGTTGGTTGCGCAGAAGGTTGCCCTATTAGCGCCTGAAAAACTTACCGGTCTCGTCACCATCGCCTCAACGCCGCGTTTTATTGCAGGGCCTTGTTGGCCTGGTATTGCAGCCGATTTACTCTCTATGTTTGAAGCGCAGCTTGAGAAAAACTATCAAAAAACCCTAGAACGCTTCTTGGCTATCCAAGCGATGGGAAGTGAAACCGCTAAGCAGGATATTAAAGCCATTAGGGAACAGGTAACCCAATTCCCTGCTCCTGCGGAAGAAGCGCTTAAAAAAGGGCTTCGCATGTTGTCCACCGAAGATATGCGACAAGATGTGGGGCGCATAACTGTGCCAACACTGCGCCTTTACGGAAGATTAGACAGCTTGGTGCCGACTAGCGGAATTGACAGAATATGTGAGCTGCATCCGCAGGCTGATACGGTGGTGTTGCCTCATGCTTCTCATGCACCATTTATTTCCCATCCTCAGCAAACCGCTGACATCCTGTTTCGTTTCATGGCAGGTATTTACCAGCAAAAGGCATCCTAATCTGACTGGCATGAATTGCGCTCCTGACTTTTATAATCAGGAGCTTATTTCGTACAGCTTCCTTTAAATTGGGTAAAATAAAAAGCACCTTCTGACAAAGGTTTAATACGCTGCGTTAAGTCTTAGCTTTTCATTTGTGTAAAAGTGGTCAATAATTGCACATGAGAGAGTAGAGGTAGTGTATGACAGGTATTGACGGTAACAGTGCAAGTTCTGCATTTGTAGCGGCCCAGTATGGCTTACAAAGTGCTAGCGAAGGTATTTCGCAGGCGGCATCTAGTATTGCCCAACGTACAGCTGAAGATGCTGTGGCCCCAGCGCAGTCAATCCAGCCCAATACGGCTGCTAACGGCACCAACAACACCTCATCTAGCGCAACACGATTGACAGATGATCTCATCGCGTTGAACGTAAATGAGCGAAACGCGCAAGCCTCTGCCAAAGTGCTAGGCGTAGCCGACGATATGCTTGGCACTATTATCGACGTTCTGGCGTAACGGGAGCGCTCACGGTGAATATAATTACACCTATCCTTAACGCCATTGCCTATCCTACCGCTAACATCAATACCGAGTCTGCGCGCAGAGACAATGTGCAGCGTGAAACCATACCTCAAGCATCAGATGCTGAGCAAGGTGCGTCTCAGAAAGGGCTGGGGTCTGAAGCTGACAAAGCGAAAAGTCCAGGACAACCTCCTGCTCCCGTTACCTATGAACGACCGCAAATTCAATCTGAACTGCAAGCAGCATTTCAAAATGTATTTGGGCAGGAAACAGATAATGCTCAGGATGAAAGTGCGGGTAAACAGAACGCCAAAGACCAGCAGCAATCTGACCAGTCAACACAGCAAGCACAGGAAGAACAACAAGAGCAGCAAGACGCCGCGGAAATTGAGCAACTAAAAGCCCGCGATCAGGAAGTAAGAGTCCACGAACAGGCCCATGCTTCAACGGGCGGCCAATATGCTGGTGCGCCTCAGTATGAGTATACAACAGGCCCAGATAATAAGCGCTATGTGACCGACGGCGAGGGGTCTATTGATGTCTCAGAAGAAAAAACGCCAGAAGAAACGTTGAAAAAGATGGAACAAGTGCGAGCTGCCGCTCTCGCGCCCGCTGAGCCTTCTTCACAAGATTTAAAAGTAGCGGCAGAGGCATCTCAAAAAGCCACTGAAGCTCGCAGCGACATTGCTAAAGGGCAGCAAGCCCAAGGCAATGATACCGCTCAAAGTGCTTTAGATACGAATATTGATAGCAGTATCACACCACAAACTGATATTGCACAAGAAGCTGGCTCTGTCACCAATGAAGATATACCGACCGACTCAGCACCGAACGCTGTGCTATCGTCCCAACCCCAGTTTGCTGACTCTACTTCAAGCGCGGGTAGCGCCAATGATGATTCTCAGTTTATGCAGGCGAGAATTGGGCGTATTCAAAGTGCTTATTTACAGGCGTACACGCCATCTGCTGAAGGCCTTTCGCTTCAGGCTTAAGCACCTGCACGCTTCACTGACATAACTTCCACGTACACGTGCTTTTTACTGCAAATACCGCCCGCATCAATAATCTAAAATTGCTTTGGTAAAGGGGTATTTAGGGGAGCCACCGGTAATATCGGTAAGCACTGAGTTCATGGTGTCTACGTCGCTATCAAAGCCACCGTGTGAGGTCGCCGCGGTAGAATCACCTTCTTTCCCTTCACTATACTTGAACGTTACGTTAGCAATTGGCGCATCAAAGGCCGCCATACCTAGTAATGGCATTGCCGTTTTCGACTCAAAGGCATTCGATACGAGATAAAGCAGTGATTTTTGGTAAATACGCGCCACGTGGTCGTCTTTCTCTAAAGGCCCGGATAAGTTATAAACCGTTGTTGAAGCAATATGCTCACTTTCAATTAGCGGAGCCAATGTTTCATTAAATAACGGATAGCTTATTGCCGGCGCCATTAAATGTAGACTATCTACTTTGAGCGTTTCATCAATTTTAAATAGACGAGCAAGGCTATGAGCTTGAAAAATAGAGCCCGCTGAGTGACCCACTATGTGAAGTTGAATGTGCGTGCTATTTTTTAAATAGTCGGCCAGTCGGGTTAAGAAATAGGTACCATCGGAAGTGACGCGGGTGAAAGGCGTACAGGCATCCGACTTCATTTCTCGCCATAGAGCGCCGCCTACTTTTCTTGTAGCCCACTCTAAAATACGGTCTGTGTAATCAGTAAACGCGCCAACTTTGTTACTCAGTTCTTGGTTCTTAAAGCCTAAAATATCTTTTAATTCTTCCAGCATGCCGGTGTCATACATAAAATGTATGGGAAATACCTCGTTTTTAAGAAAGGTATCTTTCATGGCGGCAATACGCTTAGCCGAGGCCTTTATGCTATTTAGCCCGCCGTGGGCGTAAAGCATTACGTGCTTATGTTCACTTTGAGATAGTTTTTCAATAATGGTGTCGACGTGATTTTTATTGCTCCAATACTTGCTGGTTGTATCGAAGTGCCCGTCGTCGAAGTGAACGAAATGATCTTGAATACTCACCCGCGGCGTAGAGCGCGAGAATAGCCCTTGTGCAATAGAGCGAGTGGCTTGGTGAAAGGTGCCAGTGCCGGCAATCGGTAGCGCTAGCTGCACTACCCACGCATCCATTACATTTAGCGCCCAATCGTCGTAGCGCCAAAGGGCAAGCCCAGATTTCTTCCAGTCAGCGCCCCATGAATTTTGAATCCAAAAGCCTTCGTCGTTATAGCCAACGATGGCAAAAGCATGGCCGCCCATAGGTTCTGGTCTAAGGGTGATGGTATCGCCTTCGCAATTGTTCCAGCCTTCATGAATTCTGGCGGAGACAAAAATAACACCCACTTCATTAAGCGCAGCGTGGAAATCACTAATTTCCCTTTCAATGCGATAGTAGGCCCCTAGCCTGTGATTGCTTGCGTTATTGGCGATAGCAAGTGACATTTCAAACTCATTGCTATGGGTAATGTCTTCGGTAAGTGAAGCATGGCAAACACCGCTGTTATACCAGCCCTTAATTGCGCCGCGGCAGCTAGAACCCTCGTAGGCTTCACCGAGCCATTCATCATGACGCTTTGCCATGGCATAAAGCATCCACGGACTTACGGTCTGTTTTCGACCCTGTTGGCGGTAAATGAAGTTAATAGTGGCAGCAAGGGCGAACCCCGTACATGCCCCGTCTTTGCCTTGATCTAATATGACAAGGTTACCTGGCGGGTCGATAAACGGCTTAAGTGGTGTGAGGTTTGGTTGATAGTAACGGTCCCTAAGATCGGGATAGTCAGCGCTGACATTGAGTGTTTTTTGTGAAACAGGCGAGTTCATTATATCGTCCTTTGATTGCTAGCGTTTCGTTGTCCGAAAGTAGAGCCTTAGAAACAAAGGCTTTGGTCAAAGGCGCAACATTACCCTCGCTATACGTTCACAGCATACGAATTTTGGTTGTAGTGCGACCAACACCTTTCATCATTTCGGTGCTCAGTGCGCACACGAATTACCTTGCGCGGTTAATAATGTAGCAAAAATAACAGGCCTAATGGAAGCGGGATAAAGGCTTGAAATAAAAAAGAGCCTGCTTTAAAGCAGGCTCTTTTTGATTAGAAAAGCGTTAAAATATTTACTTTTTCGCTTTAGCAAACGCATCGGCAAACGCGTTGCCCATAGCGCTGTTTTGCGGTTGACTGTTGCGATTGCCGCCCCCCTGATTCGAACGCCCAGGCCCTTTGTTTTGTGCTTTACCTGCACGCTGGTTATTAGCGCCCTTACTTGAAGCCCCCTTACCTGTAGCGCTATGGCCACCAGCATTGTTGCTTTGACTTGGCGTATCATCTAAGCGCATGGTGAAGGAAATACGCTTGCGAGCAACGTCTACTTCAAGCACTTTAACTTTAACGATGTCGCCTGCTTTCACCACTTCACGTGGGTCAGAGATAAATTTGTTGGTAAGCGCAGAAATGTGCACCAATCCATCCTGATGTACGCCCACATCAACAAATGCGCCAAAGTTAGCCACGTTGCTAACTACGCCTTCTAAAATCATACCTGGCTTAAGGTCGTTAATGGTTTCAACGCCTTCTTTAAACGCGGCAGTTTTAAACTCAGGGCGAGGGTCACGGCCTGGCTTGTCTAACTCTTTAAGGATATCTTTTACCGTAGGAAGACCAAATTCGTCGCTGGTAAAGGTATCAGGCGATAAGCTTTTTAGTAGTTCGGTGTTACCGATAATGTCATTTACTGCAACAGCGGTGGTATCTACAATTTTATCAACCACTGGGTACGCTTCGGGGTGCACTGCCGAAGCATCAAGTGGGTTTGAGCCATTAACAATGCGCAGGAAGCCCGCCGCTTGCTCGAAGGCTTTTGGCCCTAAGCGCTCTACTTTCAATAGTGCTTTACGGTCAGGGAAGGCGCCGTTGGTGTCTCTGAAATTAACAATATTGTGGGCAAGGGTTTTGTTTAAGCCCGACACATAGCTTAACAGCGCAGGTGACGCGGTATTTAAATCAACACCCACCGCATTCACACAGTCTTCAATAACACGGTCAAGCGATTTGCCCAACTGACTTTGGCTTACGTCGTGCTGATACTGGCCTACGCCAATGGCTTTTGGCTCAATTTTAACTAATTCTGCGAGCGGGTCTTGTAGGCGTCGCGCAATGGAAACCGCACCTCGAATTGACACGTCAAGCTCTGGTAGCTCTTTTGAAGCAAGCTCAGACGCTGAATATACCGATGCGCCAGCTTCGCTAACCATAATTTTCTGTGCAGTAAGTTCGCTGTTGTTTTTAAGCATTTCGCCAACCAGTTTGTCGGTTTCACGCGAGCCGGTGCCGTTACCAATGCTGATCAAATCTACCTTGTATTGCTTACATAGCGTGGTAAGCGTACGCATAGATTTATCCCACTGGTTTTGCGGCGCGTGTGGGAATATGGTGTTGGTCGCAACCACTTTACCCGTGTTGTCTACTACCGCTACTTTAACGCCGGTTCTTAAACCTGGATCTAGGCCCATCGTGGTTTTTGCACCAGCAGGCGCTGCCATCAGCAGGTCGTTCAGGTTTTTAGCAAACACTTCAATGGCTTCTTCTTCGGCTCGCTCTCGTAGCGCGCTGAAAAGCTCGGTTTCCATGTGTAGGCCAATTTTGATTTTCCACGTCCACTGCACAACTTGGGCTAAGAAATCATCCGCACCGCGGCCGCGGTGCATAATATCGTAGTGGCTCGCAATAATGTGCTCGCAGTGTGAAGGCCCTTTTTCTTCTGACTGCGGGTCGGCATCAAGCTGAATGTGAAGCATGCCTTCGTTGCGGCCTCTAAACATAGCAAGGGCGCGGTGAGAGGGTACCGTTTTATATTTTTCGCTGTGCTCAAAGTAATCTTTATATTTCGCGGCTTCTTGTTCCTTACCCGGCGCAACGGTACTTTTTACATGTGCGTTTTCGATAAGGTAGTGACGCACTTTAGCTAACAGCGACGCATCTTCTGCAAAGCGCTCCATTAAAATATAGCGGGCGCCTTCTAACGCTAGCTTAGTATCAGCAATGCTATTTTCTGCATTAACGTACTTTTGCGCTTCACTTTCAGCGTCTGTGTCTGGGTTATTGAATAAGGCGTCAGCAAGTGGCTCTAGTCCCGCTTCAATAGCAATTTGGCCCTTAGTGCGCCTGCGAGGTTTATAGGGTAAATATAAATCTTCAAGGGTGGTTTTACTGTCAGCACTACTGATACTGCTTTTTAGCTCGTCAGTCAGCTTGCCTTGTTCTTCTATTGATTTAAGAATAACGTCGCGGCGCTCTTCTAACTCACGCAGGTAGGTTAAGCGCTGATCTAGCGTTCGCAGCTGCGTATCATCAAGTCCTTGGGTGACTTCTTTTCGGTAACGGGCGATAAAAGGAACGGTAGCTCCATCATCGAGAAGTTTTACGGCGGCAGTTACTTGCGAAGGTTGAACGCTAAGTTCATCTGCAATTTTATTGATAATCATAAGTCGCTCTAAGATACTAAAAATTCGCGTTAGGCAATAGCGAATAAACGGTGTGCGAAAGGCTTACGTACACAGCGTCGGTAGTGAAAACAGAAGCGGTGAGTATATCACCGCGGTGTAGGGGAAGTCGTCTGATCATTGGGTTCTAAAGGGTAATCTAATGGCGCCTATCTCTGGTTATAGTTTGTCTGTGGCATCGTACCAAATTCGGTTTATCCACCATTCTTTGGTGCCCGTTTCGGTCTTCACAACAAACTCATCGTCTTCTTCTTTGCCAATCAATGCTCTCGCCATAGGAGAGTCGATAGAAATGTAGTCCCTGCGGCCAAAAATTTCATCATAGCCTACCAAGCGCAGCTCCATTACTTTTCCTGCCTCGTTCTCAATTTCAACCCAGGCGCCAAAAAAAACTTTTCCTTCTTGCTGTGGGTCGTAATCCACAACTTTAAGGTTTTCTAAGCACTTGCGTAGGTAGCGAACGCGGCGGTCAATTTCACGCAGCTTCTTTTTGTTGTATTGGTAGTCGGCATTCTCACTTCTATCGCCTAGGCTGGCAGCCCAGGTTACTTTGCGAGTAATCTCTGGTCGTTCTTCACGCCACAAGAAGTCCAGCTCTTGTTTCAGCTTAAGGTAGCCTTTTCGAGTGATAAGCGGTGTCTTCACAATGTCCTATACATATTCCAGCTAATTACCCCTACTTTATGTGGGTAATACCACAAAACGCAATCTTTGATACTCGGAAAAAGTGACAAAAAGGGCAGATTGAATAATTATTGAACATAAACCTTTCATGCAATGTCACAGTATAAATACTAGACAAATTATTAGGGGAAGCGAATGCGTAACCGAATACCTGTGTTGAACCGCCGAAGGCCGGGCAATGAACCTCTTCAAATAAGTGGTACTATCATCGGTTTTATGCTGTTTTTAAGCGG
>Ga0114901_1001340_pt1 | contig 14377 bp, 9 predicted proteins | sample MalvireepMed_s16_FD_89686 | JGI IMG/M metagenome (GOLD analysis project Ga0114901, IMG submission 89686) | Marine viral communities from the Global Malaspina Expedition - Malaspina viral metaG DeepMed_s16 | ecosystem: Environmental > Aquatic > Marine > Oceanic | place: Mediterranean Sea... | reverse complement strand
CGCTGTACCGCATGCTGCAATTTCCGCGCAATTTTCACGAGATCGATGCGCAGGGGAAGCAGGTCCACTACAGCCCCTATGACGGCAAGGTGCATGCCGGCCCGCTCTATACCGACAATGGCTTCTGGGACACGTGGCGCGCGGTCTTCCCCTTTTTCGCGCTGATGTATCCGGAACGCGATGGCGAGATCATGCAGGGGCTGGTCAACACCTACAAGGAATCGGGCTGGTTGCCGGAATGGGCGAGCCCCGGCCATCGCAACGTCATGATCGGATCGAACAGCGCGATCCTGATCGCCGACGCCTATGTCAATGGCGTGCGCGGCTTCGATGTCGATACGCTTTATGAAGCGATGGTCAAGAATGCGACGACGTCAAAGGGGCGGCCGACCGATGCCAAGGGACGCACATTGACCGCCGTCGGCCGCGAAGGCGTCGAATATTATAACCAGCTTGGCTATGTGCCCTATGATGTCGGCATCAACGAAAATGCCGCGCGGACGCTGGAATATGCGACGGCCGACTTTGCCCTGTCGCGCCTCGCCGCGCAACTGGGCAAGACCGAGGATGCCGCGCGCTTCGCCAAGCAGGCGCTGAATTATCGCAAGCTCTACGATGCCCAGAGCGGCTGGATGCGCGGCCGCAACAAGGACGGGTCCTGGAGCGCCGATTTCAACCCTTACAAATGGGGCGATGCCTTCACCGAAGGCAATGCGCTTCATTATAGCTGGTCGGTGATGCAGGATGTGCAGGGGCTGATCGACCTGATGGGCGGCGACCGGAAATTCGTCGATCGGCTGGACAGCATCTTCACCACCCCGCCCGTCTTCGACGACAGCTATTATGGCGAAGTGATCCACGAGATCCGCGAAATGCAGATCGTGGACATGGGCCAGTACGCCCACGGCAACCAGCCGATCCAGCACATGATCTACCTCTATGACTGGGCCGGTGCGCCATGGAAAGCGCAGCGCCATGTCCGCGACGTGATGCGCAAGCTCTACGCTCCCACGCCCGACGGCTATCCGGGGGATGAGGATAATGGCCAGACGTCGGCCTGGTACGTCTTCTCGGCACTGGGCTTCTATCCGGTAACGCCCACGGTCGGCCAATATGCGATCGGCAGCCCGCTGTTCCGCCGCGTGACGTTGACCATGCCGGGTGGCCGCAAGCTGCTCGTCGAAGCGGAGAATAACGGCGCGGACAATGTCTATATCCAGTCGGCGACGCTGAACGGAAAGCCCTGGAACAAGCCCTGGCTGCCGCGCGAGGAATTGCAGAAGGGCGGCACGCTGCGCTTCGTCATGGGGCCGACGCCAAATAAAAGCTGGGGGGCAGCCAAGGCCGACGCGCCCTTTTCCATGAGCAAGTCACGATAAGCACAAGACACAAGAGAGGAATGAATGATGAGCTTCCGTCGCCGTGATGTCATCGCCGGTGCCGGAGCGCTGGCACTGGCCGCCACCTGCCCCACCTCTCCCCTCGGTGCCGCCAGTGCCAGCGCATTTCCGTCCAAGCGCCCACCGAAGGGTCAGCGACGCTTCACCAGCCCGGCGGTCGAGTCCGAGATCGCGCGGGTGAAGGCTAAGATCGCGGACCCGCAGATCGGCTGGCTGTTTGAAAATTGCTATCCCAACACGCTCGACACCACGGCCGAAGTGGGGACGATCGAAGGACAGCCCGACACGTTCGTAATCACCGGCGACATCGACGCGATGTGGCTGCGCGACAGTTCGGCGCAATTGCAGACCTATGTCCATCTGACGCCCAAGGATTCAGCGCTGCGCCGGCTGTTCCACGGCCTCATCCAGCGGCAGGCGCGCTGCATCCTGATTGATCCTTACGCCAACGCCTTCATGAAGGACCCGGCCGCGCGGTCGAGCCTGCCGGCGATATCCGACCGGACCGACATGAAGCCGGGCGTTGCCGAGCGTAAATGGGAAATAGACAGCCTCTGCTATCCCATGCGCCTGGCCCATGGCTATTGGACGGCGACGCGAGACAAGGCCCCCTTCGATGCGCTCTGGGCCAAGGCGATGGCGCGGGCGGTCGCGACGCTGCGCGAACAGCAGCGCAAGGATGGGCCCGGCCCCTATCACTTCCAGCGGGTCGACAAGTCGCCGACCGAGACGTTGATGTTCGACGGCCATGGCGCGCCCACGCGCAAGGTCGGCCTCATCCATTCGGGCTTTCGTCCATCGGACGATGCCTGCCTCTATCCCTTCCTGATCCCGTCGAACCTGTTCGCGGTGTCGGCACTGCAAATGCTGGCGCAGGTGCTGAATGAGGCGCGCGGCGACGCGGCGGCGGCGCAGGATTGCGCGGCGCTCGCAGCCGAAGTCGACGCCGCGCTTCGAGCGCATGGGCAGATGGACGATGCCCGGGGCGGCCGGGTCTGGGCCTATGAAGTGGATGGCTATGGCAATGCGATCTTCATGGACGACGCCAACGTGCCCAGCCTGTCGGGACTGCCGCTCCTGGGCGCGGCGGAGCGGAGCGATCCGCTGTGGCAGCGCACGGCGACGCTCGCCTGGAGCGGACGCAATCCCTATTTCTTCACCGGTTCGGCCGCCCAAGGCATTGGTGGTCCGCATATCGGCATGGACATGATCTGGCCGATGTCGATCATCACCCGCGCGCTCAACAGCGCGGCCGACGCCACCATCCGTCAGTGCCTGGCTTGGTTGCGCGCGACCCATGGCGGCACCGGCTTCATGCATGAAAGCTTCCACAAGGACGATCCGACCAACTTCACCCGGTCCTGGTTCGCATGGGCGAACGGCCTGTTCGGCGACCTGATCCTGGATCTGGAGCGGCGCAGGCCTTCGCTGCTGTCGGAACGCTTCGCATAACAGGACGAGGGAGAGGACAGGATGATGACCGCTAATCGCCGCCAGTTGCTGGCAGGCGCAGCCATGGCCGCGCTGAACGCCGCGCTGCCGCGGATCGCCAACGCCCAGGAGGAGGCCCCTGCGCAGCCGGACCTGTTCATCGGCACGGGCGGCCATGGTCATACCTTTCCCGGCCCTTCCATGCCGTTCGGCATGGTGCAGCTTGGCCCCGACACCAACAATGCCGGCTGGGATGCCTGCTCGGGCTATCATGTCGATGACGGATCGATCATGGGTTTTTCCCATACCCATTTATCGGGCACCGGCATCGGCGACATGCTGGACGTTCTGGTGGTGCCGGCGCGGGGACCACTGATGCTGCAGCCCGGCCCCGTCGGCCAGCCGGACGCAGGCTATCGCCAGCGTTTCGCCGACGAACAGGCCGAACCAGGCTATTACAGGGTGAAACTGGAATCAGGCGTGCTGGCCGAACTCACCGTGACGGAGCGGACGGGCCTGCACCGCTATCATTTTCCCGCCGGGCCAGGCCATATCCTGATCGACTTAGCCCATTGCAAGCAGGAGCAGCCCGACGAACCCATTCGGATCGAAAATGCGTCGCTGAACCTCGCCGATGACGGCACGCTGACAGGCAGCCGGCAAGTGTTCCGCTGGGCGCAGGGCCGCCATATCCATTTTGCCCTGCAGATGTCGCGGAAGCCTGACCGAGTGCAGTTCTTCGCCGACAGCGACAGGCCGTTGCCGAATAGCGCGCGCTCGGCCAAGGGGCAGCGGCTGAAAATCGCCTTCTTCTTCAACGAAGCGGGCGGCGAACCGATCCAGATCCGCACCGGCATTTCCGCCGTCGATACCGCTGGCGCGCAGGGCGCGCTGGCTGGCGAGGCGCCGGACTGGAACTTCGACGGCGCAAGGGCGAGCGCGGCAGCCGCCTGGGCCAAGGAACTGAACGCCATTCGCGTGCGCGGCGGCACGGCGGAGCAGCGCACCATCATGGCGAGCGCCCTGTATCACTGCCTGCTGGCGCCGCAGCTGTTCGTCGACCGCGACGGTCGCACCATGGGACTGGATGGCGCGGTCCATCGCCTGCCCCCGGGCGAGCGCGCCTACAGCGCCTATTCGCTGTGGGACACCTATCGCGCGCTGCATCCGCTGCTGACGATCGTACAGCCCGAACGCGCCGCACTGATGACCCGCGACCTCATCCGCCAGACGCAGCAAAGCCCCTATGGCCCGCCGGTCTGGCCGCTTCAGGGCAAGGAGACCGGATGCATGATCGGCTGGCACGCCGTGTCTGTGCTTGCGGAGGCGCAGGCCAAGGGTATCGAAGCGGACTATGCCGCCGCCTGGCCGGCGATCCGTCGCCGCGCGTTCGACCCCGCCATGCCCGACATCGAAAGCACGCTGGGCCGCAATTTCTATTATGACCTGGGCTATATCCCGGCCGACAAGATCTGGGAATCGGTCAGTCGCACGCAAGAATATGCCTATGACGACTGGGCGATGGCGCGGCTGGCGATGGCGTGCGGCGCGACGGAGGATGCCGCGCGGCTGAAGGCGCGCAGCCGCAACTATCACAACGTCATTGATCCGGCGATCGGCTTTGCCCGGCCGCGTTTTGCCGATGGCAGCTGGTGGCGGGACTATGACCCGATCCAGATCGGTCATGATCCAAAGCGTCACCGCGACTATACCGAAGCCAATGGCTGGCAGGCGACCTTCCTGACCCAGCATGACATTTACGGCCTGATCGATCATTTCGGCGGCGATGCCGCGTTCGAGAAGAAGCTGGACGCCTTCTTCAGCGCTCCGTCCACTCTGCCCGACAATGCGCCGCCGGACATCAGCGGGCTGGTCGGCCAATATGCTCACGGTAATGAGCCCGACCAGCATGCCGCCTATCTCTACGCCTATTGCGGGGCCCCGGCCAAGACGCAGGCCATGGTCCGCCGACTGCTGACGAAAATGTACAGGGCCGCACCCGACGGAGTAATCGGCAATGATGATTGCGGGCAGATGAGCGCCTGGTTCGTGCTGAGCGCGCTTGGCTTCTATCCGGTCGATCCGGTGAGCGCGCTCTATGTGCTGGGATCACCGCTGTTCGACGAGGCGACCGTGGAGCTTGGGCGCGGCCGGCGGCTGACGGTGCGGGCGACGGGGAACGGGCCCGGCCATCCCTATGTGCAGTCTGTGCGCTGGAACGGCCGCGCGCATGAGCGCAACTGGATCAGTCATGATCAGCTGATCCAGGGTGGAGAATTGCTGTTCGACATGGGGGCTGAACCATCGCGTTTCGGGGTCCCGCCGGCCGAGCGCCCGCCCTCCTTCGATCGTCTGGGCAGCTGACGCCTCAGCCGTCCGTTTCCGCCCCGATGCTGTGCGGCACTTTCCACAAAGCGCCGGGCTTGGGCAGCAGGAAATGGCTGAACGGCAATATGGCTGCGCCCACCGCCGGCGCATCGTCAGACAGGGTCGCGCGCGCGACTGGAGCGAGCGAAGGCAGGCCGGACGCGACCGCTTGAAGATGCGCATTGGTCTGTTCGGCCAGCCGCTCGACCAGCGGCGCGGGCAAGCGCCCGCCCACCAGCACGGCGGCAGGATTGACGAGGCAATTGACCGCGGCCAACGGTTCGACCAACTGGCGCGCCGCCAGGGCGATCCAGCGTTCGACGCAAGCGGCGGCCACCGGCGCGCGGCCGCCCAAGCCATCCGCAAGCCCATAGCCTTCCTCCGCCAGCGCCTTGGACAGGGCGGACAGCGACACGATATTCTGCAACTGCGCGTCCTCGCCGCCTTCGACCCGGTGGGCGGGCATGAAGCCGATCTCGCCGCTGCGCCCGTTGGCGCCCCGCACATAATTGCCGTCGATGACCAGGCCGCCGCCCAGGCCAGAGGACAGGAGGATATAGAAGAAGCTGTTGATCTTCTGCCCCATGCCCAGCTGCAATTCTCCCATGGCGGCGGCGGCGGCGTCATTTTCGACGAAGACCGGGGGGCCATCCGGCCCGGAGAAGAGCGCGTTCATCTGAACGCGGTTCCATTCGCCATAGGCTGCGGGCCGGCCGGGCAGATCGACCGAACCCAGATCATCGGGCACGGCCACGCCAATCCCGACCAGCTTGTCGGGATCGACGCCCGATCGCTCCAGCATGCCCGCTATCGATTGATGATAGAGAGCCTCCACCTGGGGCGGGAGCGCATAGTCGATCTCCTCGCTGACCCGTGCCAGGGTTCTGCCGGCGAAATCGACCAGCACGATCGTGATGTGATCCCGGTCGATGTTGATGCCGACCGAATAGCAAGCGTCGCTGCGGATCACCAGCTTGGTGGGCGGCTGGCCGCGTCCCCCGCGCCGCTGGCCGGCTTCCTCGATCAAGCCGTCCTGCAACAACCGCTTGGTGATATTGGCGATCGCCGGAGCCGTAAGGCCAGTGATGCGCGCCAGTTCGACGCGAGTCAGCATGCTGCCCACGCGAATGGCATGCAATGTGATGCGCTGATTATGATCGGCGGCGCGCTCCAAATTGGTGCCCGACAGGCGCGGCTGGGATGTCTGCGTCATGCTTGGCCCCTTTTGGACGCCCGGGCCGTGGCCTCTTCAAAGCGCGTGATCATCATATGCCGGCTTCCCATGCCCGGCAGCACCGGTCAATGGCCCGATTGCCTCGCCCAGCGCTCGGCCTCGCGTTTCGGGAAAATAGCGCCAGACCACCAGCGCCTGCGTGACCATCGCGACCGCAAAGGCCCAGAAGGGCAAGGCGCGCGACTGCTGCGCCACGATCGGGAAGCCGAACGCGATGAGCGCGTTCAAGCCCCAATGCACGCCACTGCCGAGCGCCTGCCCCCGCGCGCGCACTGCGGTTGGAAAGATTTCGGACAGATAGACCCAGATGACCGCGCCCTGCGAGACGGCGAAGAACAGGATGAAGCCGATCAGCATCGGCAACAGCAATGCTTCGCCCCGACCCATGGTATAGATGGTCGCGACGCCCGCCAGCGCCACGGCTGTTCCCACGGCGCCGACAAACAGCAAGGGCCTTCGTCCCACCCGATCGATCAGCGCCATGCCGATCAGCGTGGCCGCCAGATTGGCGATGCCGATCGCCACCGACTGCAGGTCCGCGGACAGGCTGCTGAACCCGGCCATGGCGAAGATATCGCCCAGATAATAGAGGATCGCGTTGATGCCGGACAGCTGGTTGAAGGCAGCGATGGCGATGGCCAGCAGGATCGGCCGGCGATGGGCGCGCCAGGACAGGCGATCGCTGCGCGCCGCCGCCAATACGGCGCGAGGCGGTTCTATCAGCGCTGCGGCATCCTCCAGCGCCAGCCGGTCGATCGCCCTGCGCGCGTCCTCCTCCCGCCCCCTTTGCAACAGCCAGCGCGGACTGTCGGGGATACGCAGCAAAAGCATGATGAACAGGCAAGCCGGCAATGCCGCAATGCCCAGCTTCAATCGCCAAAGTTCGGGTGCATCGCTGCTCATCCCGATCAGCGCGTTGCTGAGATACGCCGCCAATATGCCGATCACGATGCTGAGCTGGAAGGTGGCGACCATGCGGCCCCGCTTCGCCGCTGGGCTGATCTCCGCGATGTAGACCGGCGCGGCCACCGAGGATCCGCCGATCGCCAGACCTCCGAGCAGGCGAAAGGCGACGAACAGGATCAGATTGCCACTCAAGGCGCAGCCAATCGCCGACAGGATATAAGCGACGCCGATCCAGATCAGCACGACGCGGCTGCCATGGCGATCGCTGGGCTTTCCCGCGCCAAGCGCGCCGACCAGCGTCCCCACCAGGGCAGCCGATACTGCTGCGCCCAACCCCGTAGACGTCAGATCGAAGCTATCGGTAAGCGCCTGCGTTACCCCCGCTATGACGGCCGTGTCGAAGCCGAACAGCAGACCGCCCAGCGCAGCGGCCGTCGCCGCGCGCCCGCTACTGCCCTTTTGTGCTGTCCGCTGCATAACCCTCCCCCTACCCATGCATTGTCATTGAATAATGCAAATTAATGTATTAATTGCAGCAACCCTCGGCGGAGGCAATCGCTTTGTGGCTTGTTCCCGCCCGGCAAGAAGGAGAATGCGTGTGGGAAGAGGAATTGGCGGCAGGATGACCCGCCGCTCGCACTCTGTAAAGACAGGCCTTGCCCCTATCATGCCTTTTCCTCAAGAGCAAAAACATGCGCATGTCTGATCCGTCGGCCAATCATTTTGACGGCCGCCCGCTTGCCGGCGTCGAACTGGGTGGCACAAAATGCATCTGCACGCTGGCGACGGCGCCGGGCGCCATTCTGGATCAGCAGACCATCCCCACCACCACGCCCGAAGGGACATTGTCGGCCATCCTGACGATCCTGGGACAATGGCAGGCGCAATGGGGCTTTTCGGCTCTTGGTCTTGCATCCTTCGGCCCCGTCGACATCCATCCTCAGTCCGAAACCTATGGTCATGTACTGGCCACGCCCAAGCGCGGCTGGCCGGATGCCGACATTGTGGGAACGCTGTCGGCGCCCTTCGGCGTGCCGGTCGCCTTCGACACCGATGTGAATGGTGCGGCCATGGCGGAGATGCTGTGGGGCAGTGGGAAAGGCCTGGCCGACTTCGCCTATGTGACGGTCGGCACCGGCATCGGCGTCGGCCTGATCGTCCATGGCGCGCCGACCCGCGGCATCGGCCACAGCGAAGTGGGCCATATCCGCGTGCCCCGCATGGCCGGCGATGATTTCGTCAGTTGCTGCCCCTATCATGCCGATTGCGTGGAAGGCCTTGCATCCGGGCCTGCGCTCGTCGCTCGGCTCAAGGGCCGTGCGCCCCGCGACGTGCCGCATAATGATCCCGTCTGGGCGCCGATCGTCCATGCCCTGGCGAGCATGGCCCATGCCCTGGTCTGCAGCACCGGCCCCTTGCGCATCGCCATGGGCGGTGGCGTGCTCGCGAACCAGCCTCATCTTCTGCCCCGCATCAATGCAGCGCTGCTCGACAGCCTCAACGGCTATATGGCGTTGCCGGACACCAAACCCTATATCGTGGCACCCGAACTGGGCGCTCAGGCCGGGCCCCTGGGCGCCATTGCTCTCGCGGCAACGGCATTGGAGGAAGCACGCGCATGACCTGCCATCGCCTCGCGCATCATGTCGTCGAAAAGCCATGGGGGCGAACGGACGTTCCGGCCCGCTACGGCGCGACGCCGGGCCAGCGGATCGGCGAAGTCTGGTTCACCGCGCCCGACGACATGCCGCAGCCGCTGCTGGTCAAATATCTTTTCACCAGCGAGCGGCTGTCGATCCAAGTCCATCCCGATGACCGACAGGCGCAGGCTCGGGGCCTTGCTGGCGGCAAATCCGAATGCTGGCATGTGCTGGAGACGGAAGGGGATGCGCGCCTCGGCATCGGCCTGATGCACGAAATCGGCACCGACGCGCTTCGGGCCGCCGCGCTCGACGGATCGATCGAACAGATGATCGACTGGAAGCCTGTCCAGCCCGGAAGCTTCTACTACATCCCCGCCGGCACGATCCACGCCATCGGCGGCGGCATCACCCTGGTCGAGGTGCAGCAGAATGAAGACGTCACCTACCGGCTCTACGACTATGGACGACCGCGCGAACTGCATCTGGATGATGGCCTGTCGGTGAGTCGCGCCGAACCTTATGCGCGGCCCGACCACCATGTTGCGGAGGACGCCGGCAGCGTCCTGCTCGATGAGCCCGAAGCGCCTTTCTCGCTGGAAAGCGTCCTCGCGGCGCCTGGCGACACGCTGCGCTGGGACCACCCTCTATGCTGGTTCGTTCCGCTGCGCGGTTCGGGCCTGATCGATGGGCAGGCCTGGCAGGCGGGCGAATGCTGGCTGGTCGAGTGCGGCGCCGATCTGTCGGTCGATGCCCCGACGCACGCCCTCCTCGCTCGGCCCACGACATGATATTCACTGTAGCGGGCCGCGGCGCAGGCGAGCCGCCCTGCCCTTTCGCCTATTTCGCCGGCTGCTCGCGCATGGCGGCCGGAATGGGCAATGTCTCCACCTTGCTGGTGGCAACGTCATAGATGGCGGGGACGACCTTCAGTTCACCCGCCTTGACCTTCGCTTCGATCACGGGAGAGGCATTGATCAGCGTTGCGGCCTGGATGATCGCATTCTGCCGCGTGACGGCCATCGGATCGCGGCTCTCGCTCATGTAGACGGCGGGCAGCAATGCGGGGAACAGGGCGCTGATCTGCCCGGGAACTTCGGGATTGTCGATCGCAGCCTTCACTGCGCCGCAGCTGGAATGACCCATGACGACGATCGCCTTGATGCCCAGGACCGCCACGCCATATTCCAGGCTCGCGATGATTTCCGGGGTCGTGATATTGCCTGCGACTCGCGTGACGAACAGCCGCCCGATCGGCTCATCGAACACCATTTCCACCGGCACGCGCGAGTCGGCACAGGACAGCACGCCCACGATCGGCCACTGACCCTCGGCGGCTTTGGCGCGGATGATCGCCAGGTCGCGCATATGAGCGACGGGCGCGCCCGCCACGAACCTGGCCTTACCCGCCATGCTCTCCGCAAGCTCCTGGTCCGGCGTCAGCGCCGCATTTTCCGCCAGGGTCGCACCGGCCGCAGCGTCAGGCGTTACCGCCATCGCGCCGGCAATCCCCGTTGCAGCCAGCGCGCCCAGAAGATCGCGGCGCGTGGAGGGACAGCCATGCTCTGGATCATCATCGTCAGGCTTCGAGACGTAAGTCATCAAGCGGCTCCCACTATGGTGGCAGCAGCATGCTATAGGAAATATAGGCCAAATCCAGAGCCTGCATCCGGCCGGATGGACAGGAGCCGCCGCACGAGGCACGCTGGCAAGCCCAGTTGATGAGGATCATCGCCATGCGCATCGCCGTTTTCGGCACACGCAGTTACGATCGCCAATTTTTGAGCGCGGCGAATGTCGACCATCGCTTCGCGCTCGATTTCTTCGAAACATCGCTGACGGCTGCCACCACGACATTGGTGCAGGGGCATGAGGCTGTCTGCCTGTTCGTGAACGACGTCGCCGACCGCCCGGTGCTTTCCGCCTTGGCGCACGCGGGCGTGCGGCTCCTCGCGCTGCGATGCGCAGGCTATAATAATGTCGATCTCGCCGCCGCCCGATCGCTGGGCATCACGGTGGTGCGCGTTCCGGCCTATTCGCCGCATGCCGTGTCGGAATTCACCATTGCGCTGCTGCTGGCACTGGATCGCAAGATTCACCGCGCCTGGTCGCGGGTGCGAGAGAATAACTTTGCGCTCGATGGCCTGGTGGGGCGCAACCTGCACGGGCGTACGGTGGGCGTGGTTGGAACCGGCCAGATCGGCGCGCTGGTGGCCAAGGCCTTATGCGCGGGCTTTGGCTGCAAGGTTCTCGCCAGCGATCCCGTGATCGACGCCGATCTCGTCAAGCTGGGAGTGGACTATGTCCCGCGCGAAACATTGCTGCGCGAGGCGGAGATCATCAGCTTGCACTGCCCTCTCACGCCCGAAACCCGGCACCTGATCGATGAGCAGGTCCTACGTACGGCCAAAGCCGGGCTCGTCATCGTCAACACCAGCCGCGGCGCGCTGATCGATACGCGGGCGCTGATCGAAGCGCTCAAACAGCGGCGGGTCGCCGGCGTGGCGCTGGACGTCTATGAACAGGAAGCGGGTATTTTCTTCGACGATCTATCCAGCGAGATAATCGAGGACGACATGCTCCAGCGCCTGCTGACCTTCCCCAATGTCCTGATGACCGGCCATCAGGCGTTCCTGACCGAAGAGGCGCTGACGGCGATCGCGCGAATGACATTGGACAATATTGCGGATTTCGCGGCCGGGCGACCGCTGGCCAACCAGCTGCTGTACGAGAGCATGCACGACTAGCCAGCGCCACGCTACCGGCGATCAAAGAGGGCGCGATAAACTAACGAGCCCCCTTCTTCCTCCAGGCGCCCAGAGCGCCTGCTGCCCTAATGAACCTGCCTTTATGCTGGCTTGCCTGAGCGAGCTTTCGGAAGAGCCCCGAGGAGTTCCTGCAAATCCCGGTTAAGCGCGCAAGTCCCGCGCGGGCGAAAGGCGTCCTATTCCGCCAGCCAATACATGAAACCCATGCCCTCGCCCGTTCCCGCTTCGGTGCGCCAGCAGGGCACATAATCCACGAGCGTCATCTTCGCGCCCGTGTGCTGAAGGGCCATCATCACGATCGAATAAATCTTCACCTCGCTCGTGCCCGACTGGTAGTAGCCATTGGGGATGGCGGCTAGACCTTCATAGTCGTAGCTGGCGAGCTTCTCCATGACATCGCGGTCGAACGTCTCGTCATTCACAAAGTGCGAGAGGCCGCCCGAAGCGATCACCGCCACGCGCACGTCTTCCGGCCAAGCCGCAATCGCCTCGCGCAGCACGCGGCCGAATTCGATGCAACGCGCCATCGAAGGCTGCGTCGGAGGGTAGAACAAGTTGAACAACACCGGCACGTGGCGGGGCACGTCGTCACCCATGATCTGGTGGTAGACGAAGCTATAGGCGTGCGGGACGACCGGATAGTCCGGCGCATAGCCTTGCCGCGATTCCATCCAGATGTTCTGCGGCCACTGCTGAAGGTCGTTGAGGTCGAAATTCTGTTCCTGGAATGTCCTGATCAGATAGGTCGCGAGTTCTGGATAGGCCTGATGCACGACATGGTGATCGGGCGCATAGACCGGGCGCTGCGGTGGGCCATTGTGAACTTCCTCGCCCGTATAGATGGTGATCGAGGGTGACTGGCCGGGCCAGATTTCCTTCTGGTCCTTTCCCAGCACGATGGCGACATCGACCTTGGCGCGCTTGTAGGCTTTTGCCATCTCATCCAGAGCGGCGCGGCAGCGACGTGCGCGATCGGCACGTTCTTCCAACGTCAGAAAAGGGGCAAAGGCAGCGCCGCGCTCGGCCTCCAATGCTTCGTAAGTCCAGGTGCGGTTGCGGTACCAGAGTTCCGGGTTGTTACGATCGCGGTCGCCGTTGTTCAACCAGTCCTCTGGGGCCTGGCCCAGCATCCCGCTGTGTGGCACGGCCATGCCGAATACGATCTGCGCCATAGTGCCTCCTGGCGATTTGCGATGGATAATGGCTGTCTTGGGCTGAGGCTGACGAATGGCTGCGACGCGATCGCCGTAGCCATTCGTTCGAAAGGTCAGAGAAATTCGGCAGGGATGTACAGCGGCATCGAATCTTCCCACAAGCTGTCGGTCAGCAGGCGCTTGTTGCTTCCGTCCGCGTCCATCACGAAAATCTGGCCATATGGCTGGAAAGTAAAATCATAGATCGCGGCCTCATCACGGAACCCGTACATGCCGCTCGAATAGAGGATCTTGTTATCGTGCGTCCAAACCGAATGACCGTCGTTCGCGCCGGTTTCGGTAAGCACCCGATAGTCTGAGCCATCCGGACGAATGGTGCAGACATGGTAGTTTGCCGGGCCGAACTGACGCGTGAAAGTGATCAATTCCCCATCGGGAGACCAGAACGGCAAATTGTCGCGCTCATCAGTCAGTTGGCGGATGGTGCGGGTCTCCAGGTCGAAGATGCGCAGACCGAAATGTCCGTCACCCCAGACGCGGTAGACAATGAACCTGCCGTCAGCTGAATAGCTGGGGAAGCCCGAATGCACGGTTCCGTCGGTCAAGGCTTCATGAAACGAACCGTCGCTCCTGGCCCGCATTAGGACCGCTTTATCGTTCCCCTTGCGCTCTTGAAACCAGTTGCCGCACCCAAATGCCACCCATTCGCCGTCCGGCGACCAGGCGGGCTGGAAGGCCCCCGCAATACCCTTCTTGTTGAGCAAGGGATCGAGGCCCGCTTTCGCCGCATCGAACGCGACATGTTGATCGGTGCCGTCCGCCTTCATCGTCACGACGGACGAATTGCCGAGTTGCTTCTGCGTGATCACCAGCCGGCCTTGCTTGGAAAGCACGGGGAACACATCGGTCGAGCGATAGTCCCAATCCTCATCCCAGCTGTAGAGCGGCTTGTTCTGCGCGCGGAACGCGAAGTCTACTTTCTCGTAGACGACCTTGGAACCATCTGGCGACCAGCACGGCGACCGAAGCTGGCGCAGGACAGGCGGCTGGCCAGACGTATAGTGAAGGCCCGTCGCCACTTCTTTCTGAACCCAGGCCGCATCCGTCGCGCGTATGCCCGGGCCTGCTCCACCGGCCTTGATGAAATAGGCCACATCCTTTCCATTCGGGAGGAATTGAGGCGCAAGCTTGAGATCGGGACCGCTGGTATGCTCGATGCGGTCCAGACCGGTAGCAAAGTCGACCGACACGATCTGGGAGGAGATACGGCCGATCCATTCCGGACGGCGCGCGCCCCAGGTATGCTCGCGGTCCAGCTCATAAAAGACGATGCGCTGTCCGTCAGGAGACCATTTGGGCGACCCCAGGCAGTAACCCGGCTTGGACGCAACCTTGCGCAAACCCGTGCCGTCCGGGCGCACCGCATAGATTGACAGTTCCTGGGTGTGCTCCCAACCATGACCGTCGCTATGTCCGG
>Ga0114901_1001328_pt1 | contig 14410 bp, 19 predicted proteins | sample MalvireepMed_s16_FD_89686 | JGI IMG/M metagenome (GOLD analysis project Ga0114901, IMG submission 89686) | Marine viral communities from the Global Malaspina Expedition - Malaspina viral metaG DeepMed_s16 | ecosystem: Environmental > Aquatic > Marine > Oceanic | place: Mediterranean Sea... | reverse complement strand
TCTTCGGCAGAATGGCCTCTATTGCGTGTGGTGTGGACCATTACATCCCCCACCTCTGCGCTTGCAAACGGGTTTATAAGCATTACTGCACCGGAACCCTAACTTGCCCTGATCTATACATATCCTGACGGAGTTTGCCGTCGCCTAGTTCCTTCAGCTTGACCAACGCCTCTTTGTAGCGTTGTTCGTATAACTGCATCAGGTCTGGTTCCCCCTTCATAAACGTATAAGCCTCTACCAAAGTGCCGTATAGCATGGCTGATTCGGCCTCGTCACCCAACCAAGTGTTCTCTGCCGTGACGATGCTCTCTGGCTTGTAAAAATAATTTAACTGCGTCGTGTACCCACTATCTGGCGTTGGAGCCAAAAGGAACGTGTCGTGATCCCACAACGCATAAAACCTTGGAAGCCCGGTATCGGTAGTCTGGTCGAAGGCTTCCCGGATAAAATCCACGTCCTTGTTCAGCAAGAACGAATATTCCGACGACCCATTCAACACCGCCAGTGAATACGCCGCCACGAAGTCCGTAGGCGTCGTCAGAAACCTGTTCGACGCCGTCACCGTCCCCGAAGACGTTTTGCGGAATACCGGAAGCTGGACAATATGCTGAATACGATCCTCAACCTGTTTGACCATGTTGGGGATTTCAGCAACGAAGACACTCTCCGAATTCTGCGTGTATTCCTGTACGGATGCTAGAAGGGAAGTGTAGTTCATGGTTAAACCTTGAAGTTTCCGCCTCTCGTAGCCGCGCCCATACCCGTGGCTTGAACGGTTTTCTGGTTGGTCGGCATGATTCCGCGCTTGGTAATCATGCCGCCTTGGTTATAACCCTTTATTTTCTTCTTCTTGGCCTTGCGCTTTTTGCTCTTAAATACAGATTGGGCCATGTTCATCTCCTATGATGTTGAAATTGTTACCGTCCCCACCTGTCCCGAAGCCGCCGTACTTTTCAACGCGCCGACGGGGTTCCAGCCAAACAGGCTCTGGCTGTCTAGCTTGGCGAGGTCCGGGCGTGGGCTGTCCAGCGTCTGCGGATCGAAAATCTTGAATCGGCCCAACTGAAGTTGCGGGTGATCCGGGTCAAGGCACGTATCCTTGCAGACACGAAGTCCATTGCGTCGCTTGTCCTCCATTTCCCAGACAAGGTGCGCCAATGGATACCTGAACCCACAACGGTCACAGAACCCGAAGGCGTGTTTCCCTGCCGCGAAATGTTTACTGGTCATGTCAAATCCACGTCAATAAAGTCCTGCAAAGGCGTAAATATCAGGGACGCCTTGGAACGGTCCTCTGAGGCCATCAGTTCGTATTGTTCTTCGTAATGAGACTTGAGGATGGGTATCCGCGCTTCAAATTCAGGCCGTTTGAGGGCGATATTGAACGCCAGGCCGGAAACAATAGCCGGAATGGCCCGTTCGGGCATATCGTTGTTGTTGGTGTTGTCGCCCAGGTCCTCAATGCGCCTGACATACCAATAATTAAACGTCTGGTCAGCGTCATTGGGTGTAGGATGCAACGTCACTGTGGGCCGGTTTTGACGGTCAATATACATACTGGTCGGGCGGCTTTGGGTATTCTTGTTGGATGTCTGGGCATAGCTGGTTACCGACAGGCGCGTCAGGGAGAAATCCGTCTGCGTTACGCCACTGCCGTCCCGTATGACGGCGTCAAGGACATCTATGGTGTCGTCCGCAAGGCTATAGACACTTGTCCCAACCACCAGGGCTAGGCTGGCTTCATTTACCGTCCAGAGGTTCAAGCCCCGGTTCACCCACTCCAGAGCCAACAACTCAAGGCCCCTACGGGCTGAACGCAGGTCATATCCCGTCCGCATCTCACCCCCGGCGCGTTCATAGGCTTCCTCGCAAATCTGGAGGATGTCCAGTTTGAAGTTAGCGGTCCCTGATGTTGTTGGCGCGGCCATTAGACGTACTTCTTACCTTTCTTGGTCCGTGCTATACCATTACCTCGACTCACCATACCCCCAGCCTTACCGGCTTTCCTAGCAGCCCTAGCCTTGGGGACTTTAGTAGCAGGAATAACTGTAGGATGTGAAAATCGCCCCGGTATAGGAGCGTTTCCTAACCCACGAATACGAAGGTTCTGGAGAAGATCAGGGCTAATCCCACTACGATCTAGAAGCCCTCTCAGAAAATCACCCCTGACCGTAAATTGCCCCCCACCGGCACTCACACCAGGGAACCGAAGGCTACTAAGAAGACCACCCCCTTGATAACCCTTCTTCTTCTTTTTCTTTTTGTTCTGGGGCTTCGCGTAGGGTATGTCTTTGCGTATAGGCATTACTTTCTGTCCTTTCCTCTGCGCCCAACCATGCCGCCGCCCCTGAATTCCTGCCTTTGAACACGATCTTCCAAATTCATATTTCTAGTACGCCGCAATAATTCTGCCGTACGTCTGTCAAGATCACTGATCCGAGTGGCCCCTTGAGGGGGCGCGAGTCCCCACGGCTTAAATTGACCATAGTTTTCCCCCATTCCTGTGCCACCAAATTCCTTATCTAGTTTGATCTTGGTGCGGGCATCCGGTTTAAACGGTTTACGCCTCAAGGCTTTCATGATCGTCTTACCTGAAATGGGTTTTCTGGTTCTCTTTTTTAGCTCTGGCTTTCTTACATCACCCATTAGATTTTCCTTCTCTTGCGTCCTCGGTTGGCCTTCCTTGACATGATGCGAGTATTACTTGGCGAATTGTCACGGGGATTATTGTTGGCGTGGTCAATTTCCTTACCATCCCCTACCCGGACCCTTCCAGCCTTCTCGGCGGCGTACCTGACACGATGCCGGGCGTTGTTATCCTTCAGATGCTTCTTGTGGTACGTCTGGTACTCCTTCTTATAATCCCTCGGCCTTTGCATCTTAAGCTACCAGATTCCTCATTTCGGCCATCTTGCGGTTAGCCTCGGTATTCAGGCGCTTGGCGTCGGCCTTGGCCCTTTCAGCGGTCTTGCGGTCAGCAACCGCGCTCCTGCGAGCGTCTGCCACCATGCCGCCAACCTTCTCTTGGTCGCTGGCAAGCTGTTCGCGGGTATTTTCCATATATTGCGTAGCCTTCGCCAACTGGACTTCCTTCAGTTTGAATTCTTCCTGATCCCGCTTAAGGGCCTTTCGGTCCTCTTGATTGCGCTTGTTGTGTGCGGCGGTATCCGCTTCAAGTTCAGCCCACGCCGCCGCAAGAGTTTCTTTGTCTTTGTGGATGGCATTGATTTCCTTCTCCCGCTTGCGGTCCTCCGCATCTATCTTGTTGTCGCGGTCATTCTCGGCCTTGGCCAGGTCCATGATGGCCTTGTTGGCCTTCTTGGACGCCTTCTCAAGATTAGCCAGCGTATCTTTAATCTTCTTAGGACTACCAAGAAGGTCAAGAAGTTCGGCCAAGGTGTAATTATCGACCTCCGAAGAAACCCGGAGAGTCCTTGAAAACGCCATTTAGCTTCTCCCTGTATGAATGATCGTGGCGGTAACTGGCCCGGTCCCCGCAGTCGTTATGGCTAATCTGGTGGCAACGGGCGGACTTGTGTAGTTGCCGTCCTGATTTGTCGTTTCTCCCGTCAATGTTGAGTGCGTCAGCACCACGGCGTCATTTTCAGCGAAGTCGCTTGCCAACACGTTTGTGAACGTATGTTGCATTGCATACGTAGCCCCGCCTGTCGTGCAGCCAATGCCCACATTAAAATCCGGCCCGCGATAATTCAGAACGTGCCAACCGCTCTCACATTTACCGTTCGTTCCGCTCTCCACGGCCCCGGCAGAGGCCGTGCTGGATGAAATGCGGTCTACCCAGCCAAAATTCTGGTCCTGTGTGGTAGATGTCCCGCCGCTGACCCCGGTGATGCTGTCGGTAACCTCAAACCCATAACGGTCATATCCAGAAACCGTATAAGTGTCTCCGGTATCATCGCCAGCAGAGTACTGGGCCACATGCTGTGGGGTATCGAACTCAGCATATCCATTCACACCAATTTCGATTGCACCGGCAGTGGCCGCATCCGGCGTCACTGATTTGACATGATAGAACTTTGTTGAACCCAGCGTTATCAAGCCCGTGCCTGGCCCGGTAATAGCCTCTGTGATGCGATTACCGTTGATATCCTCACCAACCACCGTGAAGGTTCGCCCAGTATCGTTAGCGGCAGCATAAATAAGTATGTACACACCACGACGGCTTCGGAAGTCTATGCCTAGAGCGCCATTCAGCGTCATGGCATCAGCCCCGCTGGGGGTCTGGCTGGCAGCAATGCCATTCCGATCATAACCGGTGGACAATGCCCCGTTGATCAGAAAATCCAGCCGTGCGGCCAGAAGTGTCTCGGTTGTGGAAATCCCGTTACGGTCTAGCGCGTCGGGGCTAAGAGTGATGACCTTTGGTTGGGACATCTTTATATCCTCTCAATATGTGAGTGCTATTTCTTCTTCGATTTCGCCTTCGCTTTCGGTTTGGCCTTCTTGGGAGCCGCCTCTTTCTTGGCGGCTCCCTTTTTCTTCAGAACAGGCAAGTCGGACTGCCCGTTGCCCCACAGCCTGATCTGGTTTGTCGCATGTTCACGGCCAGAGAAGGTCTTAACCAGCGTTTCTTCATCGGGACCGCCGATAACCTCGACGGCCCACTTGCCCCCAACTTTTGTCAAGTTGGTATGCATGACTAACGCTCCTTCGCAACAAAGACGTAATCGAAGTCCGTGGTTTCCGCACCGGCAGCACCGTTCCAATAACCGAAGCCCAACGCCATCTCAGCGCCGGGGACGGTGATGTCGGTCATGGTTTCGATCAACACGTCATCGGCATACAACTCAATGCTGGTGACGCCATCATAGTACGCCGCCAGAGTGATGAACGTGTCATCTGACAGGGTGGCGATAGTGCCGCTGTCGCTGTCTGTGGTGTTGTTGTCGTTGTTGAAATAACAAGCAGCGGAAGCATCGACGCTCTCAAAGAGGAAACGCATCGTTGCATCGCGGGGCGTAGTGTCCGTTGAATGAAGGCCAACAATCCATGCGGACTGAATGGCGTCCCCAACTGAAAGCCGGGTCTTGATGAATGCTTTCTTGCCGGTTTCCATCAAGAAACTCTCGGCAAGCCACTCTGCGGCGATACCGTCAAGATCGTCAGCGGCAGTCGTGACACGCGCCATGCCCCCATCCTCGTCAGGTGAAGAGATGGCCGAGGTCCCCGTCCCCCCTGAAATCGCGGTCAGGGTGTAATTCGCGGCAATCGGCAGCTTATCGAAGTCATCGAAAATAATGTGGTATTTGGTGGGGTCGAGCATCCCGAATTCATAAAGGGGGTTGCCCGAAACGACGTTGGATACGCCATTAGTAAAATGTGTAGGCATTGAACAGTTCTCCTATTGGTTAACCAGAACCAGCATGGGGCTGGTTCCATTCAAATGCCCTTAAGATATAACAAAAGAAAAAAGAGAACGCTACGTTAAATGTTACTTGATCGATGTTTGTACGGGTTATGTATAGGTATATTCGGCTCCACACCACTTTGATAATAAAAAATGGGGACCCGAAGGCCCCCATTTCTTTTCTTAGTATCCTTCGTGCTTACGACGATCCAGGCGATCCGAAGAGGCCAAGATAGTCGGAGACGCCGAACGAATACCGTTCACGGGCTTTGTACCTCACGTTCCCGCTATCGAAATCACCATCCATCGACGTGGAAAGTCCGACACGGTTGAAATACTTCAAGCCGTTTGGAATATCCGTCTTCAAAAACCAGGCATTTACGTCGGTTAAATAATGATTAACGGAGTACCCATCCCGGATGGTGCTGTTGTGAACGATGGCGTTCACATCGTTGTCAGCAACACCGGTACGGTACTGCGACGCCAAGATACGTGTGGCAACAAACTGCAAATTGGTCGGGATGACCAACTTGACAGGCTGGGCCGCAACCAACAGACCACGTTCGTCGGTCCAATTGGAAATCTGAATGGCGGCGTCCTCAAGGGACGTTTCGTTCAGATCGGTGGCAGTCGCCGGGCGGTTGGAGAGGTCCGCACCCTGCACGATGCTGTGCGAGGTCGAGAACAACTGGTCGCCATCACCAGAGAGGTAGCCGGTGGTCGCGGTGAAACCATCGTTAAACGGGATCATCGCCTTGACTTCCTTGGTGTAAGACATGGCGCGAGCCAACGCCTTGGTGTATCGCGAAGACAGGCTGTCATACAGGTTGTCTTCCATCGCTTCTTCGGTGATGGAAAAGCCCATCGCAATCGTTTCGTGGTCGTACCGTTGGGTGAAACTCTCCTGCGCGGTGTCATAGGCAATCGGCGAACCTTCGTTCTTCACCGGAGCCGCCCCGAACCCGGACAGTTTCGTTTCTTCTTCAAACGAACGCTCGGAACTTTCGCTGTCGTAGACTTCCATGTGTTCGTCTTCGTACTTATCGTACTCAAGGCCAAACAGGGCGTTCAGGCCAGGAAGGAGTTCCTTGAGTAATTGCGCTCTTGAAATTGCAGCCATTGCTCAATCCTCCTTATGTGCCAAGAGCAAGGTCGTACTGATGGATATCGGCGTTCCACACGACAAGCATGTCGGTGAAAGCATCTCCAACAGCGGAAAATGGACCGTCCACGAACGCAATAGTACGCCACGGGAAAGTAGCGGTGGTGGCAATGCCAGATTGGTCGAGAGCCAAGATTGACTTGCCAATGCTGGTGTTGCCAGCGGCGTAGGTGATGATCTCCGCGTTCAGGCCAAGGGTGGTCTGAGCATGAGTGCCATCGGATTGCGCCTGAAAGACCTGTCGCGGATCGTCAGCGACATGGGCCAAGATATCCGTCGCCGACGTGGAAGCAGTCCACATCTGGGCGAACACCTTATAGTTCAGGTTCGGGTCGGTGAAGCTACAACCTTGGAAAATCCCAATGGGACGTGTCGAGGTTGCGGCAGTGTCGAGTTCGATTGTCCCGGCGGCGACAAGTTCCGCGACATCCCCAAAAAACATGGAAGTGCCGTATGAATCCGTCATCTTGAGTTGCCTGAAGGACCCGCCTTCATAACCACTCATACGATTTACCGGAACGAACCCGTAAGGGGCGGCAGTTGCGGCCATCTTACTGTTCCTTTCGCAAATTAAGGGGTCATTTACGACCCCGACCAACGCCGAACGTAGTCTCCGAATGACGCTCCGTCTCAAGGAGGGGCATCCTCGGATCGTTCTCGCGCATGTAATTTTGATCCACGCTTGCCTGTTGGTCCTTGGACTTGCCACTATAATATTCGTCGCGCTGTTGCATCAATTCTTCAGAGCATTTGCACAACATCAGGCCACCGATAACGATGTTACCTTCAAACTCCGTCTCGGCGTCGGACATGATCATCAATTCGGGATGATCTTCCGCAAGGCAAGGCTCCCAACCCTCACGATACCGCATGGACACGTTCCGATTGTCAGTTTCTCCAAACATGGAGGTCCTGATCCAGCGGAACACATAGCCGTCTTGAGGCATGGGGTTTGGAAGATTCGATGGGGGACGATAGTGTGTCTCCCGATCTTCAGTTTCGCGTGTCTCGGTGTCTCGCTCTTTTGGAGCGGTGCGCTTTGCTTTAGCCATTCAACTGTTCCTTTGCAACTTGAGCGGCATACTGCTTGTTGGTCAACCCAAGGCGCTTTGCGAGGGCGACTTGGGTGGTGGTTAGCTGTACTTTGCGCGGGGGTTTACCGCCCCGTGACGGCCCACCCACAGGGGGTAGTTTCTTTCCAGAGGTCACAGCGGGGGTCGATGCCCCGTTACCACCTTTTTGCCCACTGGAAAATTCATAATCAGGGAATACGGTACGCATTCCCTCATCAATCTTAATATAATATTCTTCATGAAGACGGGGATCAAAGCCTTGTTGTACTAATTTTTGATGAAGTCCGACTGCGTAACCAGTCATATCTTCTCTACCCGCTTCCTGATACCAAGGATTTAACTTTAACCACTCCATCGCACGAACATCAGGAGTACCTGTATCTTGCGTTGGTTGCGCCTGTGGTTGTTGAACCTGCTGCTGCTGTTGACGGCCACGCTGGAAGGCTTCAGCCTCTGCCAGCGCCTTAACACGCTCTGCATGAAGGCGGGAAAGGTCTTCTTGCGCCGCTAAAAGTTCATCCGTCTCTCCACCATCATAGGCATCCTTGAACTTTTGTCTGGCTGCTTCCAGTTCAGCATCACTCCGCGCACCATATTGCTCAATCAACACAGCATTGGAATTATCGAGGCCCTGTTTGAGCGCAGAATTGTCACCAACTACCCGTTCAGCATATTTAACCGCTTCTTCACTTTGACGAAGTGCGTTTTCCTTGGCACGTCTTTCTTCGTGGTATTCGTATTTAAGAGCCTTAATGCGCTGTTGTGCAGCAGTGGAGTAATTCTTGATTTCCTCCTCGAATTCTTCGCTGTCCGGGTCCACCCGGTCAGCGGCGGGACGCGCCATCTGGCGGTCCTCTTCGGGAGTGTCGTCAAGAACCTCTATTTCCAGTTCATCGTCATCGTCGTTAGGCTCTGGCATAGCTTGGGGTTCCTCAAATTCCTGTTTTGCGGCTTTAGCCATTATACTCTTGAATAACCTCGCGGGTCCTCTACGACAGCCTGAACCGTATCATCGTTGATAATACGGAACTCTTTGCCATAAATATTGAAACGGACCCCCTTGTACGCCCCGGTCAAAACAAAATCGCCTTCTTTACACCACGGCTCCGCGTCTTCACCGAACCTGTTGGCGTCCTTATAACATGAATCACCCATTTTCAGAACCAGCCCGATAACCGTCGAAGTTTGTTCAATATGTTTGGTGATGTCCGCTTTTATGACACCACCGACAGTCGTTTCATCGACCTCCGGGATGGCAATAAGAATGCGCCACCCTCTCGGCTCTGGAAGTTGAGTCGCCTTTTGCATATCGAACCCAGCTAATTCGGGCCGCTTAATTTCTTCGATTTTAGCTGTTGTTTGGTTCATGTATCCTGTTCTTCTGCTTTTTCTGACTCTTCCGCGACATCTAAAAGAAGTCTTTCCGCTATCGCCAAACCTTCGACTTTGCCAGACTGCTTGGCATATTCCATTGCAACGTCAGCCGCGCTCCCAACTGATAAACATCCACCTGTTGCTATGTGATCAGCCACATCATTCATCTCCCGACGAAGGCGTTCTTGGAAAGTCGTTAAAATATTACTTACCATTATCCCTGTCATCAACCATTTTCTTCATTCTTATTGCCACTCTGCCCTTGTTGTGTCCTAGCTTGAAGTACGTCCATAAACTTACCGGCGAGAGTAGTTGCCGTTTGTATACGAGCCGTTTTCGCCTGTTCATCGGTCTGATGTAATGAAGTCGCAGACTGAATATCCGCCCTCTGAAGGTCTGTATCTCCCCGCCCTTCGGCTATCCGCTCCTGCGAAGCAATGCGTTCGTATTCGATCTTGTCGTCTTCCACAGACATTGCAACATCGGCCCCGATACGCGCTCCCGTTTGCATCTCCTGCGACTTGACACGTTCTTCTTCGGTGAGTAGCCGTTGAATTTCCATGAGGATATCAATCTTGCTGCGCTCCATGCTCGTTTTCTTGTCTATCATGTCTTTCTGGGTATCGACAAGGAACATCTGCTCTTTGGACTTAATCTGTTCCATACCCAAGAAGGCACGGAGACGATCCGCAAGACCTTTGCGTTCGACCTCTTTGGCCTTGGTCTGGGCGTCCAACTTCTGGATTTGCAAGACCGGGTCTTGTTGCTGTTCAGCGATCCTTTGAGCCTGTGCTTCAGCAATATCCTTCTTAAGAACCTTTTCAGCGGCATCCGCAGTCAATTTAGACAACATGACCTCTGCTTCCGCTGGCAACGATTTGTCATAGTCTGGCATCGGTACGCCAAGCTGTTTCTCAATCTCCCGGCGGTACTGGAACGCAACGTGTTCCTGCACATGCGCTGCCGCCGCCGCCGCGATTGATTTAGCTGCGGGAGATTGCCCGATAATTGATTGAATTTTAGGGTCTTCGGCTGCGGCCAGATGAACCCTGATATGGCTCTCATGATCCTGATGGATGAATGCCTTAAGTGGCTTGCCGGTGATAATCGCCATGTTTTCCGCTACCGGGTCCATCGGTTTTCGATCTTCATCCAGAGGAATAATCTTGTCGGCGTTATCTACGCCCATCGCATCAATCATCTGCCGATGAAGTAGTTTCTTGTCATAGACTTCAGGGGCCATCTGCTGCAACTGAAGAACTGCTTGGTTCTGCATAATGCGCTGCGCCATTGTCGATGCGTTGGGATTGGATATCGGAAGTACATCAATACGCTCATCATAATCTTGAGCGCGAGTGGCCCCATCCTCAACGTCATATTCATATTCTTTTGGTTGAAAGTCCTTCACCAATTCAGCAATCAACTTGAACTCTTGACGCATAGATGCATGAATTCGGGCATGGACACTGGACATAACCTTCATGCCGCGCTCTATAATCGCCAGCGTTGTCCCCACTGGTGCTTGATTATCCATTTCGGATATCTTCAAGTCAGCAATGCTGGCGATATTCCGTCCTTCCTCCACAACTGTCCCAAGCAACTGATACAAGACCGTGGAAGGTTCCTTATATGGAATGAATGTAATGTTATCCTTAATGGCACCACCAGGGACATCAACATCTCGGAACTCGCCGGGTCTTAAGGGGCTGTCGTCTCCCTTGATGCGAAGGCCACGCGCTTTTAACCCGGCTGGTAAATTAGACAGCGTCCCAGCGTCAATCAGTTGGCGTAAGATAGACGTGGCAGACTTAGTAATGCCACCTAGAAGATGCACCAACCCCATACCATAAAATCCTAACCCCGGAAGATATTTATACTGAATGAAGAAATCGCGCTTAAGTTTTTTCTCATCATCCTCCCTCCAGTTCCGATAAATGGAAACAATCGTCTGGCTGTCTTTTTCGATGGTGAAGATGTAAGGAACCGCGATTTCAGTTGGGTCATTATTATCATCCACATCTTCAAACCCCGGCAGATCATAATCAACGTGTATCTCCAACATTGTGTGCCGATCATCTTTTTCTGCGGACGGTGCAGACCCCGCCACCTTGTCTTCTTTTTCATCAACCTCGCCGTATTGGATACTGGGTTTGGGGATGTCCACATCAGCATACTCGCCAGAGTATTGCTTCTTCTTCAAATCATTCGGCCACATCTTCATTACGTGGGTGGCGCGTGGACAAGTCTGAAGGTTGGTGGTTCCATAGGCGACGACGAAGTCGTCTGCCATGATGTAAGGGACCGTCTGACGACCTAGTTGTTGATCAAAGTAAACTTTTTTGAAAACAGACCCACCAACACCTAAATGGAAGAGTGCCTGTTCGTGTTCGTCGCGGTACTCCTTCATAACCTCTACACACTGGTAGTTCATGTCCTTCTGGACACGCTTGGCTTGTTTCACGCGCTCGGGGGTGGTTTTCCCGATTATCTTGGTCAATACCGGCCCAGAAGCAGGAAATGTTTCCATCATGGCGTCAGCCACAAACTTGGTCACGGCTTCTGTAAGGATTGGATGAAAAACTCCTGAAGCACCAGACCACGGCTGTGTACGATCCTCAATCTGCATACCCAGAAGGGACAGTCCCTTGATATAGGCTTTTTCCCACGGTTCACGGGTCAACTTATCGTCCTCGTAGGCTTGGACGAGTTCGGTAGCGATAGTTGTTAAGACCCCCTCTTCAATATGTTCAACAAGGTTGTCTAGATGCTCACCTTCTTCATTTTCCGCCGCAGAGGGGTCGAAATCTATAATGACACTACCATCATCGTTTTCTTCTTCCTCGACCAAATCAAAATCGAATTCTTCTTCAGGAGGTAACTCCACTGCAAGGTCATTGCTGCCCTCAATATCGACTTCTGCTGGGATCAACCGTTTATCAATCGCCATGTCGCCCCCTAATAATATTCATATTTCTGGATAGGCAGCACTTGGGTATCATCCTCTTCCTCGTCAAGTTGCGCCTGGACAAATCCACCTTGCCGATACCGAAGTAAGGCTTGCGTTCCGCTATCCACATAATCGTCATGTTCCCCTGCCGGGAACTCGGCAAACTCTTCGATGACCTCTTCGGCCCATCGGTGTTCCGTAGCCCACACTACACCAGATGCAAATAAATCGGAAACAGCATTTACTCTAGCAATCTTATCGTTACCTCTAGATGGTGTAAACTCCGCCACTGGAATACCCATTTCCCTCAATTCATAAATCAGGGGCGCTCCAGAAGCCCGTTTCTCAACCACGAACGCTTCCGGTTGCCATTGACGGTATAAATCAAGGGCCACCCGTTTCAATTCAGGAAACTCCATCCTCTTCCTAAAGGCATCCAGCAAGATGATATTCGGCACCATATTGCCTGTCGCCTCGCTCTCACGTTGAAACACCCCCCACGTTGTACAGGCATTGTAATCGCTCCGCTGCGTCTTCTCGAACGCCGTATCCCATGATTGAATGATGAACTCAACGTCTGGCGTTACCTTATGGGGCCACCGCTTCCACCATTCCCGTTTAACCAACGCACCCTCTTCGGCAGTGGGTGTCTGCTGGTACTGCGCCATCCACTTCGGAATCGGCAATTCGTCCTTGATGGCGAGGATTTCCTTCTCAGGCCAATATTCAGGCCAGATCGGTACGCCACTGGGTAGGATGGCAGGGAGTTCGATGACCTCCCACTCATCACCATCCTTCTCCATCGACGCCTTTATCACCCGTCCCGTCAAGTCCCTCTTAGACCACCGTGTCATGACGATCACAATAGCCGCCCCCGGTTGCACACGTTGTCTCGGCCCGGAGGTATACCATTCAAAGACGTTGTCGTAGATTTCTGGCTTCATTTCCGCCTGTTTGGCTTCCTGTTCGGAGTGGGGATCGTCCAGAATGATCAAATCACCACCACGGCCCGTTAGAGTGCCACCGGTGCCGATTGCGAAGTATTCCCCCTTGGCGGTTGTCTTCCATTTACCAGCCGCCGCAGCATCGGGGTGGATGGAAACATTTGGAAATATTTCGTGATAAGCCTCATCGCTTATCGTGTCCCGCACCTTGCGCCCGAAGTCCACAGCAAGGTCAGCGGTGTTGGAAGCCTGAATGACATACTTGTCGGGGTACTGACCTAAAAACCACGCCGGGAACAGGTGGCTGGCAAATTCACTCTTGGTGTGCCGGGGTGGCATGTTGATGATGAGCCGCTTGAGTTCCCCCTTGGCTACCCGCTCAAACGCCTCTGCCATGATTTTGTGGTGGTAGCCTTCGATGAACTGGGGCCAGACCTTCTTGACGAACGCGAGAAAACTAGTTTTGCCTGAATGCTGCGCCGAAGCCAAGTCATGCTTATCCAATATCGCAAGGATGTCACGCTGGTCTGCGAGGGGCAACTCTTTGATATTATCAAGCTGCTCCCGGATATGAGACGGTATCATATAAGAAAAGTACCCCGGAACAGGGTTCCGGGGCAAGAGTTTAACAGGGAGGAACCGGCACAGTGGCCGGTCAAGTATTCTTAATATCAGTAACTTCCTTACGGCGCAACTTCGCCAGTTTGATAATTTCCATCAGCGCCTTCCGGGCGCGGGTCCCAGCGGCCTTGTTGCCATCCCGAAATTTCTCGTCTTCCGTCATCCAAGTAAGATAGGCGTCGGTAATCTCTGAAGGAGTCGTGGTCATTTATTTCTCCTATTGTCATCAATAGTGGGAGCAGGGGTACGTTGTTGCAAAGACGGTTTGGGGGGTAAAGCCGCCTCTACTAAGCGAATTGACCGGGCGTGTTTTGGCATCCGCTTGATGTACCCCCGCTCTTCTAATTTGGACACTAGATCAGCCACACTGGCTTTACTACCAGCGCCCAAAGCACGTCTGATTTCTTCATAAGACGGTGCATAGCCTTTATCCGTCCAGAATGTTCTTATGAAATCCAAGCACTCTTTTTGGCGAGGGGTCATTATCCGTAAAACTCTGTAACTAAACTAAACATAGTACGTACCCTAAACAAACCCCACTCAAACGTCAACTACTGTAGGGAATCCCACCGATTTTAGCCATAAAATCTACTTGGCTCTTGGTGCGCCGCTGATCTTGGGAAAAAACCCGCTTATAATGCCTCTCGCACCATGAAGAATAGCGGAAAACCGGGTCCGCACAGCATAACGGGTCTTTTTCGACCTCACCACGTATCCAACGGCACTGAAAATCATCTACTTTGGATAACCGCGCCCGTTTCGCTGCCACCTTTTCCTCCAAATCCAAGAATTCAAGTACCCCACACGGCGGTCAAGCCACCGGATAGGCCAAGAATGCCAAAACCCGCCGCATCTGGTCCCTATATACACGCTCTGACGACCTTGTCATGAATTTCAGGCATTTCAATGTATCCTGTGTGT
>Ga0114901_1001327_pt1 | contig 14412 bp, 15 predicted proteins | sample MalvireepMed_s16_FD_89686 | JGI IMG/M metagenome (GOLD analysis project Ga0114901, IMG submission 89686) | Marine viral communities from the Global Malaspina Expedition - Malaspina viral metaG DeepMed_s16 | ecosystem: Environmental > Aquatic > Marine > Oceanic | place: Mediterranean Sea... | reverse complement strand
TCATATAGTTGAAGTTGATGTAGCAGATCATGCCGAACACCAGGAATGGCAGGGCGCCGATGATATAGGCCGACGCCTTGGATTCGGACGACATGGCGCGGACCTTCAGCTTCATCTGCGCGCGCTGGCGCAGCACCGTGGCGAGGTTCGACAGGGTTTCGGCCAGGTTGCCGCCGGTTTCCCGCTGGATCGCCAGGGTGATGACGAAGAACTGGAATTCCGCCGTGCCCAGCCGGTCCGCGGTTTCCTGCAGCGCCTGCTCCATCGTCCGGCCGATCTTGATGCGTTCGGTGATCAGCTTGAATTCCTCGCCCACGGGGCCGGGAATTTCGTGCGACACGACGCTCAGCGTCTCGGCGATCGGCAGGCCCGAGCGCAGGCCGCGCGTCAACAGTTCGAGCGCGTCGGGGAATTTGGCGTTGAACTGGGTGATCCGCTTGGCGATCAGCCGTCCGACCCACCAGTGCGGCAGGCCCAGGCCCGCGGCCAGGCCGACCAGGACCGCGAAGAAGAAGGGAAAGCCGCGCAGCATCAGCAGGGCGGTGACGACAAGGAAGATCACCGCGCAGGCCGTCATATATTGGCTGAGCGTCCATTTCTTGCCGGTCATCTTGATGCGCTTGGCCAGATTGTCCGGATTGGGGATCAGCGAGACCAGCATCTTGGCCTCGGTCCCGGTCGGGCGATTGGAGATCGCCTTGCGCATCCGCGCTTCCAGCAGCGCTTCGGCCGATTCGCCATGGCGTCCGCGAATAGTCGCGACGCGGCGCTTGCGCGCCTTTTCCGGCGACGGACCAGCAAAGGCCATCACAATCAGCCCCAGCATGGTCGCCAGAAGCACCGCGATCAAGATGACATTGCCGTCCATGGTTCCGCCTTGTCCTGTGTCGGCCGCCCCTCATCGGTGCGGCGCGCGCCTTCAGCCTTCGTTCGCGACCTTGTCCTTGCGCCGCGATGGCAACATGCTCTTGAGGTCGATCTTGCTCAGCAGCGAATCGCCCTTTGCGGGACGAGCGTCGGGCCCGTCTTCTTCCGCGGCGCCCAGCGCCTCGTTCAGCAAGGCGGTGCAGGCCGCGCCCACCTTGCTGCCCTTGGCGACTTCGGCCAGCGTCTTGCCGAGCTTTGCCGCCTGCGAGGCAACCCGCACATCGAATGGCACCAATATGTCGACCTTGCGCTCGATCGACTGTTCGAAATCCTTGCGGCTGATTTCGGGCGAGCCGGGCTGCACCTTGTTGGCGACCACGATCGGCCGCGCCTGCGGCGCGTTGGTCTTGAGCCAGGACAGGATGCGGATCGTGTCGCGCGCCGCCGCCAGCGTCAGTTCGGTCACCACCAGCGCGACGTTCACGCTGCCCATCAGGTGCGGATGCTGGATCAGCATGCCGCGCGGCAGATCGACGACGCTGCATTCGAACGCAGCTTGGAACTCCTCCAGCAACTGGTAGAAGGCGCCGCCATCGGTCAGCATCGGCTGGCTGATTGGCGCTTCGGCCGACAGGATCGCCAGCGTGTCGCTGGCGCGCACCATCGCGCGCTCGATGAAGAGGCCGTCGATGCGGCTGGGATTTTCGATCGCGTCGGTGAGGCCGCGGCCCGGCTCCAGGTCGAGCGCCAGCGCATTGGTGCCGAAATGCACGTCGAGGTCGAGCAGCGCGGTCGCGCGGTTCTTCTTGTCCGACAGCATCCATGCGAGCGAGGTCGCGATGCTGGAAGCGCCCACGCCGCCACGCGTGCCGATCACCGCCATGGTGCAGTGCGGCCGCTCGGGACCCGTTTCGCGCGGGGCCATGAACACCGCCTGCGCCTGCGCCAAGGCATCGCGCAACTGGTCCGCGCCGAAGGGCTTGAGCAGATAATCCTGTATGCCGCTGGCGACCAGGTCGCGATAGAGGCGCACGTCGTTGACCTGGCCCGACGCGATCACGACCGTGCCGGGTTCGCACACTTCGGCCAGGCTGTTGATGTCGTTCAGCGGATCGCCGCTTTCGGACATGTCGACGAACAGGATCTGGGGCGACGCGGTGATCGACAGGGTCTGGACCGCATTGCGCATCCCGCCCTTGTTCACCTTTTCGGGCGCCCAGCCCATTTCCGCCGCGACGGCGCGCAGCACGTCGAAACTGTGATCGTCGCAGACGAAGGCGTGAAACGGATCACGCAGGCCGACGCCGGGTTTCCAGGGTGCGTTCATGTTACTGCTGGCCTTCCGCCTGAAGCTGCTTGAGATCGCCAGCGCCAGTCGGCGCCTTTTCGCGATAGGTGGAAATCGCACGATTGGACGTAGCGGTGCGCAAGTCGCTGTCGCTGGTCTGGCCGCGGACCAGGTCCTCGGGATTGGCGACCATGGCGGCGATGTTGCCGTTGATGCCGCAGCCGAAATTGGACGATGTGCCCAGCGTCATTTCGCTTTCCTGCTTGGCGCTCCAGTCGGGGCAGCCCGGCACGCTGGCGGTGGCGCGGCGCACGATCAGGCGGACGCTGCCTTGCGGCGCAATGCCGGCGACGGCCGAACTATCTTCGCCCACCAGCAGGCCGTGGCGCGCCACGACATTCGCGATGCCTTCGCGCAGCGCCGGGCCATAATAGCCGTCCGACACGATCGCGACCTGATCGCCATAGCCAAGGTCGATGGAGACAAACCAGTCGTTGAGGCGCGCCGCTTCGGCAGGCGCGAGCGTGTCGCCCGGCCCGGCCATCACGTCGAACGTGTAGGCGGCGTGGCTGATCACCGGCTGGTGCACCGATTCCACGCCGCGGTTGAGGCTGTCGGACGTGCAGGCCGCCAGCGGCATCGCCAGCAGCGCCAGCGCGCCAAGAGTCTTGAGGGACAGAGAGGTCATGATCTTGGTCCTTCCGTCAGAAGCTGAAGCCGGGTGCGGCATCGCCATCCTTGCGGGCGACTGCCGGCGGCGAGGCGGCGGATGCTTCGGGGCCCGGCGTGGGCATGGGCGAACCGGGTGCGCGGCTGGGCATCGGGCGGCGCGCGCCGCTGGTGCCGCTGTGGCCGCGCTGCAGGAACAGGCCTTCGCCCAGGTCGGCGTTGCGGAAGCCGTCGGTCGGCAGGCGCACGTCCGACGCATTCATCGGCTTCACCAGATAGGGAGTGACGACGATGACCAGTTCGGTTTCGTTGCGCTGGAACTGCCGCGACTTGAACAGGCTGCCCAGGATCGGCAGGTTGCCAAGGCCCGGTATCTTGTTGACGCTGTTCGACGCTTCGTTGTTGAGCAGACCCGCGATCATGAAGGCCTGCCCCGAGCCGAGCTCGACGGTGGTTTCCGCCGTCCGGCTGCGCAGGGCAGGGACATTGGCGTTGATCGAGAAGTCGAGACTCGAAACGGTCGGCCGGACCCGCAGCGAGATGCGGCCATCGGCCAGCACCGTGGGCGTGAAGGCCAGCTGCACGCCATATTGCTTGAATTCGATGCTGTTGCCCTGCAGGCCGTTGCTGACGGTGTAGGGATATTCGCCGCCGGCCAGGAAGCTGGCGGTCTCGCCCGACAGGGCCGTCAGGTTGGGCTGCGCCAGGGTGGAGGCGAGGCCGCTCGATTCTGCAAGGTCCAGCGCGCCGGCAATGTCCATGCCGAAGATGCGCGCGACGCCGCCCAGCGAATAGGAGCCATCGACCGGCGAAGTGAAGTTCCAGCTGTTCGTGTCGTCGTCATATTGCGCGAAATCGCGCAGGCCGCCTCCGACATAGCCGCCGGTCGATCCGGTGTCCCGGCTTGTGAAGTTGGTGCCGATCTTGTGGCCGACATCCTTGGCGACTTCGGCGATCTTGACCTGGAGCATCACCTGCAGCGGCGTCGCCATGCGCAGGCGGCTGACCACGGTCACGTCTTTGCCGACGAAGGCCTGCGTCAGCCGTTCGGCCTCGGCCGCGTCCTCGGGCGCCTGGATCGTGCCGGTCAGCAGCACCATGCCGTTCATCGTGTTCACCGCGATCTTGGCGCCGGGCATGGCCAGGCGCAGCATGTCGTCGATGCTGGTGATGTTGTTGCCGACGCGGACCGTGCCCGAAAACAGCACCTTGCCGTTGGAGGCGGTGGCGAAGACCGTGGTTTCGCCCGCCTTCTTGGCGATCAGGTAGAGCTGGTTCTGGGAGCGGACATGCACGTCGACCACTTCGGGATCGGCGATCACCACGTCCGACATCTTGGCCGGCAGGTTGACGACGCGGCTGCCGCCCACCGACAGCAGGATCGCATTGTCCTGCGCGCTGGAGATGGCGGCGTTGACGGCGCTGGTCGGCGCGGCAGCGAAGGCCAGCGCCAGGCCGATTGCGACGGCGGGACCGGCAAGCTTGTGCATGGGCTTCATCTTACTTCCCCCCGACCGGAACTTCGGTCACTGTGGTGCCGCGCGCCACGCGGATCGTCGGACCCTTGAAGGAGACGGTGCCGACCGGTGCGCCATTGGCGGCCATGGCGGGCGGCACGCTTTCCTCGGGCTTGGGCGGAACGGAGCTGCGCTGGTAGCGCGACACGTCGGCGCCGGTGGAATAGGTGGTGCCGCGATCGACCGGCTGCGCGGCGAGCTTGGCGAGGATCGCCTTTTCCGCCGCCGGGCTGGTGCCGTCGGGCAGGTCGACGTCAGCGCCGGCGATGGCGGTGTCGAGGTCCGCAGGCGTGTCCGCCATCGACCGCAGCGACATGGACAGCGATCCGACGGTCTGCGCCACCGCGATCTTCTCGGCGATCTTGGGCGTCACTTCCAGCGTGACGTTGGAATAGGTCTGGACAACGGGCTTGCCGTCGGGGCCGAGCGCGTCCATCCGCTGGTCGGTGGCCAGCACGCGCAGGTTGCGCAGGATGGTTTCCGACACTTTGAGCGGTTCGCCTTCGCCGCCGCCCGCTACGCTCTGCGTCAGGACGAGGTCGATGCGGTCGCCCGGAAAGACGAAGCCGGCGACCGAGGTCTGGGCCGAAACCGGAACCGTGACCGCGCGCATCCCCGGCGCCAGCGCCGCGGCCAGGAAGCCGCGATCGCCCGGCTTCACCAGCGCGCCCTGCGTCAGCGGCTGGCCCGCCGTGATGGCGGTGCGCACGACGCTGCCCGCCAGCCGGGCCGGATCGGCCTGGCCGCGCAGATAATAGGCCTGTTCGACCAGATCCTTGGGCCAGGGCTGGAAGCGGAAGCTTTCCGCATCGAGGATGGTCCCCACCGGCAGCGCCTTGACCGCGACCAGCACATGGGGCTGGTCCGGCGCGACCGGCATGTTCGCCGCGCTGACATTGGGCGTGCTCGACGAACTCAACATGTTGCGCGCGAGCAGCGCTGTTGTAACGGCTATGATCAGCGCGCCAACCAGCAGCACGATCTTCTTAGCATCCATGACGAAATTCGCCTCCCTCGAGTGGGTGCCAGGCCCCCATTGCCCCACTCATCACGCAAAATGGTTAAGATATCGTTCGCCAATCATGCACAGGGCGGCGATCGAGATGGCGACCCCATAGGGAATCTCGGGCTGGCCCTGCTTTTTGGCGATACGGTGATGGATCATCGTGACCAGCGTGACCGCGCCGCCCAGCAGCGCCATCAGCATGATCAGCGTCATGAGCGCCTGCCAGGGGAACCACAGCGCGAGCGCGCCCAGCAGCTTGACGTCGCCGCCCCCCATCATGCCGATCGCGAACAACAGCGTGAACAGCGCGAAGACGATCGCGCCGACCAGCAGCTGCACCGCCATGCCCGGCCAGGGCTCCAGCCCGCTGGCCAGCCACCACAAGGGGGCGAGCAGCGCGACGGCCAGGTTCAGGCGGTTTGAGATGATGCGGGTGCGCAGATCGGTAACGGCCGCCGCAATCAGCAGCGCGCTCAGGGCGATCATTAGCGCCAACCGGAAATATTCCCCCGACATGCGCACTATTCCCTAGACCGCATGGCTTACCAAACCGTAACCATGCCGCCCATGGATTCGCCGCTCTTTCCCGCATCCAAGCCTTTCGATCGGCGCGCCTGGCCGATGGGCGGGCGGCTGGACTTCTGGCATGGCCGGGATGGCTGGCCGATCCGCCGCTACCGGCTGGGGGAAGGAACGCGCGGGCGGCTGCTCATCATCAACGGCCGCGGCGACATGATCGAGAAGTATCTCGAGCTGATCGACCATATGGCGCGGCGCGGCTGGGCCGTCACCGCGTTCGACTGGCGCGGACAGGGCGGGTCGGGGCGGCTGACCGACGATCCGCTATGCGGCCATATTCCCGATTTCGCCGACTATATCGCCGATCTGGTCGATCTTGCCCGCGACTGGCGGGCGGAGGGCGAGGGGCCGACCGCGATGCTGGGCCATTCCATGGGCGGCCATATGCTGCTGCGCGCGCTGGCGGAGGGGATGGCGCAGCCGGACGCGGCAGTGCTGGTCGCGCCGATGCTGGGACTGCACAGCGGGCCCATGCCGCGCTGGCTGGCCGTCGCGATGACGCGGATGATGCTGCGGCGCGGGCTGGGCGACAAGCGCGCCTGGACGCAGAAGGAGGAATCGGAACGGCAGCGGCGCATCCGGCAGAAGCGGCTGACGCATGATCCCGAACGCTATGCCGATGAATTATGGTGGCGCGATCACAGCCGCGAGATCGCGCTCGGCCCGCCCAGCTGGAACTGGGTGAGCCAGGCGCTCGAATCGACCCAGGCGCTGGAACGGAGCGAAGGGCTGGCCCGCGTCCTCTGCCCGGTGCTGATCCTGGCGGCGCAGACGGACCAGCTTGTGTCCACCCCCGCGATCCGCCGCGTCGCCGCCCGTCTTCCCCACGCCCGGTTGCATGTCTATGGCCGCGAGGCCGCGCACGAGATATTGCGCGAACTTGATCCGGTGCGGCTCGACGCCTTCGCCCGGATCGAGAATTTTCTGGACGAGACGGCGATTTGACCCTGTTCGACATCGTGATCGTGGGCGGCGGCATGGCGGGGGCCAGCTTGGGCGCGCATCTCGCCGCGGATGCGCGGGTCCTGATCCTGGAGATGGAGGCGCAGCCGGGCTATCACGCCACCGGCCGCTCCGTCGCCTTCTGGGAGGAAACCTATGGCGGTCCGGCGGTGCAGCCGCTGACGACCGCGTCGGGACCGCTGCTGGAGTCGCCCGATCCCGCTTTTCACGATCGCAGCTTCCTGTCGCCGCGCCGTACGCTTCATGTCGGGCGGGCGGAGGATGCGCCCCTGCGCGACGCGCTGCTGGCGCGGTTTGCGGGCAAGGTCGTGCTGGAGCCGGTGGACCCTGCGCCCCTGGTGCCCGGCCTGCGGCCTGACTGGACCATCGGCGTGCTGGAGGCGAGCTGCCGCGACATCGATGTGGCGGCGCTGCACCAGGCCTATCTGCGCCGGTTCGCCGCCGCCGGCGGCGAGCTGTGGCTCAGCGCGAGCCTGCTGGCCGCGCGCGCCGAGGCCCCTGGCTGGCGCATCGAAACGTCCCGCGGGCCGGTGTGCTGCGGCCTGATCGTCAACGCGGCGGGCGCCTGGGCGGACGAGGTGGCGCGGCGCAGCGGCGTCGCGCCCATCGGCATCACCCCGCTGCGGCGGACGGTGGTTCAGCTTGGCGTTCCGGCCATGCCCTCGCCCGACCTGCCGCTGGTAATGGACCTGCGCGCGGGCTTCTATTTCAAGCCGGAGGGGCCCGGGCGCGTCTGGCTGACCCCGCATGACGAGGATCCTTCGCCGCCCTGCGACGCCGCGCCTGAGGAACTGGCGGTGGCGCAGGCGCTCGCCCGTTTCGAGGCCGCGGTCGACTCGCAAGTGACGCGGATCGAGCACAGATGGGCGGGCCTGCGCAGCTTCGCACCGGATCGCGCGCCGGTCTACGGGCCAGACCCGGACGTGCCCGGCTTCTTCTGGTTCGCGGGGCAGGGGGGCTTTGGTATTCAGACCGCCCCGGCCGCCGCGCTGCTGGGCCATGCGCTGATCAGCGGGTCGGCGCTGCCGTCCGCGATTGCGGGGCTGGACGCCGAACCCTATCTGCCCGGGCGCCTGCGCTGATCAGCTTTTGTGACGGGCGGTCAGCAGATAGTTGATCGCCTTGTTGGTGGACAGGGCGAAGCCCCGGGCGGGATCGAAGCTGAGGCCGCTGCTGTCGGTCACGTTCAGGCCGGCCTCCTCCAGCAGCGCCGTCAATTCCTCGGGCGTCAGGAACTTGCCCCAGTCATGCGTGCCCTTGGGAATGCCGCCGATGCTCTCGCCGATGGTGATCATCGCCAGGCGCGACAGCGGCGTGCGATTGGGCGTGGACAGGATCATGAGCCCGCCGGGCGCCAGCTTTGCGGCCAACGCACGTACGAAAGCGGCCGGATCGGCGACATGCTCGATCACCTCCATCGACGTGACGAGGTCGAAGCCATCCTCCGCCATCGCTTCCACCGGCGTGGCGCGATAGTCGATGCTGAGCCCCTGGCCCTCCGCATGCGCCTTGGCGGCAGCGATATTCTCCGGCGCGGCGTCAAGGCCGGTCACCGCCGCGCCCAGCCGCGCCAGTGGTTCGGCCAGGAGACCCGCGCCGCATCCGACATCCAGTGCGCGCTTGCCGTCAAGCGGGCGGAAGGCCTGCTCCCGGCCGGGCCAATGCTGGTCGATGGCGGCGCGGATATAGCGCAGCCGCACCGGGTTCAGCTTGTGCAGCATCGCGCTCGACCCGCGAGGATCCCACCAGTCGGCCGCCATCGCCCCAAAATGAGCGGCTTCCCTGGGGTCGATCGTTGCGGGCGCGTTAGGAGCCATGGTCACTTTCGTCTGTCTGTTTCCCCGGCTTCTAGCAGTCGCCGCGTCGCAGGCAAATGGATCACGTCAGCCGCTGCCGCTCGCCTTGTCCTCCGCGTCCATCTTGCGATACAGATCGTCGGTCGCCTGCTCGGTCCGCGCGATGTCTCGCGGATCCTTGCGCCGCTTGTTGCTGATGATCACGAAGATCAGCACCAGCCCCAGCAGCACCGGTCCGCCTATGACGGCAAGGCTCCAGATACTTCCATCCATCCTATCCTCCTGTCCTGTCTGACAGGAAAGATCGGGAGGCGCGGCTTGTTCCACGAGCCGCCGTGCGATTGCTTGCCATATCCGCCGCGACTGCTAATAGGAGCGCCGTTTTGCCCCTCCGGGACATAATCTTTCACAGCAACGGCAAGGTTCGGCACACAAATGGCGCGCATCGTGATGAAATTCGGCGGCACCTCCATGGCGGGGATGGAGCGAATTCGCAACGTGGCCGCGCGCGTCAAACATGTCGTGTCCCAGGGCCATGAGGTCGCGGTCGTCGTGTCCGCGATGGCGGGCGAAACCGACCGGCTGGTCGGCTTCTGCAAGGAAGCCTCGCCGCTTTACGATCCGGCCGAATATGACGTCGTCGTCGCCTCGGGCGAGCAGGTGACCAGCGGCCTCCTCGCCATGACGCTCAAGGCCATGGGCGTCGATGCGCGCAGCTGGCTCGGCTGGCAACTGCCGATCCGCACGATCGAGGCGCATGCCAAGGCACGCATCGCGACGATCGAGACCGACGCGCTGGTATCGGCGATGCAGGCGGGGCAGGTCGCCGTCATTCCCGGTTTCCAGGGCATGATGGACGATAAGCGGGTGTCCACGCTGGGCCGCGGCGGGTCCGATACGTCGGCGGTCGCGGTGGCGGCCGCGGTGAAGGCGGACCGCTGCGACATCTATACCGATGTCGACGGCGTCTACACCACCGATCCGCGCATCGTCGCCCGCGCGCGCAAGCTCGACCTCGTGACCTATGAGGAGATGCTGGAGCTGGCCTCGGTCGGCGCCAAGGTGCTCCAGACCCGATCGGTCGGCCTCGCCATGAAGGAAGGCGTGGTCGTGCAGGTGCTTTCTTCCTTCGATGAACCCACCCAGGATGACCTTCCCGGCACGCTGATCGTGAGCGACGAGGAACTGGAAGCCAAGCTCAAGGAAACGAAGATGGAACGTCAGCTCATCACCGGCATCGCCCATGACAAGAATGAGGCGAAGATCATCGTCACGCGCGTGCCCGACAAGCCGGGCGCGGTGGCCAGCATCTTCACGCCGCTGGCGGACGCCGCGATCAATGTCGACATGATCATCCAGAATGACAGCAAGGACACGGAAGAGACGGACGTCACCTTCACCGTGCCGCGCGCGGACCTCGCGCGCAGCGTCGACATATTGGAAGCGCGCAAGGACGAGATCGGCTTCCGCCGCATCATCACCGACACCGAAGTCGCCAAGATCAGCGTCGTGGGTGTCGGCATGCGCAGCCATGCCGGCGTTGCCGCCACCATGTTCAAGACGCTGGCCGAACGGGGCATCAATATCGAGGCCATCTCCACCAGCGAGATCAAGGTCAGCGTGCTGATTGACGAGGACGAAACCGAACTGGCCGTCCGCGTCCTGCACACCGCCTACGGCCTCGACGCGCCCGCGGCTTGACAGAAACGCTCCCCTCCCTTTCAAGGGGAGGGTCGGGATATATGGCGAGCCCCGCGAGCCTGCTTCCTCTCGATCGATGGCAGGCGCCTGCGGATGCAATCGCACCCACCCCAACCCCTCCCTTGAACGGGAGGGGCTTTTTTGATTCAACGGATTGATGATATGACTAACGCCAAGCTCACGTCCCTCATGTCCCGCGGCACCGACTTTCTGGGTTGCGAGACCGCAATCCTGTGCGGCGCGATGAGCTGGGTCAGCGAATGCAATCTGGTGGCGGCGATCTCCAATGCCGGCGGCTTCGGCGTGATCGCCTGCGGCGCGATGACGCCCGACCTGCTGGATGCCGAGATCGCGGCGACCAAGGCGCTGACCGATCGGCCCTTCGGCGTCAACCTCATCACCATGCACCCGCAGCTGTTCGACCTGATCGACGTTTGCGCGCGGCATGCGGTCGGCCATGTCGTGCTGGCGGGCGGTCTGCCGCCCAAGGGCAGCATCGAGGCGATCAAGCAGAAGGGCGCCAGGCTCATCTGCTTCGCGCCTGCGCTCAGTCTGGCCAAGAAGCTGGTGCGGTCGGGCGTCGATGCGCTGGTGGTCGAGGGGATGGAGGCGGGCGGCCATATCGGTCCGGTTTCCACCAGCGTGCTGGCGCAGGAAATCCTGCCCGACATGGCCGGCCAGGTGCCGGTCTTCGTTGCCGGGGGCATCGGCCGGGGCGAAGCCATCGCCGCCTATCTGGAGATGGGCGCGGCAGGCGTGCAGCTTGGCACTCGCTTCGCCTGCGCGACCGAGAGCATCGCTCACCCCAATTTCAAGAAGGCGTTTTTCCGCGCTTCGGCACGCGACGCGGTGGCAAGCGTGCAGATCGACGCGCGCCTGCCGGTGATCCCGGTGCGCGCGCTCAAGAATGCGGGCACCGAAAGCTTCACCGCCAAGCAGCGCGAAGTCGCCAATCTGCTGGACAGCGGCGCGATCGAGATGATGGAGGCGCAGTTGCAGATCGAACATTATTGGGCGGGCGCCCTGCGCCGCGCGGTGATCGACGGCGATGTCGAGGGCGGGTCGCTGATGGCCGGCCAGTCGGTCGGCATGGTGACGCGCGAGGAGCCGGTCGCGGCGATCATCGCGCAGTTGATGGATGAAGCCGCGCAGGCACTGGAGCGGCGAACCGCCTGAAACCTTGCGGTAAACCGAGTGTTGGGCATATTCCCTTGAAGCCAACCGCCCGGCATGACCGGCGCATAATCCTCTCGGAGAATTAGATGTTCGTCTCGCGCCGACTTGCTGGCCGGATTTCCCTGGTATCGCTGGCGGTTCTTGCCGCCTGTTCGACGCCGCCGCCTCCGCCGCCGCCCACGCCGCCGCCGGTGGTGGTGCCGACCGTGCGTCCGGTGCCGCCGGACAATGCGGCCGAAGGCATGGCCATCCCCACCAAGGATGAGGAGGGCAAATATCTGACCGCCAATCGCGGCGTCACGTCCAACACCGCTTTGTGGCATGTGCGCATGGCGCTCAACGTCGCGGCGCTCAACTGCGACAAATATGGGGCGACCGCGCGCAACCAGTATAACCAGATTTTGTCGGTCCATGGACCGATTCTGAAGACGGCCAATTCGGCGGTCGAGCGCAACTACAAGGTCGCCTATGGCAATGCCGCCATCGGGTCGCGCGAGCGGCTGAACACGGTGGTGTATAATTTCTTCGCGCTGCCGCCGGTCATCAAGCATTTCTGCCCGGTCGCGGTGACGGTCGGCGCGAAGCTGCTTTCGACGCCCTCGTCGCAACTGTTGCTGATGGCGCCGCAATGGCTGGCCGAACTGGAAAAGCCGTTCCAGGAATTCTACGCCGCTTACGAGGATTATCTGCGCCGCCTGGCCGAATGGCAGTCGCGCTTCGGCGCGACCGTGACCGTCATCGTGTCGCCGACGCCGCTGCCGCCGCCGCCCAAGCCGCCGGGCGAAGCGCCGCCGCCGGGATGGCAGCCCAGCTATTCGAGCGCGCTTGAGGCAACCGCCCCGCCGCCCGGCGACACGGCGGGAGCCGCGCCGTCATCGTCCGCGACCGTGCAGCCGCTGCCCGGCGCAACCGGCATGTCCGTGCCCTCCACCGCCACGGTTCAGCCGCTCCCGCCCTCGGCGAGTGACGCGCCGGTCGGACCGCCTGCGCCCAGCAGCCCCACGCCCGATGACGGCGCGCCCCGGCTGGAGGTCCAGCCGATCCCGCCCCAGGGCGACTGAGACCAGGGGTCAGCCGCGCGCGTCGAACCGGGCGCGCGCGGCCTCGACCATGTCCAGATTGCGTTCGGCCCAGATCCACACGCCGCAAAAGGCGGCGCTCAGGCTGTTGCCCAGCGGCGTCAGCGCATAATCGACGCGCGGCGGCACCACGGGGTGCACGGTGCGGGTCAGCAACCCGTCCCGTTCCATCTGGCGCAGCGTCTGCGTCAGCATCTTCTGGCTGATCCCCTTCACCTGCCGGCCGATTTCGGTGAAGCGGAGCATCCCCTTCTCCTCCAGCAGCTCCAGGATCAGCATCGTCCATTTGTCGGCCACTCGTCCGATCAGTTCGTTGACGAGTCGCTCGACCCGCGGGTCGATCTCGCTGGGCGGCACGGCTGCCAGATAGTATTCGGCCTCGGAAATATCCTGTGGGTCGAAGCGATTTTCCAGCGGATTTGCCATTTCTAACCTTCCGGTGACTACGGCACTTTCCGGTGCCTTCTTTCCAAAGGAGAGCATAGGTCTACATCAGCGGCAGGCCAATCGAAAGGAGCGACCCATGCAACCCACAGGCAATACCATCCTCATCACCGGCGGCGGTTCGGGCATCGGCGCGGCGCTGGCGCATGAATTTCACGAGGCCGGCAATCAGGTCATCATCGCCGGGCGGCGGCGCGACGCCCTCGATGCCGTGGTCGCGGACCATCCCGGCATGGCGGCGGTGACGCTGGACATGGCCGACGCGGCGGCGATCCCTGCCTTCGCGCAGCAATTGCTGGCGGATTTCCCTGCCCTCAATGCGGTGCTGCTCAATGCCGGCATCATGGTGGCGGAGGACAGGATCGACCTCGACGTGGCGGAGGCGACGATCGCCACCAACCTGCTCGGCCCCATCCGCCTGACCCATGCGCTGCTTCCCCATCTGGAGGCGCAGCCGGCCGCGACGATCCTGACCGTGTCATCGGGTCTCGCCTTCGTCCCGTTGGTGGCGACGCCCACCTATTGCGCGACCAAGGCGGCGATCCACAGCTGGTCCCTGTCGCTGCGCGCGCAGCTCCAGGACGGTAATGTGGAGATGGTCGAAATCATCCCGCCCGCGGTCCAGACCGACCTGATGCCGGGCCATGCCGAGGATCCGCGCGCGCTGCCGCTGTCCGACTATATCGCCGAGACCATGGCGTTGCTGCGGCGCCAGCCGACCCCGCCGGAAATCCATGTCGAGCGCGTCAAATTCCTCAGCGAAGCGGCGCAGCGCGGCGAATTTTCCCAGGTGTTCGCCGCGCTCAACCAGCGCTGACACCCTTGCCATCGGGGCCAGCGCGTCCTATCTCGCACCGCGTAACCGGGGCAATGTCCCCTTCCGCGCGGTGCGGGTTCAAGTCCGGGACGGCCCGGCTCTCTATGCGAAGGAGAGCCATCATGGCCTGGGTCTATCTGTTCGTCGCCGGCATTCTCGAAATCGTCTGGGCTTATGCGATGAAGCAATCGCATGGATTCAGCCGTCTCATCCCCAGCCTCGTCACCCTGGGCGCGATGATCGCCAGTTTCGGCTTGTTGGCGCTGGCACTGCGCAGCCTGCCGCTCGGCACGGCCTATATGATCTGGACGGGCATCGGCGCGCTGGGCGCCTTTGCCGTCGGCATCGCCTTCCTGGGCGAAGGCGTGAGCGCGTCGCGGCTGGTCGCGGCCGCTCTCATCCTGGCAGGCTTGCTGCTGATGAAGCTGACGGCGTCTGCGTAACGCTCAACCGCCCGCGAACGTGACCGGGGCCTTGGGGGGCAGGGGGAAAAGGCGGACGAACCGGTCC
>Ga0114901_1001317_pt1 | contig 14466 bp, 12 predicted proteins | sample MalvireepMed_s16_FD_89686 | JGI IMG/M metagenome (GOLD analysis project Ga0114901, IMG submission 89686) | Marine viral communities from the Global Malaspina Expedition - Malaspina viral metaG DeepMed_s16 | ecosystem: Environmental > Aquatic > Marine > Oceanic | place: Mediterranean Sea... | reverse complement strand
GCGAGGGCAGCTTCCAGAAGCCCGGCACGCTGCCGTAGCCGTCCGCCGGCCGCTGCGCCAGCAATTGCCGCGCCTGACCGACGCTCAGCTCCCCGGGCAGGAGCATCGCGAACAGGGGCGCCTGTTCGGGCAGCAGCGTATTGATGTTGATCGGCGACAGGTCCGTGACAGGCAGCGCGCAAATCCACGGCTTGGCCAGATCATAGATGGCGGGCGTGATGCCCGCGACCGCGCGCAGCTCGCTCGGGTCGATCATCATGCGGTTGGCGGCGCGATAGGGCCGGTCCATCGCCGCATAGGTTTCGTCCTCCGCGCCGCCGGGCTGGGGCGCGCTGTCGCTGTCGATCCAGTCGGCCAGGCTGGACGCCGCAGCCGCCGCCTGGCGCGCATCGACGCCCAGCGCCTCCAGCAGGCCCTGGAACTGCGCGACGCCGATAGGCCTCACCTTCAGCACCGCTTCGCTCTTGCCGCTGACGACGCTGTTGAGGTTGAAGCAATTGCCGCCATCGGTCACTTGCGCCGTGGCGATTCCGCCGGGCACCGGGATCGCCTGCGGCGTGCCCATCCATCCGCCCGCCAGCGTGATCTTCGCGGGATTGGACTCGACCAGATCGTTGATGCGCAACCGCGCCATTTCGGTGCCGGCATCGGCGAAGGCGCGCCCCTGGTCGACCGCTCCGCCATTGCCGGTCATGCGGGTGGCGAGCGCCACGCGCTCCAGCGCCGTGGAGGCGACCACCGCCATCACCGCGACCAGCAGCAGCACCGTCAGCAACGCCGCGCCGCGTTCGCCTGGCTTGCCAGCATCAGGCACCGGCGGCTCCCTCCACGCCTTCCAGCTTCTCGACCGGACCCGGCGCAACCAGGAAGCGCATCATGACCGGCGGCTCGCCGGTGCGCGTCACCGTCATCTCGACCGCCTTGGGCAGCAGGTCGGGCTGGCTCGGCGTCCAATCCTCGCGCCATTGCCCCTCGGCATCGCGGAAGCGCAGCGTCACCGCCTCGACATTGTCGAGCAGCGCGGCGGGATCATCGCCGGCCGCGCCGTCGAGCTGTGCATAGGTGCGCCGCTCCAGCCGGCCCTGCCGGACCCAATATTCGACCTTCTGCAGCGATGGGCGCGGCAGATCGCCCAGATTGTCCCAGCCGCCGCGCACGAACTGCATCACCGGCTGCGCCTCGCCATCGTCATGCGCCCAGAAGGCGGGGGCCAGCGTGCCCGCCTCGGTCCGGGTGATGCGCGGCACCGCCTGCCCCAGGTCGCCCGCTAGCGCGCCGCCCGCCCGCTGCACCGCCGCCATGTCGTCCAGCCGCGCCTTGACCTGCGCCTGCGCCGACACGCTGTTTCCCAGCAGCAACACGCCCGCGCTGGCCAGCATGGCGAAGATCATCAGCGCGACCAGCAGCTCGATCAGCGTGAAGCCCTGTTGGGCGGAACGCTTCCGATCCGTGAAGCCCTGTTGGGCGGAACGCTCATCAGACGTGAAGCCCTGTTGGACGGAACGCCGTTCCGATCGGAAGTCCCCCTCCCCGGTCCTATGTCCGTCCCGCGCCATCATTCCACCACGCGCACGAAGCTGAGGGCCACCGGAGACGCGCCGGGCTGGCCATCGACGGTCAGGTCGACCTGGAGCAGGCGGCGATCGTCGGTCGGCTTGACGACGCGGCTCCAGTGCCAGCGCCGCCCGCCATTGGTGACATCGCCATCCGCCTCGCCGATCGAGGGCGGCAGGGGATCGGTCTGCACCTCGACCATCAGGTTGCGGGCGACGATCTGGCCCAGCGCCTTGCTGTCGAGGTCCGCCGCCGTGCGCAGCGTCACGCCCTGAAGCCGGACGAGCGCGAGCGCGGCCAGGCTGAAGACGGCCAGAGCGACCAGCATTTCCAGCAGGGTGAAGCCCCGTTCGGCGCGGCGCACGCGATCAGCCATCGACCATCACCTTGCCCGCCATGTCGATGCTGACGGACACCCGCTCGCCCTCGCGCGCCAGCGTGACGGTCATGGCGTCGGTCGGCAGGCCAGTGCCGTCGAACCCGATCTGAAGGCGCCCGTCCCGCCCGACCTGCGCGCGCGTGCCCGGCTTCCAGTTGGTGGTGACGAAGGGCTTTTCCTCCAGCGGCGCCCACTGGCCGCCCTCGCGGCGCTGGAAGCCATAGCCCGAGGCGGACACCCACAGCCCGACCGGGCGCGCGGTCACGACCGCTTCGTCGCGCGCGGCGGCAACGCGCGCGGCGAAGCGGTCGGCATCCTCGATCACGCGGCCGCGCGGATCGGGGATGGCGAGCACGACGGCAGCCGAAATGAAGCCGATGATCGTCAACACGACCATCAGCTCCAACAGCGTAAAGCCCTGCTGGGCGAAACGCGCAGAGAACGTGAAGCCCTGTTGGGCTGAACGCTCACCTGACGCGACGCCCGCTTCGGACCCCGTGTCAGAGTTCGCTGGAGTAGATGTCCGCATTTTCCTGTTCTCCGCCCGGCTGGCCGTCAGCGCCCAGCGAGCTGATGTCGAACGCGCCGCGGCGACCCGGCACGGTGTAGATATAGGCGCGACCCCACGGGTCATCGGGCAGCTTCTTGATATAGCCGCCGCGGCGGTAGCGCTGCGGCTGGGCGAGCGATGCGGGCGGATTGAGCAGCGCCTGCAGACCGTCCGATCCGGACGGATAGGTCAGATTGTCGAGCCGATATTGCTCCAGCGCCTGCTCGATCGTGGCGATGTCGGCCTTGGCCTTTTCGATGCGGGCGGTGTCGGTGGCGGGGATCACGTTGATCGCCACGATCGTCGCCAGCAGGCCGATGATGACGATGACAACCATCAGCTCGACGAGGGTGAATCCCTCTTCTCCGGACCTCTCGCGCCCGTTCGCCCCGGGCCTGTCGTAGGGCCAGACGCGCTTGGAAGACATGAGCAGGGCTTTGGCGAGCCCGGTGCGAACGGATTTCAGTCTACGCATTTGCACTCCTTCAAGCCCCGGTAAGGCTTTGCAGCTGCAGGATCGGCAGCAGGATGGACAGGATGATGACGGCGACGATGCCGCCCATCAATATGATGATGACCGGCTCAAGCATCGCCAGGGCGGCGGACGTGAAGCTGTCGAATTCGCGCTCCAGATAGTCGGCGGCGCGTTCCAGCATCGTGTCGAGCCGTCCGGCGCTTTCGCCGCTCGCCGCCAGATAGACCAGCAGGGGCGGGAAGACGCCGGCGCGGCGCAGCGCTGCGGACAGGCTGCCGCCGCCGCGGATCGCCTCGACAATATCGTCCGAGGCGCGGCGCAGCACCCGGTTGTGGACGGTGTTCGCCGTGAGCGACAGCCCCTCCATCAATGGCAGCCGGCTCGCCACCATGGTCGAGAGCGTGCGTGCCATGCGCGCGGCATGGAGATCGCGGATCAGCCGCCCGAGCAGCGGCAGGTTGAGCAGCGTCGCATCGAAGCGATAGCGAAAGCTTTCCACCTTGAGCGCCCGCCAGAAGATCACGCCCGCGAGCGCGACCAGCAGCAGCAGCAGCCACCAATAGCCGGCCAGGAAGGCGGAGAGGCCCATCACCATGCGCGTGAGCAGCGGCAATTCCTGTCCTACCGTGTCGAACTGCTCCACCACCTTGGGCACGACGAAGATCATGAGCGCGGCGACCACGCAGACGGCGAAAGCGGCCAGGACCGAGGGATAGGCGATAGCGGTCAGCACTTTGGAGCGGATCACCGCCTGGCGCTCCATCAGGTCCGACAGGCGCTCCATGATGGTCGGCAAGCTGCCCGAGCTTTCGCCTGCAGACACCATCGCGCGATAGAGTGGCGGGAAGCTGCGGGGCTCCGCGCCCAACGCATCGGCCAGCCGCCGCCCCTCCAGCACGCCGCCATGCACCGTGCCCACGATCGCGCGGACATGCTCCTGCTCGCTCTGGCGACCGATGGTGCGCAGCGACTCCTCCAGCGGGCTGACCTGGATCAGCGTGGAGAGCTGGCGCGTGAAGAGCGTCAATTCCTTGCCGCTCAGCCGCGGCGCGCGCAGCGACAGGCCCGCGCGCTTGCGCGCCTTGGCGGCCGCGCCCGGCTCCAGCCGCACGATGAATAGCTTGCGCGCATCCAGCCGGGCGCGCGCATCGTCGACCGTGTCGGCCTTGACCTTGCCCGTCCGCTCGCGGCCTGCCGGGTCGATCGCCACATAGTCGTAATCAGCCATCGGCGATGGTTTCCACCTCGGTCGCGTCGCGCCGGGATACGCGGATCGCTTCTTCCGCCGTGGTCTGGCCGTCGCGCACCAGCGCGCGGGCCGCCGACCCCAGATTGGGCGCGTTGAGGAAGGCGTGGCGCGCGATCAGCGATTCGTCGCCGCCATCGTTGATGAGGCGGCGGATCGTGTCGTCCACGCGGATCGCCTCGAACACGCCGATCCGGCCCTTATAGCCCGACCCGCTGCATTCCTCGCAGCCGCGCGCCTTGTAGATGATGGTGCCGGGGTCGAAACCCAGCAGCGCGCTGGCCGACTTGTCCGCCTGCACCGGCTCCCGGCAATGCTGGCACAGGCGGCGCACCAGGCGCTGGGCGATGACCGCCCGCAGCGTGGAGGCCAGCAGAAAGGGTTCGACTCGCATGTCGCGCATGCGGGTGATGGCGCCGACCGCGTCGTTGGTGTGGACGGTCGAGAGCACGAGATGCCCGGTCAGCGACGCCTGCACCGCGATTTCGGCCGTTTCGCGGTCGCGGATTTCGCCGACCATGACGACATCGGGGTCCTGGCGCAGGATCGCGCGCAGGCCCGCTGCGAAGGTCAGGCCGACCTTGGCGTTGACCTGCGTCTGGCCGACGCCCTCGATCGCATATTCGACCGGATCTTCCACCGTCAGGATATTGCGGCTGCCGTCATTGAGCTGGCGCAGCCCCGCATAGAGCGTCGTCGTCTTGCCCGAACCGGTCGGCCCCGTCACCAGGATGATGCCGTTGGGCTCGCTCAGGCCTTCGCGGAAGATGCGGTCGGGCGCGCCGGTCATGCCGAGCAGGTCGAGGTTCATGCCCGCATTCTCCTTGTCGAGAATACGCAGCACCACGCGCTCGCCCGCGCGGCTGGGCAGCGTCGACACGCGCACGTCGAGCAGCTTGCCACCCAGCGTCAGGCCGATGCGGCCATCCTGCGGCACGCGCCGCTCGGCGATGTCGAGGCGCGCCATCACCTTGATGCGGCTGACCACGACGGGCGCGACATGCGGCGGCATCCGCAGCGTCTCGCGCAGCACGCCATCGACGCGCATGCGCACGATCAGGCCGGTTTCATAGGGCTCGATATGGATGTCCGACACGCCTTGGCGCGCGGCTTCGGCGATGATGCCGTTGATCAGGCGGATCGCCGGCGCATCGTCCGCGCTGTCGAGCAGGTCGTCGGCGGTCGGTATGTCCGCGGCCAGGATGTCCAGTTCGTCGGCCCCGACCTCCAGCGAGCCCGCCATCGCGGCGGCGCTGCCCTCCATCGCATAATGGTTGGACAGGTGCCGGTCGAACTCGGCGGGCTCGACGAAGCGCACGTCGAAGCTGCGCGCCAGATGCCGCCGGACTTCCAGCAGCACGCGCGGGTCGCTGCCTTCGCGCACGGCGATGATCAGCCGGTCGCCTTCCTGCGGCAGCAGGACGACGCCATTTTTGCGAGCGAAGGCATAGGGGATGTCGATCGGGCGCGGCGGCATGGCGGGCGCGCTCTCGGCAGGGACCAGGGACACAGGATCAGCCACGTCCACCTCCGTTCGCCCCCAGCATGTGGATGCCTGTCCTGAGCGCTTGCTGCAAGCAGGCCGTCGACGGGAGCTTTTCGTCCAGAAGATCAACGAGGGGCTTCGACAGGCGCAGCCCGATCGGGAACATTATGGGGATGGTCATTTCCGGTCCCCGCTCGCGGGAATGTCGACCGGACGCACCACGCCGCTCGATTCGCGAACGGTGGGCTCGATCACTTCGGGCTGGGCGCCGGCCTGCGGCTGGACCATCACGTCGCCGGGCTGGGGCGGCGCGATCGGCGGCGCTGCGCCCATATAGTCGCGCACCAGTTCGTCGATGGTCGGCTCCGCCTCGGGATCGCGCTGCAACTGCATGCCGCGAATATAGCCGTAGCGCTGCTGCGTCAGCTTCTGCGCATCCTCCTTCGACCGCAGGATCGTCGGCCGGATGAAGACCATGAGGTTCGTCTTGGTCCGGCTGCGGCTGCGCGACTTGAACAGTTCGCCCAGGCCCGGAATGTCCGACAGCAGCGGGATGCGCTCGATCGTCTTGCGCTCATTATCGTCCAACAGGCCGCCCAGCGCCAAGATTTCGCCGTCATCGACGGTGACGGTCGTCTCGATCTCGCGCTTGTTGATGATGAGGTCGCTATTGTCGTTGCTGACCGGACCGGCCACGCTCGACACTTCCTGGCGCAGGAACAGCTTGATCGCGCCGCCGGTGTTGATCTGGGGCTTCACTTCCAGCTTGATGCCGACATCCTGCCGCTGAACCGTGCGGAACTGGTTGTCGAAATTCTGGCTGAGCGCCTCGCCGGTGGTGACGGGCACTTGCTGGCCGACCAGGATCGACGCCTTCTGGTTGTCCAGCGTCATCACCGACGGCGTGGACAGCAGGTTGCTTTCCGTGTCGGATTTTACCGCGTTGATGATCGCGCCGAAAATGCCATTGCTGCCGATGCTGCCGCCCAGCCCCGCAATCGCGCCCGTCGCGCTCTGCAGGCTGTTGTAGGCCGCCTGTTGCAGGGTGCTGGCAAGATCGCTGTTGGTCTGCGTTTCGGTGGTGGTGATCGAACCGTCGGCCGCGACCACGGTGGTGGTGGTGGTGCCCAGGCGATCGGCGGCATAGGCGCCGGCCAGCGTCAGCAGATTGGGCGAGGCGTTGCTGTAGTTGGTGGCGGCAAAGCCGGTCTTGGTGCTGCCGATCAGGAACTGGACGCCCAGCTTCTTGGCGGCGGCGTCGCTGATCTCCACGATGATGGCTTCCACCAGCACCTGTTCGCGGCGCGTGTCGATCTGGCGAATGGTTTCGCCCAGCATCCGCTGCACGTCGCTGTTGGCCGCGACGATGATGGCGTTCGCGCCCTCATATCGCGTGACGATCGCCGGGCCGCGCGTGTTGATCCCGCCGCTCGACGAGGAGGAGGCAGATGCCGCCGCGACCGGCGCCGCCGCCTGCGAAGCGGGCGCGCCGCCCTGCCCGCCGCCCGATGCCGGCGTGGAGGACGTCACCGGCTCACTGGTCGACTGTCCGACCAGTTGCTGCAGCACCGGCAGCAGCTTTTCGGCGTCGGCATGCTCCAGCCAGTAGACGCGGATTTCGGTGCCGCTCGCCGCCTGCCGATCCAGTTCGCGCGCCATGTTGGCAAGACGCGCGACGGTGCCGGCATCGCCGCGAATCGCGACCGAATTGCTGCTGTCGATCGGCACCACTGTCGCAGAGGCAGGCGCAGCATTCTCGCCCCCGCCGCCGTTCGTCACCAGCGCCTGGAGCGAGGTCGCGATTTCGCGCGCGCCGGCATTTTTGAGCGCCACCATCTGCGTCGCCGCGGTATCGCGGTCGATGCGCGCGATCACCTGGCGGATGCGCGAGACATTGTCGGCATAATCGGCAACCACCACGCTGTTGCCGGCGCGATTGGCGGTGACCGACCCTTCCTTGCTGATCAGCGGCCGCAGCGTTTCCAGCGCGCTCGCCGCGTCGATCGACCGCAAGCGGAACACTTCGGTCACGAAGCTGTTGCGATTGGCCGCCCGGCCGACGCCGCTCGGCTGGCCCGCCGCGCCATCGACGGGCTGGATGCGATAGGCGCCGCCCGGCGCCGGCACGGCGACCAGGCCGTTGGCGCGCAGCGTCGACAGGAAAATCTCGAAATATTCCGATCGGCTGAGCGGCCGGTCGGTCACCACCGACACCTTGCCCTGCACCTTGTTGTCGATGATGAAGGTGCGGCCGGTCACCCGCGCCGCATCCTGGATGAAGGCGCGTATGTCGGCGTCGCGTACATTGAGCGTCTGCTGCGCGCGGACCGATGCGATCGGGGTGGCCAGCGCGAGGGCCATGGCGGCGGAAAGGAGCAATTTGCGGGTCATTGGCCTTGCACTATGAGGTTGACCGAGGCGACGGCGGCGCCGCGCTCGACGGTCAGGGAGAGGCGCGCACCGGGCGCGATCTGGTTCTGGAGGCTTTGCAGGTCACCGACCGGCTGGCCGTTGACCTGAGTCACGATGTCGCCGGGGCGAAAGCCGGCCGTGGCGAAGCCGGGGCCCTTGGCCGCGACGACCAGGCCCGTGACACGGCCGTCCTGCAACCGGGGCGCAAAGCCGATGTCGCGCTTCAACATCTCGGCGGTGACGCCGCCGCCCACCGGCGGGGCCGGCGGCGGTGGCGCGGCGCTGTTCCATCCCTCGCCGCCGGCGGGCACGGGCTCCGCGTCCGACGCGGGCGTGGACTGGTCGAGAAAGGCTTGTTCCTCCACCCCGCCACGGTCGATCGTGACATGATCGAAGGCGACGGCCTTCAGCACGACGCCCGGCAATATCTCGTCGCCCACCGCATAGCTGTTCTGGACGCCGTCGGGCGTGGCGATGATCGCCGATCCCAGCCCCGATCCTTCGTTCAGGCGGATGCCATAGACGGTCAGCGCCAGCGACGTGACCACGCCGCCGGTCTTCTGCGGCGCGTCGGCGCGAAAGAAGGGATCGAAGCTGGCGAACAGGGCCTGGCGCGCGCTTGGCGAGAGGATCTGCGCCTGGCGGCCCTCCCAGAGTCCAAAACTGCCCACCGGCGTGACGATCGCCCAGACGAGCCGGACCAGCAGCAGCGCCAGCAGGACCAGCAAGCCCTTTTCCAGCAGGCCGAGCCAGTTCAATCCCCGCATAGGCGTGCGCTGCCCGCGCCGCCACCGGTCTACCCTGTCGCCAAATGGCACTCGCATGATGCTGAACACGCCCCCGAAACTCGCCAGCCTGCTAAGGTCCGGTTCTTACCCGCAGATGACGTTTATATTTCGGTAATATGACATACTTGCAAGCGCGGCTTTTCTTCGGCTGAAAGGGCGCGACTGCGACGTCTAAGCCGCATCATGATGCGAGGACCCATGACCGTTCAGACCGCCCACTCATCCGCACCCGCCGGGCTCGACGCCGATCCCGCCTGGATCGCCGCTCACCCCCGCGTGCAGCGCGTGCCGAGCAAGGATCTGACCCTCTTCATTCGCCGCGACTTCCTCTCGGCCGAGGAATGCGCAGAGCTGATCGACCGGATCGACGCCAAGCGCCGGCCCTCGACCATCGCCGATGACAATGGCGACGGCTATTTCCGCACCAGCGAAACCTGCGATCTCGACCATGACGATCCCTTCGTCGCCGCGATCAATGCGCGACTCGACGCCTTTGCCGGCATCGCGACCGCCCATGGCGAACCGATCCAGGGCCAGCGCTATTCTGTGGGTCAGGAGTTCAAGGCGCACACCGACTATTTCGATCCCAAGGGCGCAGACTTCGCTCGCTATTGCGCAGTGGCGGGCAATCGCACCTGGACGCTGATGGTCTATCTCGACCAGCCGGCCGCAGGCGGGGCTACGCGCTTCACCAAGATCGGCAAGACGGTGCAGCCCGAAACCGGAAAGCTTCTCGCCTGGAACAATCGCCTGTCACCGGGCCAGCCCAACCCCGCCAGCATCCATCATGGCATGAAGGTGCGCAGCGGCGTCAAGCATGTCATCACCAAATGGTATCGCGAACGTCCCTGGGGCTGACCCTCACCGCCAGAAACGCGGCGCTTCCGTCAAGGCGTCATGCGCCTTTTCCGCCTTGCGGAGCAGCTGCTTCTCGGATTTGAGGCCAAGTGGCGTGTCTTCGGCCAGATGATAGCGTGCGAACAGCGACGGCGCGGTGGCGAGGTCGTTGAGGTCGCCAAGCTTGTCCTGCAATTTCTCCAGCGCGCCCACATAGGCGCCATGGGCCTTGCGCGGCTTCTTCGCGCTGTAAAGACCGGCAAAGAATTCAGAGCCATAGCGCAGCTTCTTCGCATCCTTGCGAACCTTGTGCCGCGTGTCCGGCGGCAGCTGCGCCAGATCATCGCCGCCTTTGGCGACACGCTTGTGCAGCTTTTGCAGGCGACCGGCCGCAAAGTCCGCGACCGGCTCGTCCGCAGCGCCGCCGCACCCCGCGCCCAGCGCCAGCCATTCGGCGATGTCGAGCAGCAGACCGCGAACCCGCGCCGACTCCAGCCATTCGCGCACGCGCGCATGGCTTTGCGCCCGCGCCTGCCCGATCGCCGCCTGCGCATCATCCGCCAGCCGCCCGTGGAGCACGTCCAAATCACGCGCTTCGCCCAGCATCCCCGCCAGCCAGCGCAACTCCTGCTGGAACCGCGCCACATCCGCCTCCAGCAGCACGGGCTTGAACAGGGTGAGCGCGCTGCGCAGCCGGCGGACCGCCACGCGCGCCTGATGCAGGGCGCGCTCCTCATAGTGGACCAGAAGCAGCGCCTCGTTCCGGCGATAATGGCGCAGGCATGCGCCCGCGATCGTCAGGAACGCCGCGCGGATCGACATGGCCGGGTCTAGCGCCACCGGCTCGGCCTTCACCACGTCCGCCATTTCTCCGCGCAGCAGATAGCCGCGCTCCGCCTTGCTGAGGACCGCCGGGCGCACCGGCACTTCGCCATCGATGCGGCGAGCGATCGCAAACAGGGCGGCGGGCGCGCCGGCGACCAGTTCCAGTTCGACTTCGCACAGGGCCGCCTCACGCGCGCCGGCCCGCACAGCGCCGCGGTCCAGCGCAACCTCCACCTGCGCCTCGCCTTCGCGGATCAGCCAGCGAGTGCGCTCGACATCGGTTTCGAACAATGGCTCGATCTGGTCGACCGCGTCTCCCAGCGCCTCCTGCACCGGCGTCTGCGCGTCCAGCACCGGCATGTGCGATCGCACGGGCCGCTCCCACTCCTGGCGCGCGAACAGGCCGCCAGCGGCGGAGCCGTCGCCCTTGACGGTCTGCACCTTGCGCCGCCCGGACTGGCGGATGCGCAGGCTCAGCCCCTTGCGCGCCAGCTGCGCGTCGGGCGTGTCGAAATAGGTGGCGCGCAGGTGCGCGACGTCTTCGCGTTCGGGCAGCCCATCCCATTGCGCCAACCGACTGGCGGCATCCTCCGACAGGTCGAGCTTCAGTTCGATCTCGCGTCCCATACACCCTCCATCCTGCTGCGGGCGCAGCCGATCATAGCAGGACGCGCGGGGGCGGCGCATCGTTCCAGAATCGGAACGGCCGGCCCGTCACAGGACAGGCCGGCCGCGCGATCAAGAGCGTCCCGAAAGACGCTTGAGTGTTAGATCAGAAGGCCACGGTCAGCGACGCCGCGATGGTCGTGCCGATCTTGTAGCGGTTATAATAGACCTTGTTGCCGTCCGCTTCCTGGAATTCCTGATATTTGCGGCCGGTGATGTTGCGGGCTTCGAACTTGAACTCGCTGTTGATGCCGCCCGGCAGGGTGACACCCTGGCGCGCGACGAAGTCCAGCGTCAGGCCGGGCTTTTCCTTGATGTCCGGCTGCAGGTTCGGACCGCGGCTGGTGACGCGGGGGCTGGCATAGGTCAGAAGCAGCGTCTGCTGCGACAGCTTGTCCGTGTCCTCCAGGCCGATCTGGAAATTGACCAGATGGTCCGACTGGCCGGTCAGCGGCGCGCCGTCCATGAAATAGTCGGACGCGGCCGGCAGGTCGCCGGTCGTGTAGGTGTAGGGGATGGTCGTGTCGCCATCGCTCACCTTCAGTTCCGACTGGGTGTAGGTGTAGTTGCCGATCAGCACCACGCGGCGGGTCTGGAAGAAGTTCGAATCCATCCCGTCGAGCGGGATATATTTCTGCGCTTCGACTTCAAAGCCGTACAGCGTCGCTTCCGGTGCGTTGGCGAAGCTGGTCGTCACCGCATAAGTGTCGGTGATGGTGGTGTAGGTTTCGATCGGATTGTCGATCTTCTTGTAGAAGGCCGACGCGGTCAGCCGCTCGTCCCGACCCATATACCATTCCGCCCGGATATCCGCATTCCACAGCTCGCTGTCCTGCAGGAACGGGTTGCCGCGATAGAAGCGGTTGGATTCGGTGTCGATGAAGGGCTGGGCGATCAGTTCGCGGAACTGCGGACGGGCGATCGTCTTGGAGCCCGACGCACGGAACTGCAGGCCGCCGCCGGCGTCGTAGGTCAGCGTGACGGCGGGCAGCCAATAGTCGTTCTTGATCTGGTTGAACGGCGTTTCGCCCGTCGAATAGACGTCCACGCCGGTCACCGACTGACGACCGCTTTCGTAGCGGACGCCTGCGTCGATGCTGAGGCCCGGGAACAGTTCGGCCTTCACCTGGCCATAACCGGCATGAACGCGGAGCGCCGCGTCATAGACCGGATAATTGCCCGAGAAGTCCAGCAGACCCAGATCATAAAGCTGGATGGTGGCGTCCGACAGCAGATAGTCGGGGCGCAGCTGCTGCACGGCGATCGGCAGGTTGGTCGCATCGAAATGCAGCTCGTAACGCGACGAGGTGCGCTTCGTGTCGGTATAGGCGTAGCCAGCTGTCACGGTGAAGCTGGGCGCGATCTTGTAGCTCAGGTCGGCGCCGCCCGACCACAGGTCTTCGTTGAGGTCGCTGAAGGTGATCGATGCGTCGCCGCGCTGGCGGTTGAGCGCATTGATGTAGCGGTCGCCCACCGGATCGATGGCGAGATCACGGTTGGAGCGGACATAGACGAATTCGCGCTCATAAGGCGCTTCGCGCTGCGAATTGGCATAGCCGCCGCGCACATCCAGGCTGAGCGCATCGTCGAACTTGAACTCGCCGACGAACTGCGTGTCGATCAGCTGCCGCTCATACCAGGCGGTCTGCTGCGTCATATAGTCGGCGCCCTGGATCAGGCCGTCATTCTGGCCGACGGCCAGGGAGCCGCGCTTGAGCGTGTCGCGAATATAGAGGTTGGTCCAGCGCAGCTTCTGCTCGCCCCATTCCAGGCCGAGGCCGAGCAGGCCGTTGACCGTCACCTGATTGTCGGTGATGACCTGATTATAGCTCTTGCCCGCGCCTTCCGACACGGTGAGCGAAGCCTGCTGCAGATTCTCGCGGGTGCGCCACTTGTTGCTGTAGCCGGCGGTGGCGATGATGCCCAGCCGCCCATCGCTGCCGATGTCGAACGCCGTGCCGCCATTGAGCGAGCCGGAGAAGTTGAACGGCAAGCTGTTGGTGCGCTGCAGCACCGACGTCTTGCTGTTCAGGAACTGCATCATGATCGCCTGCTGATCCGAACGATCGATATTGGCGAAGGGCACGCCCGAACCGAAGGCGTCCTGAAGCAGCGGCGGAACGTCGCGCGACCCGTCATCGAAGCCCGTCCAGTCGGACTTGCTGCCATAATAGGTGTAGCCGAGTTGACCCGAGGTTTCGGTGTTGGCCGAGCTGCCGACGCCGATTTCCAGATAGGATTCGGTCGGGATCGCCTTGGTCGTGAGGTTGATCACGCCGCCGCCGAATTCGCCAGGGAAGTTGGCCGAAAAGCTCTTCTGCACCAGAGTCGAGGCAATGACGCTGGTCGGGAAGATGTCGAGGGGAACGACGCGCTTGAGCGGCTCGGGGCTGGGCAGCGGCGAACCGTTGAGCAGCGCCAGCGAATAGCGATCGCCAAGGCCGCGAACATAGACATAGCCGCCCGACACGACCGACAGACCGGTGACGCGCTGCAGCGACCCGGCGATGTCGCCTTCGCCCGTGCGCTTGATGTCGGCCGCCGACAGGACGTTCACGACCTGCGGTGCGGACTGCGAGATGTTGCTGGTGCGGCGGCCGGTGACGACGATGTCGGAACCGGGGATGGAAACATCGACATCGCCCGACTGAGCGGCGGCTTCGTCGGCGGCGCTGGGCGTCGTCGACAGGCCGGCATCGCCTGCAGGCGCGGAACTGGTGTCGGTCTGCGCCATCGCCACGGGAGCAACCAGCGCGGTGGAAATCAGGAGCAGGCGCGCCAAGGTCAGCGGCTTCGACATGCTAGGGGTCCCCCTTGGGATGATTCGGAGCAAGAAGGCGGGGAAGCGTCGGTAAACGCTCCCCCGCCCCTATTGAGGTCAGGTGCCGATCAGGCGGTCGGGATGGCGGTGCAGTTGCCGCTCGAGTCGCCGAAGCTGGCGGTCACCGAGTTGCAGGTCCAGCCGGCATACCAGGTGTCGCTGCTGTCCTTCACCGCACCGACATAGTTGGTGGTGGTGAAGGCGCTGTCGATCGTCTTGGGATCGGTCGCGGTCACGGCGGTTTCGGTCGCGCCGTTGACGAACAGGTTGGTCAGCGACGGCGTGTAGCTGATGGTGCTGTTCGGGCCGGCTTCGAAGATCGACTGGACGACCGAGACATCGACGCCGCCAGTGCCCTTGTACGGCGTGCTGTTGCACTGCATCACCACCGAGATGTAGCGCGGCTTGCCGGCGTCCTGCAGGGTGG
>Ga0114901_1001303_pt1 | contig 14587 bp, 19 predicted proteins | sample MalvireepMed_s16_FD_89686 | JGI IMG/M metagenome (GOLD analysis project Ga0114901, IMG submission 89686) | Marine viral communities from the Global Malaspina Expedition - Malaspina viral metaG DeepMed_s16 | ecosystem: Environmental > Aquatic > Marine > Oceanic | place: Mediterranean Sea... | reverse complement strand
TTTTTATTGTCTGCCATAATATTTTTCTCTGCCATAATATTTTTCTCTGCCATAATATTTTTCTCTGCATATGGAACTATCAACAATTAAATAATTTAAAATAAAAAATTGTAGCAAAAAAAATGGTTTTAGAATAATTCTAAAAGTTCCTGCTAAGTCATTGAAGCGTAGGGATTTTTCTTTTTTATTGTTTAATATCAATAGCTTATAATAATTTCTTAATAAAAATATTTGGCGTCAATCAACTTGCGATTTTTTTAGATATGTGATAATGTCTTACTATTGGTTACAATTATGTAATCATGTTTTTAATGGAGGATTAATTTTATGAGTAATACAAAATTAAAAGGAAATTTAGCAGAGGCGTTAAAAAATACAAATGCGGTTGCTAAAAAAACGAAACTAGATAAAGGGCAGGTTGAGTTAAAAAGCGTTATCCTAACAGCTTTGAACGAAGCCGTAGCCCATGACTCTGGTTCAGTCCATAAACGTAATACTATGGTACTGAAAATCTATAATGCCATTTTGAATGGTGTTTGGAATCCTGCTGTTTCTATTGTTACCCTAGATGAAAATAAGAGAATTGTTCCAACTGGGAAAACTATAGATATAAGAAAAGTTAACCATATTTGTAAGGCTAATTTTATAGAATTGAGCAATAACTTTTGCGAAAATATCTTACAAAATAACTGGACAACTGTTAAATCGTCTCAGCTTGGTACAGAAGAAAAAACTAAAAGAAATATCATAAAAGAGGTTATGCCTTCTGTATATTTTTTGTTAAAATCAAACGGCTTGGCGGATCAAGAATTGAACTCCCAAACTGGCAAACTACATATCAAGGCAGTAGTATTTGAGAATGATAAACCAATGCTCAAAGCTTTAGATAAGGATCAAGAGGCTTTGAAAGACGATAAAATTGTTAAGCCTAACAAAGCAATCAATGTTAGCTTTAATGATTTAAAAAGGCTTGTTAGATCTGGTTATGCTATGAGTGTACTAGAAAACCCACCTCAACACACAGCGAAAGGCAACAAACATTTAACTAAATTAATTAATGAGTTAAAAGGAATGTTACTTGCATCATATAATGCGGTGGATAAGAAACAGTGGTTTAATAAAAATGCTGAACCAAATTCATTGATTGCTTTGAGAGATATTTTTTCGAACCCTCATGGTGAGACAGTTAAATCTTTAGCAGAGCATTTCCTAGATAATGGTGATGATGTTTTTATTGAAACGAATACAGCGACAAGAGAAAAACAACAGCTTAAAAAAATTAACTTAGGATTATTAGATAGCTAAGTCTTTACCTTGTTTAAAAAAAGCCCCTCAAGCGAAATCTTGGGGGGTTTTTTTTTATTCTTTTTTTAATTTCCTTTGAGTAATAATTTACCATAACCCAAGATATCAGCTGGAGTTACAGCCCTGGTCATGCAAATCAATTAATAATTTAAAAGTATCAACTCAATTAATTATTATTAATAACTATTAATAATAAATGCACACTCAATTAATTTTTAAATAGTTAACAAAGTGTTTAGAGAGATACAAAAATTAATCACATGGCTATCACTCAGAAAATGTTAATAATATTTTTTGAGTAACAACAAATATTTTTTTATTAATCCTAAAAATTTAATATAGTATTTTTTTTTTAGATCCGAGAAATTTTCTGAGAGCCAACGGGGGATAGGCAGGTAGCCATGGGGGGGTCATTTGTATATCTATACACACTCACCATAAAAATACCAAATTAGCTTGTAAACTACTATTGGGCTATATTATAGGGAAAATATTCTAGCAGTATAACTCGATATACTCTGAGAAGTATTCCTTTAAATGTATATATAAACCCCCCCAGCACCTATAGGTACTATTATACAGGTGATTACGCATTTTGTCAAGAGAAAAAATAAAAAAAATAAAAAAAAGACTTGACAGAATAGCCAAATGACTGTATAATAGGTAAGTATATGTTTTAATTTGTAAAGTCACACACTATATTCATACATTTAAACTAGGACTTTGACAATTTAAGCATAACTTATTGTATTTATTACATTTTTTAACACTACACGGAGAAAATCATGGCAACAAAAGAAGAACGTCAGAAAGAACGAGAAAAAAAGCTTAAGAAAAAAGCTAAAGAAGGTTTTGCTGCGTCATATTCAAAGCTACAAGCACCATCTGGTGGTTGGAGTACAGATAAAGATATACGACAAAAGCAAAGACGAGAAGCAAGCTTGGCAAAAACTAAAAGAGGAAAAGCAATTAAACCAAGTTTACAGAACAGAGATATTCCACCTATAAAAAAACCAGTTACTAAGATAAAGGGTATTTCTAAGGAAGATGCTAAAAAACAATTTGAGAAAGATCTAAAGGCACAAAAAGCAGATACACCTCCTCGTGGTTTTGCTTCTTGGGGTCAATATTTTGATTCTCACTTTAAACCTTCTGGTGCTGGTACTAGTACTAGCAAGCCAAAGCAAAAATCTAAAATAGAATTTGGAAGTTTGAGAGAAGCAAAAAAATCAGCACGATCAAATAATAAAAAGACTTTTTGGTTTAGAGGAAAACAATATCCTACTAACGGTCTGTAAACATGGCTCTTCCTTTAATATTAATTCCTCTTGTATCTCAAGGAGGACGATTTATCGTCTCCTTTGTTATTAAAAAAGGTGCAAAAAAAGCAGCTGGGCGTATACAATATATTGTCACTAAAACAGGAAAAGGAAAAGAAAAAGTAATAGAAAATGTACGAAGTACTTTTATTAAAGCTGGATCAAAAGGAAAAAAACTAAAAGAAGGTGAAAGCTATGCTACTCAAGCAGATCTTGTAAGTATTGGAACTAAAAGTAATCCAAATGTAGCAGTAACTTTTAAAGAATCTTTATCGAGAAATGTAATAAAATATGGAGACCGAGGATTTACACCTGTAACAATTGCAGAACAAGCAGGAGTAACATTTTCTCCTACTGGAAGTTTTGCTGGAATAATAGGACGAACTTCTGGAGGAAAAGAATTATTAACTGGATGGAGAGGAGTATTAGAAACTTCAAAAACAGTTAAAAAATTACCAACCAAGCAAATTCAAGATGGAATAAATACTTTAAATAAAACACTTAAACCTCCAATATCTCCATCTCCTTTACCAGGACAAATAATAACAGCAGGTCGTACTGGACAAGGAGGAACTTTTGTACCTTCAAAATTTCCTTTAAAGCCAAAATATTCCACTATATCACCATTATCCAAGCAAGGTGTTGTTAAAGGACGACAAGTAGTTCCAGTAGGTGAACGAGGTGTAATACCATATACAGGTTCCACCAATATAATTCCTCGTCCTCCTACTCCTCCTTCGCAATCTGCTATTTGGGCATGGGCAAAAAAACATCCATATTGGTCAGGAACTATTGGAGTTGCTGGAACTTATGGAGCTGGTAAAGTTATTGGAGGAATAGCACCTTCTCCATCTAGAAATTCTAGTTCTGCTAATTTAGCAATAACTACACAATTTTTACAATCTGGTAGTGCTCAAACAGAAGGCCCATCTAAACCCTATGTACAACCAGATCCAATAGACTATTAAAAAATGATAATAGATAATATGTCTTATAGAAAGTTTATGGAACAAATAAATTTAAATCATGGAATCAACCTTAATGAACCGCCCAAAAACAGAGTTAACAGAAAAACAAGAAGTATTTCTAGACAAACTGTTCGGAGACGCAAATGGCAACCCAAAAATAGCGGGAGAGCTAGCAGGGTATTCAAAGCAATCTTATCCTAAAGTAGTAAGAAATTTAAAAAAGGAAATAATACAGCGTGCTGAAAACTATCTAGCTGTGCATGCTCCAAAAGCCGCAATGCAGATTACAGGTATGATGGATGATAACGCAATTTTGCCTCAAGCAAATATTCGCCTGGAAGCAGCCAAACAGGTTTTAGACCGTATAGGTATTGTAAAAAAAGATCAAATAGATATTAACATGAAAGCAGTGCATGGATTATTTATACTTCCCAAAAAGGATGATATTAAAGATGTATTGCCTCCATTAGAGGAATTAGAAATTAAAAAATAAGGAATAATAAAAATGTCGACAAATAATAATAAACCAAAATATCCTAAAGTTAAAAGTGCAAAAGAATTGCTATTTAAACTTGGGCATAAAGGAGGAGTTGCTTTACAATTAATAGACCCAGTTACTGGAAAATTAAATAGAGATGAACTTGATGTTTTAGGCCCAGAAGGAAAAGAACGAGTTATAAAAGAATTTAATAAACATAAATGGGATCCTGATAAACCAGCAACACCTGACAATTTAAAATTTGGAATGAAAAAAGATTATCATCCAAATGGTAAAGTCAATAAAGTAAAATACACATAAGTTTAATGGAAGAAAAAATAAAACGCCATTCACGAGTTGTTCCTTTTGGTTATAAACTCGATGAAACGGAAGAATATTTAGAACCTATTACTGGACAATTAGATGCATTGAATCAAGCAAAAGAATATATAAATACGTGTTCATATAGAGAAGTAGCACAATGGTTACACAAAAAAACAGGAAGATACATATCGCATGTCGGACTTAAGCAAAGACTTACCAGAGATAGCACCTCCGAAACCAAAACGAATAGCTCACAAGAAAGCGAAAGTATCAACTAAAAAATTACTTGAGAGATCAAGAAAAAAAGTTGCAAAGGCAGAACAAAGTTTACGGTCAGCAAAAAGATCTGCTGAATATACGAAAAAGAAAATTGGAACTATAAATAAAGTTTTAGATGGAAAGGAAACTCAATTAATAGATGAGGATATAATTGAAACGTCTCCACCTAATATTAAAAATCATCTAAAAGAACAGGATGTTATATTTAAACCAAATCCTGGTCCTCAACTAGAGTTTCTAGCAGCTTCTGAAAAAGAAGTGTTTTATGGTGGAGCACGAGGCGGTGGTAAATCATATGCCATGTTGGTTGATCCACTGAGATACTGTGATAAAGAACATCACAGAGCCTTGTTAATAAGGAGGACAATGCCTGAGTTGAGAGATTTAATTACTCATTCTCAACGTTTATATGCAAAGGCATTTCCAGGAGCAAGATGGAGAGAACAAGAAAAAGAGTGGAGATTCCCATCAGGAGCAAAGATAGAGTTCGGATACGCAGAAAATATGACAGATGCACTAAGATATCAAGGCCAGTCATACACGTGGATCGGAATAGACGAGCTTCCTCAATATCCCACTCCAGACGTATATAATTTTTTACGATCTTCACTAAGATCAGTTGACACAAAAATACCTGTATTTATGAGGTCAACAGGAAATCCAGGCAATGTTGGTTCACAATGGGTACGAGAAATGTTCGTTGAACCTGATGAACCAAATCATACGTTTGAAGTTAATATAAATACGCCTGTAGGAATGAGAAAAATAACAAGACGGTTTATTCCTGCAAAACTACAAGATAATCCGTATTTGATGCAAACAGAAGATTACTATATTATGTTAGCATCATTACCTGAAGTTCAGCGTAAACAATTTCTTGAAGGTGATTGGAATGCATTTGAAGATGCGGCATTTCCTGAATTTAATCAATTACTTCATGTTATTCAACCTCTTGAAATTCCAAAAGGATGGTATAGATTTAGATGTGCTGACTGGGGATATTCATCACCTGCATGTGTATTATGGATTGCGGTAGATTATGATAATAATCTTTGGATATATAGAGAATTATATACTAAAAAAATTACAGCAGATACATTTGCAAAAAAAGTTTTAGAATTAGAACATGGTGAATACATTAGTTATGGTATATTAGATGCAAGCACATGGGCAAGACGAGGAGATGTAGGACCAAGTATTGCAGAAACTATGATACAAAATGGATGTAGATGGAGACCATCAGATCGTTCACCAAAAAGTAGAATTAATGGAAAACTTGAAGTTCATAAACGACTTAAAGTTAATGACAAAGATGAACCAGGAATTAGAATTTTTTCTAATTGCACAAATCTAATAAGAACAATGTCTACATTGCCTACAGATAAAAATAATCCTGAAGATGTAGATACAAAAGCTGAAGATCATGCATATGATGCATTACGATATGGATGTATGAGCAGACCTATTAATCCAAAAGCTGCTCGTGAACTTTGGAGAAAAAATAATACAGATATACAATTTACCCCTATAGACAGAATGTTTGGCTATTAATATGATTGTAAAGAAAAAAGCTGGTTGGTATGTTGTTTCTAAAAAAGGAAAGAATTTAGGAGGTCCTTACGATACAAAAAAAGAAGCAACAAAAAGACTAGCCCAAATAGAATATTTTAAACATAAAACATAGGAGGGGGTAATGGAAATACCATCAAATACGATAAAAGTAGGTTACAGAGATATTGAAATTGAAAAATCAAAAGGCTCATTTTATAAAGAAAATAATTATGGTGAATTTGATCATAAAAAAAATAAAATAGAAATTAATACAGAAATAGATAATTTAGAATTAGCAAATACTTTATTTCATGAGACTATGCATGCTGCAATGTGGGTAGGAGGTTTATCTTCTGGTGATACTCCCATTGTAGGAGAAAAGCAAGAAGAACAAATTGTAACAATTTTATCTAATAGCTTTATAGGTATTATTCGAGATAACCCATGGTTTTTACCCTTCATTCAACAATGTATAGGAGAAAATAATAATGATACAACTAACTGATAATGAAGAAGGTAATTTTCGTGCCGACTTTAATGACTATGCTAAACGTATGGTTATGAATGTTAATCCAGATGACCCAAGACATAAATATGATTTTAGAGCGTATTATGCAAAGTATAAAAAATTTCCATTAGATGCTGGAGAAACTTTAGATGAAACTTTTTTAAAATCAAATATATTAAAAAATAAAATAACTGAAAAAATAAGTATAATAAAACCTACAACTAAAGAGGAAAAGAAACATGCAAGAAAACTTTAATGCCAATACACCAGTAAAAGCTGGAGATTTAAATAAAACTTCTGATAAAAAAATAGCTACGCCATCAAGAAAACAAGATAGTTTAAGTAAAATTGGTGGAACAGCAATTAAACAACGCCCAAGTATGTCAGGAGCTAATGTAAATCATCCAACAAAATCTGGATCAGAACACGTTCAGTCATCTTTTTGGAAGATGGCCGATGAAAAAAATTATTAATTTTAACAAGGAGTAATACTATGCCATACGGCTATAAATATCCGAAAGGAAAAGAAGTCTACGCACCTAAAGAAGCTCAAGGATCTTTATCTAAAGTTCCTGATGGTAAACTTTATCGTGAAAGAATGGAAATAAATCCTAATGCACCAGTTAAACAAGGAGCTTTAGGAAAAGAAGAAGGAAGAAAAGGAAAACCAGAAAAACTTGAAGCTTCTTATTTAAAAAGTTATACACAAGGCGAAACTGGATAATAACATAAATGGCTAAAAAATATACTAAAGATATGGATAAAAAACCATATTCTGAAGAATATAATCCACTTATAGGTATAATTAGAGGAAAGTTTCAACAATCAGAAACATCTAGATTATATGATGAAAAACGATGGTTGAAATCGTATAGAAATTATCGTGGACTTTATGGGCCTGAAATGGCTTTTAGAGATAATGAGAAGTCTAAAGTTTTTGTAAAAGTTACAAAAACTAAAGTTCTTGCGTCTTTTGGCCAAATAATTGAAGTTTTATTTTCTGGAAATAAATTTCCTATTGGAGTTGAATCCACACCTGTTCCTGAAGGCATAGCAGAAAAAGCATTTTTAAATCCTCAAAAACAACAAATTCCTGAAACTCCTGAGAAACCAAATGGAAATGGCCAGGATTTATATGGCTTTGCTGGTGATGGAAAACAGATTCTTCCTGGTGCTACAGCAGAAACTTTAATGCAAAATATAGCACAAAATTATGAAGAGGCTGGCTTAGAAGAGGGAGAAGCACCTGTTGATATTCTTCCAGAAATTGAGCCTGCACGATTGGCTGCTGAACAAATGCAGAAAGTTATCCATGACCAATTAGATGAAATTGATGCAATTAAAGCATTACGTCATGTATTTTTTGAAATGGCTTTATTAGGTACAGGTGTATTAAAAGGACCTTTCACTGAAGATAAATTATATAATTCATGGCAACATGATGAAGAATTAAATGAAAATATTTATATTGGAAAAATTAAATCTGTACCTCAATTAGAACCTGTATCATGTTGGGATTTATATCCAGATCCAAATGCTGCATCTGTTAATGATTGTGATTATATTATTCAACGACATTCTTTTAATAGACAACAATTAGTAGATTTATTAGATAGACCATTTTTTAAAGCGGATTCAATTAGAAAATGTTTAGACATGGGTCCAAATTATGCTACACGAGGATTTGAATCATCTTTATATGATCGAGAAAATGTTGAAACTTTAAATAAAAATAGATATGAAGTTTTAGAGTATTGGGGATCAATAGATAAAGAAACAGCAAATAACATAGGTTTTGAATATGATGATTCATTAAATATTATTCATATTAATGCATGGATTTGTGGAAATCAAATTTTAAGAATTATACCAAATCCGTTTATTCCATATAGATTACCATATATGGTATGTCCATATGAAATTAATCCATATCAATTTTTTGGTGTTGGCATTCCAGAAAATATGGAAGATTCACAACAAATTATGAATGGTCATGCAAGAATGGCTATTGATAATTTAGCGTTATCAGGAAATTTAGTTTTTGATATTGATGAAACATTATTAGTTCCAGGACAAGATATGAAAGTCTTTCCTGGAAAAATTTTTAGAAGACAAAGTGGGCAACCTGGTCAAGCATTACATGCAGTAAAATTTCCAAGTACAACAACTGAAAATATGATGATGTTTGATAGATTTAGACAATTAGCAGATGAATCTACAGGTATTCCATCATACTCACATGGAACAACTGGAGTTATGTCTACTACTAGAACTGCATCTGGTATGTCTATGTTGATGGGAGCAGCTGCACTTAGTATTAAAACAGTTATAAAAAATATTGACGATTATTTACTAAAACCTCTCGGAAGAACTTTATTTGAATGGAACATGCAATTTAATAAAAGTGTTCCTGAAATTAAAGGTGACTTAGAGATTAAGGCACGTGGTACATCTTCTTTAATGCAAAAAGAAGTTAGATCACAAAGATTAATGACATTTATGCAAACAGCAGCTAATCCTGCATTAGCACCATTCGTTAAATGGCATACAATATTAAAAGAAATTGCTAAATCACTTGATATTGATCCAGAACGAATAATTAATGATCCAGAAAAAGCTGCTATATTTGCTCAAATTATGGGGATGGTAAATGGAAATCAAACAGATACAACCGCTCCTGGAGGACAAAGTCCGATGGGGCAGACTGGAGAAGTACCTACAGGAGCTTCGCCAACAGATACAACTGGAGTTGGAGGTGGCAACATCGGAACAGGTAATGTGCCGTTGCCAGGGGAAACTGGCAATTCTACGCCACTTACTCAGCCTCCAAGAAGCTAATAAAACTAGAAAAAAGGAAAAATTAATTTATGAGTCTGAACATTAACAGGTTTGGAAGAGAAAATGCATCATATTCTTCATTGAATTATGATTCTGCTGAAGATAAATGGAACCTAAAAAATGAATTATATCCTACATTTACTTCCGATAGACAAACATTAAAACAAGATTCGCAATGGCATCCTCTTGCTGAAAGTATGGCTAGTCAGTCACTTGAGGTTCAACAAGGAAATATTCAAGATCAATTATCTACTTTATTTCAACCAATTAGCGAAAATATATTTGGTGGTAGTCAAGTTCCAACTACACCAGAAACAGTACAACCAACGGCTTTAACTGGAGCAATGAAACCTAAAGGACCTGAAGGATTTGCACAACGAAAACAGGAGCAAATTGCAGATACTGGAATTTTAGCTAAAACAGGTTTAAGATCAGATACGCCATTATCAGAATTGCGAAATATGAAGGATAATTCAGAAACTTTTAATTTAAATAATCAAGATATGATATTTGGAATGCCTATAGAGAAAGAATCTTTTCCTATAGGAAAACTACTTTTAGGAGTTGCTATGTCTCTTTTTGGAGTTCCTCCTACAGTTTCAATGGGGATAAATTATGCAATGTCATCTACAGGACAAAAAGTGATATCTGATATATCATTAGGAAATACTATTGCACAACGAAAAAAAGGAATAGGAGATTTTGAAAAGACTGTTAAAGATCAAGGATTATCTTTTTCAGATGTTATAAATCAAATTAATCAAATAAAAGATCCTAAAGTAAAAACTGCAACAGAAACAGTTTTAAGTGATTATATGGCTACATCAGGTCCTGGAAATGTATTGACAGAACAATTACCTCCTAGCCAAAAAGGTAAATTAAAACCAGAACCTATGGAACAACTACCTCCTAGTTTAAAAGGTAAAACGGCAGCTGAAATAGAGCAACAAACAAGATCTGTATCAACATTAGATAGACCAGCAAGTGGTTGGGATCCAAATGTTGATGTTAGACAGGCACAACGAGCAGCTGCATCAGCTAAAGCTGCAGCGGATAGAGCAGCAGCAAAAGCTGAAGCTGAAGCTAAAAAACAAATACAATTAGCAAATCTTCAAAAAGATAGAAGCCCAGAAGGTAGACGAGGTGGTCGTGGTGGAGCACCAGGGAGTTCAACTGGTGAAGGAGGCTGGAAAGGATAAAAATTATGGCAATAGAAGGAATAAATATGAGACCCACTACAACTGGATTATTAGGTAGACAACCTGCTATTCCAAAACCTGCTAATTTAAGTGGATTAGGAGCACAGGCTCCACAGGCTCCACTCGAACCAGCAGCTCAAGCACAGCCAGGACCAATAGCTCAAGCACAGCCAGGACCAGAAGTTCAGCAACAAGTAGAGCAAGAAATACCTGGATTATCTCCAGAAGATAAATTACAATTAGATAGCACATTAACAATGGGAGCAAAAGAAGTTTTAGCAAAAGTAGATCCTCAATTTTTACCTCAAATAGTAGCAAATTATGGAGCTACTGAACCATCGTTAATAATTAACTTACAAGATATTATAACTAAATTTCCGTCTAACGATCCTCTTGAATCAGTTGAAAGATTAAAAACATTTTTAGCAACTGCACCAGAATCAAATCAATTGGATCCAACTATGACACAACAAGTTTCTGCTACTGCAGAAAATGTTCCCAATCAAGGATTAGGAGCAGCAACAAATGTGCCACCTGAAGCAGGCCCTATAGCCTAATTCAGCCCACATCATGGAATGAGCTACCCTCCCATGAGGCACTCAACTCGAAGGAGAAAACATGGAAAACGATAACGAGAAAGAAGTTAAAAGGCAAAAAGCAACACCTTATAAGAATCCTATTCAACAACAAGATGAAGACGATCCTGAAGTTAAGGCATTTGCTGAAGGCAATTTAACTAAATTTCACCAAAATAAAGCAGAGACAGATACCGTTCCAAAGGACACTGATGCACAAAAAGATCCTGCAGATCCTAACGCATTAGCTACTCCAGATAAAGAACGCCCTGTAAATGCTGAAGAAAGAGTGTTTAAGAAAAGATATGACGATCTTAAACGCCATTATGATTCGACTATCAATAAGCATAAAGATGAAGTTAGTACTCTTAAAGACCAACTTGGTAAGCAAAATTTAGAATTTGTTCCTCCTAAGTCAAAAGAAGAACTTGACCAATGGAAAGCTGAGTATCCCGATGTTTATAAAATGATTGAAACCATTTCTATGAACAAAGCTGATGACAGAGCTAAAGAGCTTGAAGAAAAATATCAACTTATTCAATCTCAACAGCAACAAGTTAGTAAAGAAAAAGCTGAAGTAGACTTACTTAAAAAGCATCCTGATTTTGTAGAAATTCGTGAAACAGACGATTTTCATAATTGGGCTACTGAACAAGAACCAACTATTCAAAATTGGTTATATGAAAATAAAACTAATGCAACGTTAGCTGCAAGAGCAATTGATTTATATAAGATGGATAAAGGTATTGGAAAGTATACTAAAAAACAAGAAAAAGATGTTAGAAAAGAAGCTGCTAAAGCTGTAACTAAAACTAAAAAAGCTACTGAAGGTGATGCACAACCGAAGAAAGTTTGGAGTGCTTACGAGATTTCAAAATTAAAACCTCGTGAATTTGAAAAGTATGAAGCTGAAATCGAAAAAGCTAGAGTTGAGGGAAGAATCACAAATTAATATTAACTTTTAACTATAGAGAGGCAATTTATGGCAACTATGTCTTTAGCTGCTGGGTATCAAAATCTACCTTCGGGTAATTGGGTTCCTGCAGTATATAGTCAAAAAGTTCTAAAATTCTTCCGCAGGGCTTCAGTTGTTGAGGCAATTACCAACACTGACTATGCTGGAGAAATAGAAAATTTTGGCGACACAGTAAATATAATAAAAGAGCCTTCTATTACTGTGAGTGACTATGCTCGTGGACAAACTGTAAATGCACAAGTCTTGGCTGATGATCAAATTCAATTGACCGTTGACCAAGGTTCATACTTTGCATTTAAAGTGGACGACATTGAGGAAAGACAATCACATGTAAACTGGGAAGCTCTTTCTACCTCTTCAGGTGCATACGCTCTTAAAAAGAACTATGATTATAACGTGCTAAAAGCCGTTTATGATAATTCAAGTACTGACTCTACTACTGGAACTGACGCATCACCAAAAACTGGTGATACTAATTCTAATACTTTGGTGGATATCGTTAGTGCTGCAAAAGTGGTTCTTGATGGGCAAGATGTACCAGAAGAAAATAGGTGGCTAGTAGCTCCTCCAAAATTTTTCTCACAACTGAGAAAGGCAGATTCAAAATTAATGGATCAATCAGTAATGGGAGAAGGTGGAGCATCTATGCTAAGAAATGGAAAAGTAACTGACAGACCTTTGTTTGGTTTTGATATGTATATGACCAATGCAATTGCTGTTAGTAGCGGGGCTGCGGCTAGTAAAACATTCGGATCTTCAGGTTCTACTGAATATGCGTTTTTATACGGCCATATGTCTGGCGTTGCGACTGCTAATCATATCGCTAAAACCGAAATGATTCGTGATCCAAACAGCTTTTCCGACATTATCAGAGGATTACACGTTTTTGGACGAAAAGTTATTCGTACAGAAGCTTCTTACTCTGGTGTGGTAACTTTATCGTAATCGGGAGGATAATAGATAGACTATGGCTACATATAATGTAACAGGTGTAGGTGGTACTACTGGACATCCGTCCAATACGAGATCACCTTATTTGGTCGAAAATACAATTGATGTATCAGCAGTCAACAGTGATGCAGGAACAGCTAATGGAGATATTCTTAATGCTCTAGATATTCCTGCAGAAACTTTGATCATGGAAGCTGGAATTGAAGTAACTACTGCACTTTCAAGTTCTGCAACTATGGATTTAGGTATTACAGGTGGAGATGTTGACAGATATGTTGACGGAGACACTAATGCAACAGGGTATTCAACATTAACAGCTACAGCGAGAGTTGTGGTTGCTAGTGCAGATACTTTGGATATTCTAACTGCAGGTGCAGCTTCAAGTGCGGGAAAACTTCGTGTTTGGGCAGTACTATGTGATATTTCAGGTATTGACGAATCAGATAACAATACAAGTACACAACACGACACAGACGTTAGTTAGACTGTGTGATAATAAAAATTAAGGGGAATTAATTTTCCCCTTAATTCAACTAATTAGGAGATAATATGGCTACTTATGATTTAAGAAAAAAAACATTTGATAAAAAAACGGGAAATTTAATAAGTACTGGTCAAAAAATTACTCCTTTAAATGGAGGAACAGATCCTGCATTTATAAATAGAGTACAAAATTTAGAACAAAAAGTTTCTGAGCAATCAGATAAATTAGATAGGTTATTAAATCTATTACAAAATAATGGAGGACAAGTATAATGGCTGAAATAGCAACAGGAGATAGCCGAAAATGGACGGTGCAAAGTGTGGTAACAGTAGGCTCAAGTGCTGGAGCTACTGATGTCACGACTGCAGGTCTTTTAGGAATACACACAAGTGGAGAAATTTATTTTAATTTTTCTACATCAAGCTCTGCAAGTGTAAGTACAGCAAATGATTTAAAATTAGGACAAGGATTAACATTTATTGCAGTACCAAGATTTACACTTTCAGATTCAATATATTTACATTATCAACGAGTCGGTTCATCGAATATAACGATGCGGCTCGTTTTTTGTTAGGAGGTATATATGTTAACAGGAATGACAGCACAACAAACTGTAGGAAATACAGTTGAATCTGCAGAATTGAATCTGACAGATGGTTTGGATGTAGAAGGTGCGGTAACATTTAATGATTCAGGTGCGGACGTAGACTTCAGAATTGAAGCTGATGATACTACGCATATGTTTTTTATAGATGCAGGTAATGATAGAATTGGAATTAATCAAAGTACTCCCACACATAGATTGCATATTGTTGGAGCAGATGAAAATATA
>Ga0114901_1001295_pt1 | contig 14652 bp, 6 predicted proteins | sample MalvireepMed_s16_FD_89686 | JGI IMG/M metagenome (GOLD analysis project Ga0114901, IMG submission 89686) | Marine viral communities from the Global Malaspina Expedition - Malaspina viral metaG DeepMed_s16 | ecosystem: Environmental > Aquatic > Marine > Oceanic | place: Mediterranean Sea... | reverse complement strand
CCTTTCAACCGTGGCATCAGCATCGCCGCCATTCGGGAACATCAGAAAAGTGCCGCCGGCCGCGATCCGATGCTATCGCGGATCGTTGTGCAAGGTGTCGAGTTCGAGGATGCCGAACTGGTCGGTGAGCTCTATCGTGCCGGCCAGCGGCTTGCCGATCCGGCGTTCTCTGCAAACTGGGGCGCTGCCGTCCGCGCGGTGCTGGGCGCTGCCGATCCGTCGCTGTCCGCGGGGCTTCCTGCTTTCCATCCCTGGTTTACGCGCGATCGCTTCGAAGAGTGGATTCGCCGCGCAATGCCGCGCGAGCGGCTGTGCTTCGTGAGCGGGGAGCGCGGCGCGGGCGCCAGCTTCTGCAAGCATATCCTCAAAGCCCGGCTCGATCCGTCGGGCCTCGACTATATCGAGATCAGTCCGACCCAGGTCGCGGCCTTTTCGCCGCGTGAAGCCGTTCCCGCAGGGAGTGACGCGACTCCCTCACCCAGCCGTACCGGCGCCGCCAATTTTCGCTATAACGATGCGAACGATCTAATCGCACAACTGCGTGGAGGCGGGCACTATAGCACGGGGCCGCGCACGCTCGTCATCGACTTCGGTCCGGATGGAGGACCAGACCGCCTGATAGGCACCAGTTGGCAGGAATTCATCACGCGCCTGCTTGCCGAGGAAGCCGTGAGGCTGGTGCTGATCGGCCTTACGCCGGACGAACAGACTGTGCTTCACGATCTGTTGCTCGACAATCCTGCGACAGAAGACATACGGGCCGTACCGATCTGGCTCGCGCATGTAACGCCTGACGAATTTGAGGCCTATGTGGGTGCGTTAGCCGACGCGCGTGGTGTAAAGCTCAGAACGGCGGACCTTCGCCAGCGCCTTGCGCCGATCCTGGGACCTTATCCCTATGCACCTCCTGGCAATGCTGCGCTGCGAACGAGCTTTTTCGCGCTGGCCGCCATGACACTGGAGGCGGGACTATGAGCATGAAGATGAAAGCGTCCGCGAACGTCAATCTACAGGCCGTGTTCGCGGCGCCCCGGGAAGCTGCAGGTCCAACTACCCGGCATTACGGCGATGATCTTCCCTTCGCGCGGCTTTGCCTTGCCGTCCGGGGATGGGTGGCACCGACCAACCTTGTGCGCAATCTGGCGGGAGGTCGCGGCGGCGACATGCTCGCTGCGCTTGCGGGAGAGGTCGAGACCACCGCGGCGACGCGGTCGGGACAGTGGTTCATGCAAGTCGAACCTCGACGCCAGGCGATTGCAACGGCCTTCGGAGATGAAGTCGTCCGTGCCCTGGCTCCGCAGCTTGGGTCCGATGGGCAAGATGTGATCCTGAGCGCGTTTCGCCTGGCGTTGGACGAGAAGCCCGTCGATCTTGCCGCCTTGTCGGATAAGGCACTGCGGGCACTTGCCAATGTTCGGGATTGGCTTGGGGATCGCTGGCGACTGCCTTTCGACAAGGACGAGATCGGGGCGGCTCTCGCCGGCAAGGTCCTTGCCGCCGATCTTGAACGCATGACGGCACAGCCGTTGATAGGCAAAGCCCATAGGGATGCCCTTGCCATTCTCGAACGGTTCGTCCTGCCCGGCGAGGACGCGCGACTTCGAGCCATCTATGTCCAGGCGGCGGGCGGCGGGGGCAAGACCACCTTGCTCGCCTATCTGCAACGCAAGCTCCAGGAGAGGGCTGGCGGCGCCGCGATCGCGCGGATCGATTTCGACGAACCAGGCATTGACCCCTCGCGCATGATCACGCTCAACCTGGCACTGTTCGAACAACTGGCAAGTAGCCTGTCGCACATACGTGCCCGGGTTTCCGATTTTCTACCGCAATTGCGCGGCGCAGCGTCGGCGCTGCGTTTGTCGGATTATGCCGGTTGGACCCCGCTTGCCGGATGGTCGTCCGGGCGACGTGGGCGCCGCTCGCTTGGCGGACAGCGCCAAGTCTCGGAAAGCGTGTCCGACCAGGGCTCGATTCTCTTCGGCCTGTTGTCGCCCGATAGCTTGCATGGGCCCTTGGTGTTGGTGCTCGATACGGCGGAACTGGTAATGGAAGGCGATAGCCGGGCAGCTGCCGGGATTGCCGACTGGCTGAATTTTCTCGCCACCGAGGTTCAGGCCTATGACATCAGGCTGATCATAGCCGGGCGTGATCCACCGCCCCGAGAAGGTGGTCCGCAGATTGGAGAAATGTCCCTGTTTGCCCGGCTGGAGCGAATGGGTGCCCGTTTCGATCCGCCTATCTTCCTTCCCGAGCTTGTCCCTTCCGAAGCGGCCGAACTGCTCGCCAATTGCGGTGTCGGTGACGAAAAGTTACGTCACGCGGCGGCCGGCGCGGTCCCGGGCAACCCCCTTCTCCTGCGCATCACAGCCGATGCGCTGCGGGATGGTGACGCCCGGCTCGTCCAGGATATTCATGCGGTTCACGGCCAGGCGCAGGTCGATCCACACAGTGCGCGCATCTATCTGTTGCGACGCGTCATCGCACATGTGTCCGATCCTCTGGTCCGCCCTTATGTGATCGCCGCCATGGCCAGCCCGATCCTGACATCGGCCATGCTGGGCACAGTGATCATCCCATTGGTTGATGGCAAGGAAAAGGGCGAGGACGGGGCAGCCCTCCGCGCAGCAGGGAGGCGCAAACCGCGCAGGGTATTTGCAGGTATCGGGCGGACGGCCTGGCTCGGCCGGGTGTCGCCGGACGGGAAGCGCTTCACGTTTAATCGCGATCTTCGACGGTTTGTGATGACTTTGGTCCAGGCGGTTGATGACGATCGCAAGCTGCACGACCGGGCGCACAAGGCGCTGCTCGTCTATCATGCGCGTCGGCGCGATCCGCTGGACCGGGCGCTTGCCTATTATCACGAGCGGTCACTTGGGCCCCCCGCGAAACTTCCGCGCGGCGACAAGAGCCTCAAGCTCTTGCGCGGGCTGCTCGACCAGTTCCCGGAAGCCGTGGAAGAGGAGGTCGCTGCCGAGATCGATACCCTCCTGCTCTCACGCCAGTTTATTGCCGTGCGAGAACGCTTCGGGCCTGTGCCGCCAGTCATTGCTGTTGGAAGGGGGAACGCAGTTGGGGGCGCGAAGGCAGAGGCGATCTCAGAGCCGCTAGAACCCATACCGAACAATATGCGGTTGGACGATCGCGACTGGCGCTTCCATCTCGAAGGACGCGAAGGCAAACCGGGGCAGGGCGACCAGTTGGTCGGCGATGACCGGGCGGCTGAAGCGCTGGTCATGTATCGCGAACGGCCGACGCGCGAGCCGGGGGTGCCGCCGACTTTCGTGATTCAAGCGGTGGCCGATCTTGGCGAATGGGATTGCGTGGATATCGACATATCGGCGGTCGTCGATGATCTCTCGAGCAAGCTTTCCCCGCGCTCGGTCAACGCCAACATCGATCGAATCTACTGGGTCACGCGCTTTGCCCTCCAGCGCGACACCGGCAAGCTGGAACGGATGCATATCGATCTGCTTCAGACCGTTTGCAATTATCTCACGGGACCGGGGCTCGCCACCTTGCCGCCACTGCTGGCAGTTGCCGAGGCCTTCTGTGACGAGAGGCTCATGTCTCCTCGTATGATGGGCGGGATAAGGGGGAATGAAGGCGAGGGGCGGATTTATCTGGTCCGGCGGCAGCAGTTGAACGCGGAACTCGCGATCGGTCAGTTCGCTGTGACGCAGCGCGACTGGCTGGCGCGTATTCGCCGCACACGTGCCGTCGCGTCGGCGGAGGCCCTCAGTTGGGTGCAGCGCCAGATAGACGACTTGCATGGCCAGCCGATCGCGATGGTGAACCAGCAGTTTATGAAACTGCGGGAGGGGATAGAGATCGATTGGGAAGGGCGCGATTTGTCGGCGGGCACGCTCCTGCTTCGGGGCATGACGGCGGAGTTTCTGCGTCCTTTGCGCGAGGGGATGGCGGGTGTGATCGCCGGAGGGGGGATGCAGAGGCTGCGTCCCATTCTTGACCGGGCGACGATGGCGATGACGGTTCGCCCCGCAGAACTCGAACCCGACACTTTCCACGAAAGGCTGCGTGCCAATCCGCGCGCCTGGCTCAGCGCCTTCGTCAGCTATGCCGATCGCTCTCGCCTTCTGCCCGGACTGTGCGCCGATCTGGCCGATACGCTCACGTCCAGCGATGTCGCTGTCGCCCGTGTCGCGCGCTCCTATCTCGCATGGGACGAAGCCCTGGGCGGCGGCAGCGACTGGAGAATTGAATCACCATCCGCATAGGCGGGAGAAGAAGGGGAGACACATCATGGCCGAGCCTGAAAATAATGAACCTGTCGTCGACGACGAGGACGGTCATACCGATCCTTGTGAGCATCGGGAGGCCGATGCTCCGGAGTCCGGGGTCACTGCGGAGGCTGTTCGCCCCTCACGGCCGGCAAAATCCCTCCTCTCCTTGCGTGCACGGATCGATGCGGTCTACCCTGATCGCAAGACTAAGAGCGACGGCATCGTGGGTGACGCAGCCCACCAGTCGCGCGCATCGGACCACAATCCCTGGGTTAGCGATGGCGCCGAAGGAGTGGTGACGGCGATCGACATCACCCATGATCCTGCCAGTGGCTGTGATGCCGGCCGGATCGTCGAGGCTCTTCGCACCAGCCGCGACAAACGCATCAAATATCTCATCTGGAACCGGCGAATCGCCAATGCGTCAGTGATTGGGGGCGTCGCGCCCTGGACGTGGCGATCCTACACCGGGAAAAACCCGCATGATCATCATTTCCATCTCTCGGTGAAGCCCGACAAGGCGCTATATGACGACGAGGCACCCTGGACGATCCAGCGCATGGAAGAAAGCCTCGGTGTCAATGAGGTCGTTGATACCGACGCCGACATCCTGCAGGCCCTGGCCGCGCTCGGGGCCAATATCATCACACATGCGCCGGCGCTGCCGCAGATCGACGCTTTGCAAGAGGCGATCACGCAGCTTCAGGCCAATCATCATGCCGTCTGGATCCCAGCGGAACTGGAGGGCGTCGGCGCCGAGGCGGCCGTCAGTTTCGAGGCGTTAAAGAAAGGCTATGAGAAGCTTTTCGCGCAGGCGAAGGTCCTCGACAAATGGAAAGGCACCGTCGCCTGGTATGTCGCGAAGATACTCAAGGGGCGCGCGCAATATGAAGCGGTCGCGGCAAAGAGCGGCGTGCCCTGGTGGTTCATTGCCATTGTGCATGGCATGGAAGCGAGCTTCAGCTTCACGGGTCACCTTCATAACGGCGATCCCTTGGGCAGCCGCACGGTTCAGGTGCCCAAAGGACGTCCCAAAGTCTGGAACCCGCCAAGCGAATGGAGCAGCAGCGCGCTAGATGCATTGGAGCAGGAAGGCTTTCTGCATCAGGCCGACTGGACCCTGGCGCGCGTCCTTTATCGGTTCGAGGGCTTTAATGGATATGGGTATCACGCGATCGGTATCAATTCACCCTATCTGTGGAGCTTTTCGGACCAGTGGACGAAGGGCAAATTCGTGGCGGACCATAAGTTCGATCCCAACGCCACATCGAAGCAGTGCGGAGCGGCAGTCATGCTGCGTGCGCTGGTCGATGCTGGCGATGTGCAACTGTAATGAGGGAAGGCGAAGACATGACCAATGCAAAGTCTCCCTCGATCGGCGCGCATTTGCGGCAGCTTCTTGGCAGGGTTCAGAATGTCGACGGGACTCCGGGGGTGATGGCGGAATCGACCGCTACGCTTGCCGAAGCTGCGTATCATGTTGCCGGCCGATACGAACCTCATGATGTACCATCCGACATTTCCGCAGACGAAATCACGAACGTTGCCCGCAAGGCAGTGGCCGACGAACCGCTTGATGAGCGAGAAGGCTTTATCGCCGAGGCCATTATCCTGCCGGATCTGAGACCCGCAATCGACATCATCGGGGGCGACTTCACGATCGACCATCCGGCCTGGCGCGACTATGGTGCTGATACACCGGCACATGCCAATTTCGTCCAGGCTATACCATCAGTAGGGCGTATCGAACTGCCGGGAAATCCCGGCGTTCCATACGGCGGTACCGGCTTCGTTGTGGGCGAGGGCCTGCTGATGACCAATCGACATGTCGCCCAGTTGTTCGCGAGCGGGCTCGGCGTCGATGGCCTCCAGTTCATTTCGGGCATAGATCCGGCCGTGGACTTTCTTCGTGAGCTGGACAATCAGGCGGGAACGCCGTTCGCGTTTCGCAAGATCCGCATGATCCATCCATATTTCGACATGGCGCTTGTGGAGATCGAGGGGCTTGAAGGACATGCCCCCCTCTGGCTGGAACCGGTCGAGCTGGATGCGGCGCGACCCCGCCGCATTGCGGTCGTCGGCTATCCCGCATTTGATCCGCGCAACCGGGCCGATGTACAGGATAAGGTTTTCCGCGGCGTCTATAACATCAAGCGCTTCCAGCCCGGTCTTCTCGCCGGGCGGAGGAACGTGGACAGCTTCGGCAAGATGATGAGCGCGGGCTGCCATGACAGCTCCACGCTGGGCGGAAATTCGGGTTCGCTCGTCCTCTCGGCGGAAACGGGCGATGTCGTCGGCCTGCACTTTGCCGGAATATACAAGGATTCGAACTTTGCGGTCCCCGCCGTTGATCTCGCACGTGACGGGCGGATTATCGATGCCGGGGTCAACATCCGGGGCGGTGGGCATCGAAGCGACGGACCCTGGGAGCAGTGGTGGCGCAACGTTGCGACGCCCGAAAGGCCGACAACCGCCGGAGTCCCGTCCACGCCCGCGGCAGTAGCCGTCCAGGCACCCGCAGCAGTGCACGTTCCAGATGGGGGCGCGGTGACGATCAGCATACCTTTGCAAATTACGGTATCGCTTGGCGTCCCGGATACTGGCTCCGCAGCGCAGACCGTGGAAGCGCTATCTCTGGACGAGGCAATTGCGCGGCTGTCGCAAGCGTTGCCGGATGATGTCGTCAGGGTGAAGCCGGGCTTCAACGGACGAACGGATGTCCTTGTCCTGGCAGCTCGCCCGGAACGCTTCGAGGTCGTTCGCGCGTCCGCTCCAGCGGCATTCGCAGGCTATCCCGTCGATGTTCGTTATGCGACGATCGATGAACAACTGGGTTTGACGGTGGATCAGCTGGAGGTGCCCGGTACGATTGCCTATGACGACGCGCGCCGCGCGAAGGCCCCATTTCTCTTCGATCCGGTGGAAGAGGAAATGACCGTCATCGCCCATGTCGGACCGGAAGAGAGCTTTCCCATGCTCCAGGAGTTTCTGGGCAAGGTCCAAACGACGCTCACCAGTTCGATGTACCAGTTCTTCGCGGCCCATGTAATGGAAGCCGTAAAGGAGCGCCTTGACGCAGGCGGTCTGACGATGAAGATCGTACTCGATCCCGCGACCCGCGATAGTGGCGATGGCGGGCCCAAGGACGGTGAATTTCGTCGAGATACCACCTTCGAGAAATGGCGTGACGACTTCGCCTTCACGAATGTTTATGTGCCTGTCGGCAACGGCAAGCTGGTCACCAGAGCCTACCATATCAAGGTCAGCGTAGCCGACAGCCAGTGGGTCTGGCTATCCAGCGGCAACTGGACCAGGAGCAGCCAGCCAAAGCCTGTCGATGGCGGCGCGCGCGGCAACCGTGAATGGCATATCGTGCTTGAGAACCGCAAGCTGGCCCGCATGTTTGAAGCCCATATCAATGCGGACTTCGATCAATGTGGAGAGTTGGGCGGGGGAGAAGAGGCGATCGCTCCAGTTGAAATCATGGTCGACGTGCCGGAGGAAATCTTCCTGGAAGCGCCCGTCGAACGGCTCCAGCCGCTGCGAATTACCGGACGAAACGTGAAGGTCCAGCCGGTTCTGACGCCAGATCGGCGCGGCCGGGTCTATACCGACGCGGTGCTCTCATTGATCCGTCCGGCCAGGCGGCAACTCGTCTTTCAGAATCAGTATATCAAGATCCGCAAGGACATGGCCGGGAATCTCGATGAACTCGTCGAGGCGCTGATCGCGAAATCGAAGGAGATTGCGGACCTTCGGATCATCCTTCGGGCCGGCGATGTCGATGATGATATTACCGAGCTTCGTCGTCGCGGTCTCGACGTAGCGCGGTGCGTCCGCATCATCACCAACACTCATACAAAGGGGATCGTGGCTGACGGACAACGAGTACTTGTCGGCAGCCAGAACTGGAGCGACCAGGCGGTATCGACCAATCGCGACGCCAGCCTGTTGTTCGACGACGCTGAGATCGCTGCCTATTTTCTCAAGGCTTTCGAGATCGATTGGGCAAGAGCCAGGCCTGCGGTCGCCGCCGGCGTCGAAAAGCCTGCGCTGATCGCGCAGGGCGCCGCCCCGCCGCCGGGTTAGGTCCGTATGCCCCTGTCCGAATATTACGGTCGGTAGAGCAAGTTGAAGCAGATAATCTTCTTCCCAAACCCGGAGCATCCTTGCTGAGCTGGCGTTTGAGCAGGCAGCGATTGAAGAGGAAAGGGGCGACATTGTTCGAACAGTTTTTGACCAACCTCGGCGCGCTCACTCTTCCGCAAGACTAAACAAGGAGAGAGGTCCGACACTCGAAAAATCTCGTTAGAGGGCTATAGATGCCGAATGAAACCAGGGGCATCGAAGTCCTTCCCGACTGGAACAAGCCCGGCTCATTTTCGTCGGGAAGAGATCCGCTCGGACTGCAGGCGGCATCGGTTCGGTTATACACCGACCTCCTTCCCGGACTGACCAACGTTACCAACCGGCTGCGCTACTTCTCATTCTATTGCTGGGTAGTGAGGCAGTTCGAGCTGACGCAGCACAGCCTCGACGAGAAAAAGTGGCGCATCTTCGTGCGGCGTTCGGAGGCGATATATGCGCTTGCATGTCAGATCGGGGACAGCGACGAGGCCAACGGCATGGCCGGTTCAGCGTGGGCAGGTAAGAACATCGGGATCGACAAAGCCTTCGATTTCACGCCCTGGACGGACGGTCCAGGGGAAGAAAACCAGTATCTTAAGGCGGTGAGGGGCAATTTCGGGCAGTTCTATGTGGCCAGCATGCTGCAGATGGGCATGCTCCTGAAAACCAACATCCGCGTGCAGGCAGTGTCGCCCGATCATGGCCTCGATCTTGCCGAAGCCTTCGCTGAGGCATGTCCGACAGCCTGCAGGAAAATCCTCAAGGCAATCAGGACCGGCAAGATCGACTATGCAGACTGCGTCGCCATATCGAACGAGGCACATCCGGCCTATCTTGATGTGCAGTCGAGGGAGACGCAGCTGCTGCTGCGTTACCTGCGCGGCGAAAGGGCAGACGATGACACTGCGCCTGCACGTCGGGCGACGCTATGGAACGTCCTCAACATCATTAGTCGCATTGGTCATCAGGATGGCAACGACCTTCGCCGCGAGCTTTACGTCCAGGACAATATCGGAACCGTCACCAACCAGTTTCTCGCGCAGAACCTGACCCACTGGCGCGCCTATTTCGTGAACGAGCTCTGCCACATCTCACTCGAGCTTGTGCTCAACGCGTTGACTCACCGCATCAACGAGACGTCGGGCGCGACCGCGGATGAACTGTCGCGCGCCATAGCCACCCTCGCGCTTCGCCGCGGCGACGCGGCATCCACCCTCGCCAGAATCGCCGAAGCACGGGATTTCGGCAGCCTGGCCCTCGAGCATAAGGCCGGAGCGGAGCTCGCGGATATCGCGGGAGGGACAAGTGAGCCCGGCAGCAAACAGGTGCGCAAAGCCATCAATCTCCTGCTGACGTTGTGGAGGCGCTGGAGCGATGATACTGCGATCAACGGGATACTCGCTGAAGCAACAGTCGCCGATAGATCGGCGGAAGGCATCTTCCGCTTTCTCGACAAGATGGCCGATAGACCTGCGATGGAAGGGCTCACGGGTCTGGTGCGCAAGTTCGTCATCGGGAACCACCTGCTGATCGCTGGACAGAAGCTTGCGGCAGGAACCTACACCTATCGCTTTATCGTCGATGAAAGCGGACTGGTCGACGGCCAACCGGCCGAATATACTTTCACCAACCCCCGCATCGGCAATCTTCTGACGTTCGCATATGACGGCGCTCTGCTCGATGATGAGGGCGATGTAGCCGAGGCAGGAAAGGCGCTGCTCGATGCCCTTCAATCTGTTTGACGACCTCAAGAGGCCCGGCTTCCACAGCTCGATTACAACTACCTTCAGTGTAGACCCGGCTTTCTACGACGCCAACGTCCAGTACCGGCTCCGCGCGGTTGGGTGCCAGAACAACCTGCTGATTGCGGACGCGGCCATGCTCTCGCAGGCGCTTGAGCAATTGCCAGAGGCGTTCAGCCACGCTGGCCGGAAATACCTGATCGAGCCGATCGAGGGGATCGGCTGCTTCCATCCCAAGATGATGATCCGCTACGGTAAGGCAAAGGCAAGCCTGACCCTTGGTTCGGCGAACGCGACCTCTGCAGGTTGGGGCAGCAACCGGGAACTCGTTTCAAGCCTCGATTGGTCCCAATCAGCAGAGACGCCGGACAGTGCCGTCCGCCGCCGGCTTATAGCCAGAGCCCATGACTGGCTGATCGCACAGGTTTCTGCGACAAGGAATCCCGACCTCTCCTATAAGTTCGATCTCCTGAACTCTCAGGCACCTTGGCTGGCATGTACCGACCGGGGGGAGGGGGTAGAGGTGTTCGCCGATGGAAGCCTCGTCGATCTGATGCTGTCCGCTCCGGACGCCCGCGAACCGATCGGCGACCGCTTTCTCGCGAACGTCGAAGGCAAGGTGGAACGCCTTGTAGTGATTTCACCCTACTGGGATTCAGACCTCAAGGCTCTGCGGCGGGTGCACGCTGAACTGGGCAAACCACCTCTGCACATATTCATGACCCTGTCCGATGTCGCCGGGGCGCGGCAATCGACATTCCCGATCCAGGCGGTCGGCTCGAAACTGAAGCCGACTTTCCATCCACATGGCGCGAGCGGAAATCATCGCTTCCTGCACGCCAAGCTTCTGGTCGCGCAGACGCGCAAATATGACTTCCTGCTCTTTGGTAGCACGAACTGCACCGCCGGAGCCCTGGGCGGGTCTGGCATGCCCGGACTCAACCATGAGGCGGCGATCTTCCGGCGCCTCCCGCGAGGCACGGTTGAAAAGACACTGTGGCTCGACTTTTCGGAGATCGTTCGCCCCAAGGACATCTCGGCCCCCGAGACGCCCGAGCCATCCGCAGCGCCGCCGCGATTCAATCCCGGCCGGATTGAGCGCAAGGACGACAGGCTCTACTGGAGCGTCCCGTCGGGCATCAACCCCGCAGGGGCTGATCTGCTAATCGATGATGATCGCCATCCGTTGATTGCCGGAGGCGAGGTAAGGCCTTACGCGCGACTGGGAGGGGCGCGCAGCGGTTCCACGATCGTCGCGAGAGTAGCGCTGTGCGACGGCAGGATTAGTCGCCCGGTAATCGTATACGAGCCGAACAGGCTGATGGCGGCGGCGCCGAGCCCGCTCGCAAGCGGAATAAGGCGTAAGCTCGACGCAGTGCTGAACGGTGAAAGCGACCTGATCGACCTGGCCCGCGACGTCCACTTGCTTTTTGGGGATGCCAATCCGATCAGACGGTCCGCGCTACGCGCGGATCGACGGGGCGCGTCGGTTGCCGCAGTGGCTGGCGAGGATTTCGACACGCCCGAGGAATTTCGCGAGGCACTGGGGCTCAAGGCCGATCTGATGGCAGGGGGACTCTCGCACGCGAACAATCCGGCCCTCCAACTCCTTCTGCAGATCGTGCTGCGCGGTATCGTCCAGCTCGAGGACAGCGAGACGATCGACCACGACAGCTCCGCGTCGGCCGCCGCCCTAAAAACCGGCGAGGACCAGGACGATGAGGGGAGCGATGAGGAGGGCGATGAGGCGGACGACGACCAGGATGGAGATGCCGCGGACGCTCCTCCGGCAAACGGAGTCAGGGAAAGACGACTTGTTGCCCAGCCCGTTCCCCGCGAGGCGTTCGAGCGCAACCAAAGGACATTGGAGCGGGCGATCGAGCGATTCGAGGACTATATCGGGACGGTCGCGAAATCCCGACAAGAGCTCGATCTCGACTTCGTAACGCGCGCCCTTTTTATGATCTACCTCATGCTCCACGGCTGCTCACACAGATATTCTGTCGATGAAACTGAGGTCGAGGTACTGATGCCTTTCTCGGCCATTGGGACCCGAAGGCAGGACGAAGGCTTTCTCATGCGTGGCGCCCGTCTCATCAGCTTGATCTGGGGGCGCAGGTTCACCGACGGACTCATGGCCCGCATTCCCCTCGACCGCGAACTGGAGAACGTCCCCATACCGATCCTCACGCTCGTGATCTTGTCGCGCTGGATTCTTGCCGCCATCCTTGTCGAGGCAAGAGCGGCCGCAGGCGCGAAATCGCTTGCCGCGATTCTCGAATCCCAGATACCCGAATTCTACCGCTCGACTTCGGCCTTCGCGTTCACCAACGGGCCACAGGTTGAGGCGGCCGTGACCCAGATGGCCCGGCATATCGGAATGTCTGACACGCAAGCCCAGAATGTAAGGAAGGGCATGGCGGAACTGGAAAAGGTGATGCCTTGAAGGCGACTATATGCACCTGATTGGCATTGAGCCGATGGTGCCCTCGGGGCCTCAACTCACTGAGCCACTGCGCCTCAAGATGCGTTACGATAGATCATTGCCAACGGCGTTTTCCGGCATCAGGACGGGCTCGAACTTGATTACTGAGCACAAACCCGATGGCGCGAGGGCGTACCCTGAGGAACCCCTTCGACGAAGCGGGCACGCGCGCACGGCGTGATAAAAGACAGGACTATATGCACGAAAACTGGTGGCCGGACCTTCTCGCCCACGTCCCTGAGGAATGCCCCTGGGCTGCATCCGATGTGGTCGTCGCCGAGATGCGCGGTTTCGACGACCCCTCCGTGCCGGGTGTCCGTTTCATGTGGTCTGCGCTGGTCCCCGTCGCAGAGCTTGAAGCGTTAGGCGGGCGGCTCCGGGCCTTTGGCCATGAGGTGGAATCGAGTGGACGGCCATCGCCCCTTTTGAACGGCCCGCAGAGCTTTAATCCACGATTCTGGATCGGGACCTATCTGGAGGGCGAGGATGGTGCGCCTTCGGTGCGGGAGGACTATGAACCGTTGATTCTGGGGTGGACCAGCAATAACCAGACCGCAATGGTCCTTGATCCGCGGTTTGCCATGACCTATGGATTGATGCCGCGCGTCCATGTCGACGGCTCCACCCGTTGGGACAATCCCGCCGAGCCCGAGTTCGATGTCGCCTCGGTCGATAAGCCCTCGCTCTACGCCGATCTGCGTTATGAGGACATGCGCGCCATCGTATCGCGCGATTATCTGCAAGACTACCTCTCGCTGCGCGACATGGCGCTTGTCCAGGTCTTTTACGAATGTCGCCATGGACCTTCTGACAAAACAGCGGAGTTGGCGCTGGGAACAAGCCACCAACTGAACGAACATCTTCTGACGCGCGAGATCGATGTCCAACGCCGACGCGACGGGAGTTTTTGCGCGCAGGTGTGGGGCGCGCGCCATGTGGCGGGGCCTGGCGATTTCCCCATCTCGGTCAATCCGCTTGAAACGCAGGGGCTTGTCTGGCCGGGCAATCCAACGCCTGTCACGTCGCGCATTGCAGACCGATTTCGGCCAAGGGATTATATCTACGTCCGCGATACCGTGCTCGGCGCCTATGAGGGACGGCCAGGCTTCCATGTTCATCCTGAAAGCGGCGGGGTCGGCTATCAGAACCAGTGGAACGTGGGGCCTGCCGGCCGGATCGGGCGAGATCTGATCCAACTTGAGATCAGGAAGCTTTACGGTGGGACGCCGCACCGCGTCGTCCAGCATTGGCATGGTTACGCCGTTGCAGCAACCGCCGAACAATTGTCGGCAGAAGCACGCAAGGTTCCCAATGTCGGCACGCGGGCGAAGGCGCTGACCTACGGCATTGCCGATGTCGGCGAGCGGCTGTCCGCACTTGCCGCACGTTTCGGGATCGAGGTAAGCGGTGAGGAATTCGTCAAGCTTGACCGAACCTGGCTCCACTATCACGGCTGGTGGCAAGGGCTCCATGTCGAACCGGTTGCCCGGCACATCCCGCTCGACATGACGCGATCGGCCTTTCTTGCCCGCTGCCTCGACCTCGACAAGCTCGTCGTCGAATGTCTGGCAGAGCGCCACTTGCGGCTCTTCGTGCGCGCCTTTGGCCCCCAGGCCGATAAGATCGACAAGCTGCGGGGACTCAAGCTCCTCGATCGGACAATCTGCTTCTGTCAGATCGGGCATGAGGCGGGCCTATCGGTGTGGGACTCGGCCGAGGAGATCGTTTCGCGCTTCGAAGCCGCGGGTACGGCAGTCGGGCGCCCCATTGAAAAGCTTTTCGCCTTGTCCGATCTGCGGCAGGTGACCGGTCATCGCAAGGAGGATATGGATGGGCTCATTGCCGGCGCATTGGAGCGCTTTGGTCTCGACCTTGCCGCCGCCAGGGGTGGCTGGGGTCATGTCATGGACACCATCTATGATCAGCTTGCCGACCAGCTTGCCACTGTAGTGCGCCTTTTGGACGACTGCCTCTCAGAGCCTGATCCGAAATTAAGTTGAGTGGTGCCAGCGGGTTAGCTTGACGCGAGCCCAAGTCGCTGATTCACGGGGTTTTG
>Ga0114901_1001283_pt1 | contig 14706 bp, 11 predicted proteins | sample MalvireepMed_s16_FD_89686 | JGI IMG/M metagenome (GOLD analysis project Ga0114901, IMG submission 89686) | Marine viral communities from the Global Malaspina Expedition - Malaspina viral metaG DeepMed_s16 | ecosystem: Environmental > Aquatic > Marine > Oceanic | place: Mediterranean Sea... | reverse complement strand
GACGTAGTCTCTGGACTTGGTGATGGCAGCAGTGATGCTGGTGCGGCCAAGCTGGATGGCATGATGGATGAAGTGAGGATGGCTAAGACAGGCGGCATCATACAGCCAGGTCGAATTAGCAACAGGGTCATTCCTTCATGAGCGACGTAGCGCAAGATGTTCCTCTCGAACTGAGAGACATTAGCAGGGAGCCTCGGGTTAAACCGAAGAATGCTCCTCGCAAGGTTACTCATACGATCACACTGGTCCCTCCTGGCTATGTAAATTCGTTGTGGTTCGAGGTTCGGGATTACCTTGGCCCTGCGGTTGCGAGAACGAAGGGTCGTTGGAATATGGAGTACCTTCACGCGGCGATCCTAAATGAGCATCAGCATCTCTGGTTGGCGTTCGATCAGGACAATAAGATTGACGGGGTAGGCACAACGGAGTTTGTGGATTATCCATGCAAACGCATGCTGGCTATTCAATTCTTGGGCGGTTCCAACTTCAACAGTTGGGTCTGGGACATGGTGGAACGGTTCAATGGCTGGGCAACGGATAATTATTGTGACGGCATTGAGGCGACGGCGAGAAGTGGTTTTTGGAAATGGCTGGAGCAGGACGGTTATACCCGCTCCTTCACCGTATTTGAAAAGAGGTTAAACGATGGGTAAGGGCAGCAAGGCTCCATCAGGGCCACAAGAGGTTATTCAGACTAGTAGCAATATCCCTGAGTACGCTCGTCCGTTTTACGAGGAGATGCTGGGGCGCACGGCCTACGAATCGACGCGACCTTATGAAGCATATCCCGGTCAGCGGTTACATGATTTTACGGCCTATGAGCAGGCCGGAATGCGTGGCATGGCTGAGATGGCTGGAGCAGGCGCTCCTCCGCAAATGGGTATGGCTTCGGACATTGCATCGCAGATCGGTTACCAGCCGAGCAGCATGGGGATGCAGATTGCTCAAGGCTTTGATCCACAACAGGTTCAATCAGGTTATCGAGCGGCAGAGATCACGCCGGGTTATCAGGCCGGCTACTTAGGTCAGGGTTATCGCGCAGGCCAACGACAGCCTGGTTATGAGGCTGGCACGTTTGATCCTGGTTATGAGGCTGGCGATTTGAGCCAAGATTATCAAGCTGGTGATCTGGGCGTTGATTACAAAGCAGGGACTTTTGATCCGGGCTATGACGCAGGCACCCTTGGTCAGGACTATACGGCTGGGGAATTAACGTCTCAGTACACCGGGACAGGACAGCCGGGCACTCAACAGTTCGGACCCGGCTTTGAAGCAGGTACCGTTGCCGACGCGGATACTATTCAGGATTACATGAACCCGTACCAGCAACTGGTCACGGATATTGAGAAGCGTGAAGCAACGCGACAATCCGAGATACAGGGTTCTGGTATCGGGCAGCAAGCGGCTCAAGCGGGCGGTCTTGGTGGTTACCGTGAAGCCATTATGCAGGCAGAGCGTGAGCGTAACCTTGGACAGCAATTGGCTGACATACAAACCAAGGGCGGTCAGGCTGCATTCCAGCAAGCGCAACAAGCCTTCGAGGCAGACCGACAGGCTCGATTGGCAGAAGGACAGCTTGGGCTGGAGACAGGAACTGCGAGGGAAGCCGCCCTTCAACAAGCTGAACAGTACCGACAGGGAGCTTTTGGCACGACACAACAGGCGCAACAGGCGCAGCAGCAGATGGAAACGCAGGCATTTCAAGCTGGCGAATCAGCGAAGCAAGAAGCTGCCCGTCTTGGCTTGAGTGCAGAGCAACAAGAAGACGCGGCAAGACAAGCGCAAGAACAGTTCAAGCAATCCGCCTTCCAACAAACAGAGGCGGGAAGACAGCAACAGCAGCAATTTCAGACGCAAGTATTTCAGGCTGGAGAACAAGCCAGACAAAGAGCGGCAGAGATGGGCATGAATGCGCAGCAACAAGAGGATGCTGCAAGGCAAGCGCAAGAACAGTTCGGCCAAAGTCAGTTTCAGATGAACGAGCAGATGCGGCAGGCCCAGCAACAGGCCAGAGTTGCTGCTTTCCAGGCTCAAGAACAGGCGAGGCAGGAAGGTGCAAGGCTCGGGTTATCAGCTCAAGAGATTGAAGAGCGCGGTCGGCAAGCGGCGAATACGGCTTACATGCGAGCGCAAGAGTTCAATGTGGGTTCGGCTGAGACAGCGGCTCGTCTTGGACTGGCGGGTCTGGGTGAGGATCGTGCAACCCGTGGTATGCAATTGGATGCCGCTCGTTTACTTGGCACCCTTGGCGGTCAGGATCAGCAGATGGCCTATGAGCGTTTACGCAACCTGCAGGCAGCGGGACAGATTCAGAGACAACTGGGTCAGCAAGGTCTCGACATTGGTTATCAGGATTTCCTGAGACAGCAGGCGTTTCCGAGAGAGCAGCTTGCGCTCTATAACGCCATGTTGCAGGGATTGCCTATTCAACCGGGATCAACCACGGCAACGTATGGCGGTCCTAGCGGTGCCCAGCAGATGCTGGGGGCTGGTATTGGTGGCGTGGGTCTCTATAGAGCCTTGGCAGGGGGCGGCTAATGAATATTCTGCAGATGGAAGACACGATCAAGGGGCTTCCCGATGAGACCCTGATGCAGGAAGCACAGCAACCGACGGGACAGGTGCCGCAGTATCTCGTGATCTCTGAGGTTCAGCGCCGGTCGGATATGCGCAAGCGGTATCAACAGGAAGAACAAGAGCAGCCTCAAGGGACCGTCGCGGATCAGGTCATTCAAGAGGGGATTGCCGGCATTGCGCCGCCTCCCCCGGAGATGGGGCAAGCCATGAATGGCGGTCCTCCTCAAGGGATGTATCACGGTGGTGTGGTGCATATGCAGGACTTAGGACAGGTTCCGTTTTATTCACAATTGGCTAGCGGTCCAACAATGGGCGGTATGCAGGATCAAATAAATACCCTAATTGAGAACGGTGTTCCTATTGAGGATATCAAGGACATTATTGGCGAGGAAAATTTTAGTCGTGCTGGGTTTGAGATAGAGCGGGGACAGCCTGCGCGGATGGATTATTCAGACGTTGCTGTGGGTGAAGAGTTTGATGAGCCGCCTTCTCAGATGATCGGATCGGGTGTCATGGATTATTTCAATCAGCAACGCGGGCGGCAACCTGAAGAATCCGTGGCACCAAGGGTAGAAAGGTTGCTGGCTCAAGCGGAGATACCCGAGGTCACCATTCCTGAAGTAGAGAGTGGGATAGAAGAATCTGTGGATTGGCGCAATTTCTCCCGCGCTCCATCCCTTGAGACACCAATAGAAAGAGAAGAAGTGGCTTCTGCTAGGGCTTCTGCCGAACCAACGATTATTCATGGTCAGCCACTTATGACGGTGAATAACGAGCCATCTAATGCGCTTCGTGAGGATGCGGCTACTGGTGCTGAACCTAAAGGGACCGATGATGTGTCCGTGGTGGATTACTCCTTGGACTTTAATCCAAGCTCAACACAAGCATTGCTCAGGGGGTTGGAAGCTCGGAGTCAATTCAATCTTCCAGACATGACAGAGGAGTCCGAAGAAGAAGAGATTATTTCCCAATCATCGGGGTTCAAGGCTGAATCAGAAGATCCCTATACCAGTGGCATCGCTGAAATTGAGGCGCTGATAGAGGCACGAAAAAGTAAACAGCCGTTTGATTTCTCTGGCATCAAGATGGATCTCTCTGGGATAGAGACCGATTATTCACAGTTCGATCCATCGGCAACTTACGAGCGACTGATCACCGAAGAGCAAAGACGGGCTGCTAAGATTCGAGAGGACGCCGGGAAAGAAGCGCAGTCAATGGCACTTATTAAACTCGGCGCTGGCATTGCTGGGGGTGATTTATCTAAGGGCTTGTCTGAGGCTGGGACTGCGGCCTATGAGGCTAGAAAGACCGGGCGAAGGGAAGCTCGGTCCTTAGAGGCAGCGGCCAGAAAACTTGAACTTGCCAAAGAAGATGCCACGAGAACCCTTGGTATGAAAGGTATGGGGGAGAGACGGGCGTTGCAATTGGCTGAACGTAAGGCTGATTATGAATTGCAGGTTGATGCAGCAAAGCTCCAATTCGCTGCCGATGAAAAAGAATTTGGGGAGCTTGTTGACGCAATCACACAGAAGTCTCAGCTCAAGCGATATTCTGATCTTGCCACTGAAAGTGAGCGCCGGGTCTTTACCACAATCCTCACTTCTGTAGCACCCCTAGTTAAAGAGTATGTGAAGGATGTTTTACTCAATTCGAGTCTTGATCTCAGCACTAAGGAAGGTACAAAGGAGCTTAATGACTTAATCAGAGCATTCACTGAGCAGCAGATGCAGGCATACGCCGCTCAGTCGGGTGTTGAGCTTCCGGGTGAGAGTCAGCCTGATGAGGAAACGACTACAGGGGACGGCTGGTCTATCAGGAATACTACCTAGGTGCCCATCAGTGAAATCAACGCGCCTGATGGCTCGGTTCTAGAAATAGAACACCCTGACGGAGCCTCTGAAGAAGACATCCTTAGCTACGCAAGGGAGAATTATCAATCCCTCGTAGAGCCATCTACCCCTGCTGACTTAGCGGTCCCCGTCGAAGAACCCCCCGCAGACGAGGATGAGGAGTCCCTCTGGGAGCAAACCAAGTTTGTTGCCGGACTTCCCGGCCAGTTAAAGGCTGCTGCTATTGGCGGTCTTGCGAAAGGGGTATTAGGCGTTCCTTCTGGTCTTGCTTCTCTGGCAGATGCCGCTACGGATTTGGCCGGCTATGAGGAGATGGTTGATAGCGGTCAACAGAATGAGCTGATCCGCATGGCGGATGCGGGAAAGGAAGCCATTGATAAGTACTACGGGGTAGGAGAAGACTACAAAGACCTGTGGGTTGTTAATCTGGCAGAGGCAATGGGGCAACTGGGGGCCTTCTTCATTCCGGGTCTGGGCGCAGCTAAGGGAGCTGCCTTACTTGGGGCTGGGGTTAAGGGGATTGCAGCAGCAGGTACAGCTACTGCCGCTGGACAGGGAGCTTTATTGGCTGCTGATGAAGGCAGGCAGCGAATAGAGAACCTACGTCAGATGGGCGTTGAGGTTGATGAAGATGCCGCTGACCGAGGAGTTTTAATTCACAGCGCGGTCGGAACGAGTGAGGCCATTCCATTTTTTCGACTCTTTAGCAAAATATCCAAACATCTTCCTCCCGGCGTAAAAGAAAAAGTCTTTCGCGAATTTAAGAGTAAAGCACTAAACACCTTTAAGAGTGCGGCATCACAGGGCTTTGCTGAAGGAACGCAGGAGATGTTGGCGGGGGTGGCTCAAGACGCCGTTGAGCTGGGCATTTATAACCCAGAGGATGACCGCTCTATTCTTAATAGAGAGACCATGTGGGATGAGTTCACCCTCGGTGGGGCGGCTGGCGGCATCATGGATGCCATCACTACTGGGGCACTTGGTCGGCGCGGTCGTATTACACGTAGTGCAGAACGTGAACGAGAGGCACAGTTTAGAGAACGAGAAGAGGAAGATGCTAACCGCTTTCTTGAAATGGCAGAGGCAGCGAAGTTAGAGGGTGAAGCCCAGCGTGTGGCGGCAATAGAAGGAGCTGCCCTAGAAGCTGAAGAAATGACGCTGGCGAGGCAGGCGACTAGAGAGGGGGAGGCGTTACAAGCTTCTGCTCAGGTCGATCCTGCGACGATTCTTTACGAGAGTGAGGCTGATGTAGCGAGCGGCAGAGTCCCGCGTCCAGACGCCATGCGTAATTATGCAGCGCGTATTGCCAGAGATGTTACGCGCTCAGGCATTGATGCCTTTCCCTCAAGCGGCAGATTTGATGTCACAGAGCGTGAGGGCACAGACGAGCAAGGGAATCCTGAAGTTCTCTATGAGGTCGAGCACGCTGAAACTAATCAGCAGTACGGCCAGTCATTCCGTGATCGTGAAGATGCGGTTCACCTGATGTCTAATCTGAATGGTCAGATTCGCACAAAGAATCTGGACAGAAGTCTTCTTGATTCAATTCACCTATCCCCAGAAACATATAACGACACGCAAGCCCAGACTTTATTTGTTCTCGGTCAGCGTGTTTCTGATCCGAAGCACAACACCATCACCTCCGCTGCTTTAAATCATGCAGCCGGCACCGTTGATTCCCCCACGAATCCATACAACGAGGGGGCTACCCTTGATAGCCTGCAGATAGAGCAGTTCGGTGTGCCCGCTATCGGTTCGGGAAAGCGCAAGTATTATCAGCCATTAAATAATCTAACCGCAGCCCAGCAAATTAACTTCGACCGGGTGAATCGCGGGTTACCTGAAACAGACACCTTTACTCTGGAAGAAGCCCGAGGTGTTCTTGATAACAGATTCCCGCAATTGTTTGACATTCTTGTTGCCGCTCGGGCCGAAGATCCGACGACGTTGGTTCCGACGAAGGAATTTGCTTTTGACAAGGATGCGAGAGATCAGATTCGCGAAGCCCTAGAATCGAAGAACATTACATCAGCCCTCGATTCTCCAGAGATCAAGCGTCTTGCTGAGGTCTTTACAGGTGATGCAAATATAAAAGACATGTCTGCCGCTCAGCGAAGACATTTCTACTACAGCGCCCTTTCTCTACCAAGCCTTGATAGTCCGACCCGCCTTCCAGACTTCACCCCCCGCCTATACAACAGAGAGCAGTTCGCTGCAGCAACTAAGGCCGTTCAAGAAACGGGTGATGGCACTATTGAAAATATCGTAGATGTTCTTGGGCCAATAGGTACTGAGACTCAGACGAGATCGGTGGCTCGTCAGCTTCAGGGTGAACTGAAATCTCAAGGAGTTATTGCCGCAGACGAGACCGTTCCCTCTTTTGAGGTATTGCCAGCTCCTGAGATCTCCCCGACAGTTGAGATACCGGATGTAGAACCCGAGCAGGTATCCGATGATCTGATCGTGCTCAGGCGCAATCTAGGTGAAGTTCTCAGTGGGTTTGGTCTTAACGACGTTGGTCTCAATGTTGATGAGGTGCTGAAGTCAGGACTGGTTACTGAAGAGGGTGAGGTTATTCCCATTGACGACCCGGAAGCGGCGGCTCGCATGGAGAGTGATATCAAAGGGGCGAAGGGATATTACCTGCCTTACGCTAACCGAATCTTTCTTGCGCTTGACAGGATAGACCCCAAGGGAACTGAGACCACCCTTGAGGCTAGGCAAGCGGCAATGGCCGATGTCTTGAACCATGAGGTTGTTCACGCGATTAGGATGATGGATCTGTGGACAGAGAAAGAATGGACGGGCCTAGAGAATCTTGCCAAGAAAAGAACACGTCAAGGTAACGTCACGTACTACAACGACGCGCAGGAAACTTATCGCGGTCGCCCCGGCATGACCCCTGTCCAGATTATGGAAGAAGCCGTTGCCAATCTGATCAAGGATGCACGTGCCAAACCTCGATTAATTACCGGCAAACCGAGGGGTCTCGTTAATCGAATGTATGAATTCTTTGAGAGGATGCGCAGCTCCCTCAAGGGAACGGGGTTCCAGTCGTTTGGTGACATTATGGGGCGGTTGGAGGCTGGTGAGGTAGGGGCTAGAGAGCGCGGTCAGATCAGAACCCTGCGGGCTACTGAGAGGGCGCAGCAGGCAGTACCTGAGCGTGGCATTGGCAGGCCAAGGGATGTCATGGATCTTCCTCTTGGTGTAACGGCAGATCAGCCGCTTGCGCAACGGGACCGTGTCGGCACAACGGGCCAATACATCGGAGCGCCACCCGGCGTAGATACACCGCAGAAGCTTGGCGCTTTGACCCGTGCGATGCGTGGGTTGACTAGAGAAGGTGTTCCGGCTCGCTTCTGGTATGAACGCAGCAGTCAGGCTTTGTTGGATATCACTGGCGGTGATAGGCGTGAGGCCGACCTCTTGGCGCAGGCTATTGCGGTGACTTCTCCGGGCACTCCGGTGGGGTCTAATTTTGGTTTTGCCGTACAGGCGTATTACCAGTTTAAGAATGGACAGCCGATACGCACCGGGAAGTTCCCAACAGAGATGAGTAAGAAACTTGAAGACATCTTTGCCGGCAACGACTGGGAGGGGCGTAAGACCAACAATTTCTACAACAACTTGATGCGTGTTATTGACCCTTCCAAAGTGCAGGGTGTTACTACAGACATATGGATGATGAGAGCTTTGGGTTATGACGCTGAAGCACCAAGCCCGCGTCAGTACGATTTTGTTCAGGAGGAAATTGAGAGGATTGCGGATGAGATGGATTGGGAGCCGCAGCAAGTGCAGGCAGCTATATGGGTTGCGCAAAAAGCAAAAGCGAAAGGCGTTGCGGCGGAGGAGATGACGTTTGATTACAGCGATGCGGCTCAAAACAATTTAGGTCAGGTGAGCTGGGAGAGTATTCCCGGTAGAACGACGGGGCATATGTCTGAAGTCTTTGATGCTGATTACCCCATCCTTCAGGACTATCACGTCCAGATGTCGAAGGCGTTTCTCGATGAGAACGGCAACGACATTATTGCTGCTCGGCTCGGCATCCTATCTCCGGGTGATTTTGAAGCGCCCGGATTTTTTGAAGGGCGTGTCAGTCCCGGCACACAAACACTGGTTCTTGCGCCTAAGAAATACAAGGCGCAGAAAGAAGAATTCAGAGAGATCGAGCCTGCTGCTGCAGACCTGATTGAAGGCTATGCGGTAGCTCGCAGCATTCTATTGAAGCAGGATGCGGCTGCTTATCATCGCCCTTTCTTTGACAAGTCGATTCCTAAGAAGAACAAGAACGGCGTTGAGATCGATATTGGCAGGCCGCTCTCGGAGAGAGAGACCAAAGCTCTCGCGGCAGAAATGGAACGTCTATCACGTAGTACGGAATATGCACCGATTAGTATACAAAACGGAGCACGGCTGATAAACTTTGATCATCTTCCTGCTGACAACCAGACTTTCCAAAGGCTTGTTGACCAAGCTGTTAGAAACATTACCTTTGACGGGGATGTTGCTGTTAATGCCAAGTTGTTCGCGGCGAACAGCGGATACTTTGAGAACAATTGGGAGCAAAGCAAAAATGGCGAAGATTACTTGGACAGAAGCCTTGGAGGACGATCCGATATTCAGCGGCGAGTTCGTGATATCGTCACCGAAGTCCAATCTCGGATCGACGAGGTCGATGCCGGCTTCGCAGAGAAGTACGGCTGGACGCCGAACCCGGAAATCAACGCCGCCTACCGTGGAGAGGGGCGAGGACCAGACCTAGCCACCCCGTCCCTTGAGCTGCGCACATCTGAACTGGAGGGAGCGCAGCGTGAGATCGATGCAGCAATAGACCGCAGCCCGGAAGACTCGGTAAGACGAGCCGTCGACGAGGAGCTAACGCGCCCCGTCCTAGAAGAAAATGCCGAAGAGGGAAATCAGCCTCCCGCCACCTTCCAAAACAAGACGTATAACGTGGGTGATAAAATCCTTTATCACGTTGCCGATAAGTTTATCGGCTTAAAAAACGTAGAATCGGCCATCAACAAATGGCGTGAGCAGAGAGGGCTGGCTCCCTTACGCTCCCTTGAATCTGCCTATCAGGGTGAGGAGCGTCTGGCCGGTAAGATAGGCGATGAAATCAGAGAGTTTCGATCCAATCGCCAAGAACCTTTGGCGAGGAAGATCGCTGCGGCTAATGAGTCGATGGACGTTACTGTCGATGAGGTTGATGACTATTTGATGTTGCGTCATGCGATTGAGCGCAATGAAGCCATTGTCGCAAGAGACGCTTCCAGAGATCCAGAAGCCGAACCCGGCGCAGGGGCTTTATCCACCGGGGAAAGGTTGTCCGATGGCTTCGTAAAAGATCGGATGAAGAACCGTTACGGGATGGACTGGGATGATAGTAGCGGCACTTGGTCTGGTGGTAATGAGCGCGGTCAGTTGTTGCAGGATATTGCCGCAGATACGGACCAGATCATCAAGGACTCTAACGAACGGCTGGTTAAGGGCGGCTTGCTTTCAAGAGCAGACGCAGACCTTGTTGGCGGTTTCTACAAGTACTACACGCCCCTTCGCGGCAAGGACATGGAAGATGATATTGCCGCGACCTTTATTGGAGGGGGTGGTCTAAGCGCCAAAGGGTCCGAATACATGCGAGCCAAGGGCCGTGAATCTGCAGCCGAATCTCCACTCGGGCACATCATGCTTAATGCAGAGCGTGCTATTTCACGGGCAAACAAGAACAAGGAATTTGGACAGAGCTTTGTTAACTTAATCAAAGAAAATCCTAACAATGATTTCTGGGAAGTTATTTCCCCAGAGAATCCACGCTATACCCAGGAGTTTGAAAAGAGATATACCTATATTGGGGATAATCCCAACATTCCGAAAGGTACTACCGCATCTGATCCATCCGCTTTCCCTGATAAAAAGCATTGGGTGCAGCAACTTGTCCTCCGCCAAAACTCAGGGATCGCTCAAAATCGCGACCTTCTTCATGTCAAGGAAGATGGCAAAACAGTCTATGTAGACATTAAAGGTGACCGTCGCTTGCGCAATGCGATGCTTAGTTTAGACGGCAGTACGGCAGCAGACCTTGTTAGTAAATTTGGCATTGTTAATCGCTGGCTGTCGATGGTGAACACATCGCTTAACCCTGAGTTCGTTATCGGAAACTTCGAGCGCGACATTCAGACCGCTGTTTATAACCTCCTTGGTGAACAGAACATGCCTGGCGGGAAGGCGGCTGGAGAAAGGCTCATTGGCAAAGTGCTGCGAGATACCCCCCATTCAATGGGGGTCTTTTACCGTGGTTTACGTCGATGGAATCCGAAGGACGGCACCCTCGGCTCGGTACTTGGATTGTCTGCAAAAGATCAGGCTGACTTTAGGGAATTTATGGAAGCGGGGGCGAAAGCTGACTGGTTCCACACTCGCCCGGCTGAAGATCAGGCAAAGACTATTGAAAGACTCGTGGAGATGGAGCGCGGTACATTCAAGGGAAATTTTCAGCGGCGCTATTACGCGATCAAAGATTTCGTCGAAGACACTAACTCAGCAGTTGAAAATGCGGTGCGTCTTTCAACCTTCAAGGCGGGACGTGATGCTCTTCTTGATGCCGGGGTTGATCGTGCTGAAGCGGTAGCGAAAGCGGGTTCCCTGGCTAAAAACCTGACCATTAACTTTAACCGCAAGGGGATGGCTGGGGATTACTTGAACTCCGCGTATTTGTTTTTTAATGCGGGTGTGCAGGGCACCATGAACTTTGCTAGGGGGCTATTCGGCCCGAGAGGAAATCCATTCAGCGCAGAGGCAAGTCGCGTCAAACAGGGAGCCGTCGGGAGCATGATTGCAATGGGATCATTGCTGGCGATGAAAGCAGAAGAAGAAAGTGAGGAAGATCCTGAAACCGGCAGGTCTTACTACTCGCAAATTGAGCCGTACATTAAAGAACGCAATATCGTCATCATGAAAGAAAATGGCAAGGACTATTGGCTGATCCCTCTGCCGTATGGTTACAACATCTTTCATGTTCTCGGGGCAAATATATATGAAGTAACCAAGGGTTTAAAATCCAAAGAGGAAGCTGCCAGCGATCTCCTTAATACGATGTTGGGTTCATTTTCCCCTGTTGGCGTTTATACCGAGTCCAAGGATTTTTGGACAAGTGTTTTGAAGACCGCGTTGCCTACTGTAGCAACACCCGGATTTGAGATTGCGACTAACGAAAACTTTTTTGGCGCTCCCATAAAACGAGAAAACCTGCCGCTCGCAGACTCACCGCAGTATCCAGCTTCGGCATTAAGTAGACGAAGTACCGCAACGGCTTTTAAAAACGCAGCCACATTTCTCAATTCGCTCACGGGCGGCAATGAATATGAACCCGGCTGGCTAGATGTTTCGCCTGAGTCCATGGAACACCTGTATGAGTACGCATTGGGTGGTGCTGGTACGTTTGGCTTACGCACGTCCAAGGCGGTCAAAAAATGGGCTACTGGTGAGGACATCGACTATCGAGAAACGCCATTCATCCGGCGTGTTATGCGTGAGCCAACGACGGCAATGAATCAGCGAGAGTACTTTGACCGAAGAGAGAAGCTTAGGCGCAAGGAAGCTGCGCGATCAGGGATGCGTGGTAAAGAGCGTGTTAATTATATTAAGGAAAATAAGCCGTATCTGCGAATGATCGGACGTTTAGATAATGCTCAAAAGCAGATACGCAGTGTGAATGAGCAGCTTAAAAAAGTAAGGGAAGCGGCGGGACAAGGCCCGACAAGAGCAGCTTGGGCTGCGCGGCGCGAAGAAGAGCTTTATGAGAAAATGAACACAATCTATGCCCGGTTTAATAAAGCCTATGACGAGCGTGTAGGGAGAACTAAGTAAGCCCTTCCTCTTCCTTTTTCTGCTCTTCAATCAGAACCATTAGCTTTTCCAACAGTTCCATGATCCTCTCGGCATCTTCATCATCAAACTCTATAGTGATCTTCTTCATAGTCTGCCGGTCCTAATTCTGGAAGGCGGCTCGGGTCATTCCGCAGGCTGGTCTGTTCTCTAGTCCGAAAGAATCCCTCATGCTTCGGATACATCTTCATGAACCGCCGCGCGTAGAAAGCCGGGTAGTTGTTGTTGAGTTTGAATGACGCCCTGTCATTACCCCCCACCCCATCAACCTCCCATCGTATGCGTTCAAAGATCGCCTTGACAGCATAGTTCTTGAAGCCACGGTTCATTCGATCTCGGGTAAAGCGCACAAAGAGATCCCACACTTCAGGATGCTCGTCATGAAAACGTTGCACCTGCTCACGCATCTGATCGTACCGGGTCTCAGTCATAGATGTCTTCACTTAATGGGACAGTGAATCCCATCTCCCCAGCAGTATTCACCAGCGTATCTATTAACTCGCTAAAGTTTAATTTGCTTGCCTCACTGCTGCGTTGCAGCGGCCTACGCCTCATCCCCATCTTGGTTTCGACTTCTTCACTGCCGTAACACCGGCACAACAACTCCTCATGCATTTCATCCGGCGTCATGCCGCACCACGAGCTGAACTCCCGACTCCATTTGCGGTAGTAGTTCTGCTGTGAGCGGGTGTGCCATTCCTTGGTGGGCGTCACCTCTAGGGTGATCCCGGCGCTGGCACCATTACAAAGCTGCATCAGATCAAGCGAGCGATCAGGGAATTGCCGGCAGAGCGTGAACACCAGCTCGGCAGTCGTTGTCTTTTCTTCTCGCTCGATATGAATGCGCATTAGTAACGACCGGGATGTTTGTTGCCACGATCAATGACTCGCTGCACCTGGTTGTAGATGTCGTCGAAGATTTCCCATGTGGGGTCTGGGTCTTCGGGTGTTCTAACGACACCCTGGTTGACAAAGTTCTCGAAGTCTTTGCAGGCCAGACGATGCTTCTTGCAGATCGGCAGATGATCGCACTCATCGCACGGTATTCTTACCGGCATGACCTCGTCCTGTTTTTTCCTAGGCATCGATTAGTCCCAAGGATCTTTTTCAGGGACCGCTTGAGGCTTAGGCTTCGGTCGATATTGCCGTTGCTGCTGCCGCTCTTCCCCATCCTGCGGTACAAAAACTTCGGTTTGCATGTAGACGTAGGACTCCCCCTTCTCGCTGGTCCGTTCCCATGCCCCAAGCAGCACCTTGAAAGTCTCATCACGGCTTTCCTTCGCGAGATCTACCAGTGCGTGCAGTTGCGCACGGCTCAGGTCGATCTTCCCTCGGAAGTCGGGCTGCTTCTCATGCTCTTTGTCATGAGGAAACAGCACGCCCTCACCCTTCGGTCCAAATTGCTTTGCCATTACTCATCCTCCTCTAGTTTTGCTCGCGCTTCAGCGAACTGATTGCGCAGCGTTTCGTATTGCTCAGGGTATTGCTCGACGGCAGCAATGCTTTCGGAGTTCGCTGACCAATATGCCTTGAGTTCATCATAGCTTTCGCAGAACTTTTCGATGAAAGTCACTGCGGTTTCCACCCAGATCTTGGCCTCTTTCTCATTGTCGGGAATGAACCGCTCATCCTCATCTTCGCTCTCAGGCTCCGCAGAGGCCGCTGGCGGGGTGTTTTCTTTACCCTTAGCCCTGGTACTCCTTTTTGGGGGTGTTTCGTCACCACCCTCCTCCTGCGGAGACACAGGCAAATCTTCCCCGGCGTAGATGTAATGGCCTAGACCGAACATCGCAATGCACTTTGTCAGGCAGCGCATCTTGGCGTCAGAGATGGATCGGGAGTCCGGGTTAACAAGTGCCCGGTTTCTGTGATCCATGACGGGTAACCACATGCTGCGCCGACATGCGCCGATGATCACCGTGCAGTGGACGGTCATGCTGCCGTCAGCGTGGGTCTCGTTGTCAGCAAACTCGTACTGAGCGAAGGGGAATTTCTCGACGAGAAGCCCCCAGCACCAAGCCCAACTCAAATAAGTTAAGCCACCCTTGCTCTCGGTGTGTTCGCTGCAGTCAACCTTGCTTAAAGTTTCCCAGATGGTCTGCAGCGTCGGATCGCCTATGTCGTCAGTCATCTCGTCAGTTCCTTGTAGATTATTTCTAGAATCTCAGCCGGTGCCAGTGCCATGAACAGCGGGATCGGAAATGTCTTCATCACTCGCTGGCCCTGCACGACCTCAATGCTTTCGTTCTTGATGCGAAAGACCAAGCCGGGAATCTTGCTGTCCTCCCAGATGCCTAGCATCTTTCGCCATGTGTCCTCATCGCTCTCGATCACGCAACCCTCCAAACCCTGATGCCAAACTTCCCGTTATGTTTCATCCAGCGCGTCT
>Ga0114901_1001279_pt1 | contig 14727 bp, 25 predicted proteins | sample MalvireepMed_s16_FD_89686 | JGI IMG/M metagenome (GOLD analysis project Ga0114901, IMG submission 89686) | Marine viral communities from the Global Malaspina Expedition - Malaspina viral metaG DeepMed_s16 | ecosystem: Environmental > Aquatic > Marine > Oceanic | place: Mediterranean Sea... | reverse complement strand
CCATTAAATTGTATAGTTAAGCCATCTCTCAAAGCTTTTTTATCTTGTTCAGTTAGTTTCATAGTTCATCTCCTTTGTTTAATTGTTAATCAAAGTTTAATCATATTCATTAAAACAATACAACACATATTAATATATATTATGATAGTTTATTTATTGGTGTTCTTGTTCTGTTCCCATTTAGGTTGAAATGGTCAGTATTTCCGCCACAAACCAAAGATAATTAACTTCTTGCAAGCCCTCTTTGTCTCTCCTTCACCTATAACAGAATACTAATGAGAAGTATTATGGATCATTGATAATGATGGATGAGAAGGTGTGTATTTGTATAATCTGTGACCACATTACCACACACACAAAAACAAATAATAAAAGTATTATAATACTATAAATCATACCAATTAACATACAGTTTACATAATATAGATTATACGAATAAAGAATGGCTCTATTTAGCCATTAATTAATGGTTATAAGTGCTGTTGCATAATTATCACAGTATTAGTTGTTCTTATTTTGTTCTCGTTTTGTTCTTGTTTTGTTCTTTTATGGCGGGTTTTAGTAGTATGATACCATCAAAATAATACTGGGGGGGTGCTGACACTGTCATGACCTCTGTAACCAGACACCAATATTCATAAAGGGGGGGTTTATAAATTAAAACCTCACAGAAGCTTAAATATAGACATATTGAAAACCCATATCAACTGGGGTACCAAAATAGGTAAATCAAGCTGTATGGTACCTTAAAACGCATTTAACGGTGCATTGACATTTATTTAATTATAGCCTAGGCATAATATATGGAACTTACACTTAAATTTTCAGTCGCACCTGCGGTGCTATTTTTAGAGACCCAACTGCCAATAAGAGCGGTCAAAGACCTTAATAAGTACCTAGATGAACGCCATAATAAGGGTGCAGAATCATTTGCAGATAAGCTCGTAGGGCAGATAAGCCATGGCGAGCAGCTCAAGATAGATCACACAGACCCTTTAGTTGATCCTTTTACAAAAATTGTTGCAAATATGTCACAGTCATACCTTGGGCAGTTTAGTCGAATGATAGGGGTAGAACCCTTGAAGCGGATACCACACGTACACAGTTTATGGTCTGTACACTCATATGAAAGAGATTATAACCCTGTACACGATCATGGTACCGACACAATTATGGGCTTGTCATTTACCACATGGACAAAGATACCCAAGCAGATATTAGATAAAGATGACTACGACAGCAGTAAACTGGTCGAAGCAAGCGGTATAGCCGATGGGTTCTTACAATTTCACTTCGGACAAACAAGCTCTCGTGGATTAGAAGAATTAAGGCCTCCATTCTCAAGGATGGTGAAGCCAGAGGTGGGTAAGCTGATTATGTTCCCTTCATGGTGTCAACACTGTGTATATCCCTTTGAGGGTAAAGGTGAACGCAGAACAGTCGCTGGCAACCTAAATATGTTTCCAACTGATGCAGTGTGACCACAATAACTGAAGATATTCAAAACTGGGCTATTGAACACGTTGAAAAACCAAGAGATGGTTTCCCTATCTGTCCTTATGCCAAGCAGGCTCGGTTGCAAAACCAAGTCACCATTGAGGAAGTAGAGTCCGAGAGGTTCTTAGAACGCTTATGCGAATTAGCAGGGGGTTTTAATAACACCGACAAAAAGCTTTCAATCATCGCTTGTGGTGATATGGAAGTAACACCAGATACTTTATACGACTATGTTCATGCTTTAAATCATGTCTACGTGCCTTTAAATACATATTTGATGGCCTCATATCCTGACGATGAAGACGAACCGTTTTTATCAGGGGATTGGGAGCCAGTGAATGAATTCTTTATGGTACTTATCCAGCCATTTAAAGAACTAGAGACTGCATCAGCAGCTCTTACTAAAATTGGATATTATAACAACTGGAGTCAGGAATATTACGCTGACACCGTAAAACTAAGACAATCATACAGGAGTCTATATGGCAAGAGCAGCAGATATAAATAAAAAAATGGGTGGACCTAGAAAACCCAAAAAACCAAGACCTCTATCAGCTAGTGAAAAAAAAGCTAAAAAAGGAGAAGAACTTTTTGCTAAACAAATTTTATCTTTTGTTAGAAAATATTCTCAAAAAAAACCAAAAACTAAAATGAGCCAAACCAGAAGAACGCCAGCAGTTAAAAAAGGGTTTTTCGGTCTTAACAAAAAATAGGAGAACATTATGGCAAGAAATATGAAAAAACGATCAAAGAAAAAAATGAACAAAAAAACAGCTAAGAAAAAGACCAATAAGAAAAAAGGTCTTTTAATAATGATGGGTTAATGGCTAAAAAAGCAGTACCCACAAATAAAGCCTTGTATTCACGTGTCAAGTCAGAAGCAAAAAGAAAGTTCAAGGTATACCCTTCAGCTTATGCTAACGCTTGGCTTGTACGTACATACAAGAAACGTGGTGGCGGTTATAGGTCATCATAATGGCTAAACCAACAGGAGGATTAACTGCGTGGTTTGGTAAAGGGCCAAAAGGAGACTGGGTAGATATTGGAGCTAAAAAAAAGAATGGTAAGTTCCAAAAGTGTGGGCGTAAGTCTGCATCAGGCTCAAAGAGAAAATACCCTAAATGCGTACCTCGATCTAAAGCACGAGGCATGACCGCTTCACAAATTAAGTCAGCGGTATCAAGAAAACGATCAAAAGCACAAGGAGTTGGTGGTAAACCAACCAATGTTGCAACTTTTGCAAAAAGGAAAACAAATGCCAAGAAAACTAAGTAAGAAACAAAAAGCACTTGCAAGTGTTGCTAAACCTCGTAACAAAATTACAGGTGCTGATTTTAAAAAACTAAAAAAAAGAAAAAAAAATAATGGTAAATAGATTGAAAATGTCACAACAAGAAATTCTTGAGGCAGAAAGATTAGCTAAAATATTTGCAAAGAAAAGAGGTCAAGAAGGTAGGGGTGTATCAGCAAAAGATATGGAAAAAGCTTTAGAAATGATACAAAATAAAAACAAAAAATTTATGAATGGCAAATAACCAAAATGGCTATTATTTACAGAGGAGAACGCTTCAGTGGGTACAATAAACCAAAACGTACCCCAGGTAAGTCTAAAAAGTCCGCTGTATTAGCTAAAGAGGGTAAAAAAGTAAGATTGGTCAGGTTTGGTGACTCAAAAATGTCCATAAAAAAGAACATACCTGCTAGACGGAAGTCATTTAGAGCAAGGCATAGGTGTGATACAGCACCGCCAAGTAAATTAACCGCAAGATATTGGTCTTGCAAGAACTGGTAATACGGTAAAAGGAGTACAACATGAAACAACTAAACAAACTAGTAGAATGGTTACAAAGTTATCAAATGTGGTCAAAAAAAGACTACATAATAGCTGGTGTAGGCGTTATTATTATCTTTTCTGTATTGGTATCGTTATTTTAAATGCCAGCAGGAGGAAAAAGACCAGGAGCAGGGAGACCTAGAGGCGTCACCGCAGGAACAAAACACGAAAGACTAGAAAAGATGTTGGGTAAAGGCACTAAAACACCTTTACAGTATATGTTGAACATATTGAACGACAAAAAAACATCTCCTGAAAAAAAGATGTGGGCTGCTGAGAAAGCTGCACCATTCGTACACCCAAGGTTATCTTCTGTAGATCAAAAACTACAAGGTGACAAAGACGAGCCTGTAGAAATAGAAGTTAAATGGAAAGAATAGTTTGAAGATTGAAATACCTTACAAACCACGACCCTTACAAAAAGAATTACACAATAAATTAAAACGCTTTAATGTTATTTGCTGTCATCGTAGGTTTGGCAAAACTGTTTTTGCAATTAATCACTTAATTAAAACAGCTTTAGGTAAACCTAATCAACGGTTGGCTTACATTGCACCGACATACCGACAAGGTAAGAACGTAGCGTTTGACTATTTAAAAGAATACACACAACCTCTTATGAAACTAGGAGGCAATCGTCACGAAACAGAATTAAAAGTAGACTTGTGGAATGGTTCACGGTTACAAATATTTGGTTCTGACAATCCAGATGCACTAAGGGGATTAGGATTTGATGGCGTATGTTTAGATGAGTTTGCACTTATGTCACCTCGTACATGGACAGAGGTTGTAAGACCTGCTGTATCTGACAAACTAGGCTATGTGATCTTTATTGGAACACCCATGGGTCACAATCAGTTCTGGGATGTATACGACCTTGCAAAACGCAGAGGTGGTAATTGGAAAGCTGTATTATACAGAGCATCCGAAACAGATATTATAAGCAAAGAAGAATTAGAAGAAGCTCGTCTGACGATGCCAGAGGATCAATACGAGCAAGAGTTTGAATGTAGTTTCCAAGCTGCTGTATCAGGTTCTTACTACGGTAAGCAGATACAAAAAGCTGAGAAAGAAAACCGTATTGTTGATATTGAATACGATAAAAACATAGACGTAGAAACATGGTGGGATTTAGGTATCGGAGATTCAACATCAATATGGTTTGCACAAAGAGTAGGCACAGAAGTTCGTTTAATAGATTACTACGAAACATCTGGTGAAGCTCTTGCACATTACGCTGGTGTGTTAAAAGACAAAGCCTACAATTATGGAAGGCACGTAGCACCCCATGATATTGTAGCAAGAGAATTAGGAACTGGTAAATCTCGTTTAGAGGTTGCATCTGAATTAGGAATACAATTTGATATATGTCCTAAGTTGGAAGTTCAACATGGAATAGAAGCAGTTAGAAATACATTAGACCAATGTTGGTTTGATCGTAACCGCTGTAAGGCTGGTATTGAATGTTTGCGACAATACCGAAAAGAGTTTGATGATCGTATGCAGACATTTAAAAACAAACCTCTACATGATTGGAGTTCACATGGAGCTGACGCATTTCGTTACGGTTGTGCGATTGATCCTGGAACTGCCAGTGTATGGACAAGAGAAATAAATATTGATACAAGGTATATAGTATAACATGGCAAAAGGCAAAGCACTTACAGACATAGAAGTCGGCTCAATAGTTAGCTCAGAGATAAAAGCATCTTTAGGTTACATTGGTTCAGACATAACTGAACAAAGACAAAAATCATTAGAATATTATTTTGGTGAACCTTTTGGTAATGAACAAGAAGGTCGTTCACAAGTAGTTTCTACTGATGTGTCTGATGTTATTGAGTCTATCTTACCGACATTGTTAAGAACTTTTGCTGCTAGCGATGAAATTGTTAAGTGTGAACCTGTTACCGCAGAAGACGAAGAGATTGCAAAACAAGCTAGTGATTATTTAAACTACGTCTTCAACAAAGATAACGATGGCTTTATAACCCTCTACACTTTATTTAAAGATGCACTGATACAAAAAAACGGTATTGCAAAAATCTATTGGGACACCTCAAAAAAACGTGAACGTGAGTCTTATGAAAAGCTAAGTGAAGATGAATACACGATGCTGCTTGATGAAAATGGCGTAAAAGTAAAAGAGCATACAGAGTACGAAGATGAAAAAGCAATCAAAGAAAAAGAAAATATATTAAAACAAATAGAAGAGTCTGGTCAACCTGTTGACGCTATGACATTGGAACAAATAAACAATACATCAATATCTACGTTGCATGATGTAGTTATTGAAAGGGAAGAAGATTTTGGTAAAGTAAAAATAGAAGCAATACCACCAGAAGAATTTTTAATTGAACGTAGAGCTAAAAGTATACAAGACGCAAACTTTGTTGCACACAGAACTACAGTTACAAGAACACAATTAGTAGAAGCTGGGTTTGATAGCGATAAAGTTTATAGTTTACCTGCTGACTCACAAGATAGATACAATGAAGAAAAAATTACACGTTATAGAAATTTAGATCACGACTATAACAGTGATGCTGGCGAAGCTAGTACAGATGAAATATCTATTTTCGAATGTTACATTCATCTTGACGAAGAAGGCGATGGTGTTGCCAAGTTAAGAAAAATTACTTTAGCTGGTGCTGAAGGCTACACAATATTAGACGATGAACTGTGTGACAGTATCCCTTTTGTTTCTGTTACACCTATAATGGTTCCACACAGATTTTACGGTCGTTCTGTTTCTGAAATGACTGAGGACTTACAATTAATTAAGTCTACAGTGATGAGACAGTTGCTTGACAATATGTACCTTACAAACAACAACAGAGTTGCTGTAATGGATGGTCAAGTTAATTTAGATGACCTACTTACAAACAGACCTGGCGGTGTTGTGAGGACTAAAGGTTCTCCTGGTCAGGTTATGATGCCAATGCAAACGCAAACAATTAACAACCAAGCGTTTCCTATGTTGGAATATTTAGATACTGTACGTGAACAACGAACAGGTATCACTAGATACTCACAAGGTATGGATGCAGATTCTTTAAATAAGACTGCAACTGGTGTAAACACTATTTTATCTCAAGCACAAATGAGAGTAGAGCTTATAGCTCGTATCTTTGCTGAGACTGGTGTTAAAGATATGTTCTTAAAAATGTTTGAACTAATCGTTAAACACCAAGATAAAGAAAGAATTATTAAGATAAGAAATAACTTTGTTCCGTTTAGACCTATGGAATGGAGAAACCGATGCAACATTTCTATAAGTGTTGGATTGGGTACTGGTTCAAGAGACCAACAACTTTCTATTTTAAATAACATACTTCAAACTCAATTAAAAGCACTAGAGCTACAAGGTTCTGCTGCTGGGCCGATGGTAAATTTACGAAACATTTATAACACTCTTAGTAAGATTGTTGAAAATGCTGGACTTAAAAATCCTAATTCGTTCTTCACCGATCCTGATATTGGTATGCAGAATATGCCGCCACCTCAGCCACCACAACCTACAGAGTTTGAAAAAGTTTCACAACTTCAAGTTCAAGGTGAGAACTATAGAAAACAAATTGATAGCGAATTAAAAATAAAACAACTAGAAAAAGATTATCAAGAGATGATTCTGAGGTTTGAAACTCGTATAAAAGAATTAGAGCTACAGTATGGTACTAAGATCAATGAGACTGAGTTGCGTAATAATGCAATGTTAGCCAAAGAAGAAATAGTACAACAAGGTAAAATACAAGAACAGGCACAACGTACTATAAGGGAACAACGGAAAGCTGCTTTAGGTGAGCTTGACCAAATCACTAAAAATGTGATAAACCCAAACAATGAACAACAATAATTTAGAGACTGAAAGACAACGTGGCGAAAAAGCAAAGTTATTGCTTGATGAACCGTTATTTAAAGAAGCATTTGAAACTTTAAAAGTTGAGTATCAAAGTGCTATATTTCAGACGAAACACAATGAAGATGATGTGCGTAAAGCTTTATGGCAGGCATATCACATTACTGAAAAAGTAGAAAACCACTTTCGTACCGTTATGGACACAGGCAAACTAGCTGCTGTGCAAATTAACGATCTCAAAAAAAATTCGACTTAAATCGAATACACCAACCCATTTGGGAGTGTAACATTTAAAAGGAGGCTGTTATGGCTGAACGCCAAGCAACTAACGTATTGGATGCAGGAAACATAATCAAAGGTCTTATGACCAAAGAAGAATCTGCACCAGTAGAAAATGTTCCTACAGAAACAACTGAGGAACCAACTGAAACAGTAGAATCAGAAGAAGGACTTCTTACTGAAGAAACTGAAAGCCCTATGGAGATGGAAACATCTGATAAGGTAGAAGAAACATCTGAGTCGAGTGATATACAAGAGAACTCCGAGGAACCATTTTATTCTGTAACCGTTGATGGTACAGAACTGTCGGTCAACCTAGAGGAGTTAATTCAAGGGTATCAACGAAATGCAGATTACACTCGTAAAACACAGGAACTTGCACAGGAGAGAAACCAGTCAAGTGAATTTGTTGAGCGATCCAAAAAAGACGTTGAAGCAAAGCTAACTAAGCTGAACGAACTTAACAACGCTGCACAAGCACAACTACAACAAGAATACGCTGATATAGATTTTGAGAAGTTGTATGACGAAGATCCAGTAGAAGCTGCGAGACTAGAGCATAAGATGCGTAAAAAGCATGAACAATTGGCTCAGGTATCACAGCAAACTCAAGAGTTACAAGCTCAAGAGTTTAACAAATACTTGGAAGAACAACAAAAACTTCTTAGTCAAAAAGTTCCAGAATTACTTGATGCACAAAAAGGGCCTCGTTTCAAAGAAGAAATGAGAAACTATTTAGGCAACATTGGATTTAATGACTCTGAAATCAACAGTGTATACGATCACAGATACGTGATGCTTGTTAAAGATGCGATGTCATATCGTAATCTACAAAAAGCAAAGCCACAAATAAAGAAGAAAGTGGCCAATGCTCCTAAAGTTGTTAAAGGTGGAGTGGCGAGAAGTAAAGCTCAGTCAGATGCTGAAGCAAAACGTCAACAACTCTCACGATTACGAAAGACTGGACAGGTCAGAGACGCTGCTAAGTTTTTTCGTAATTTAATTTAAAAATAACAAGGAGGCCTTATGGCACAACCAACAAACTTATTTGATACGTTTGAAACGGTAGGTATTCGAGAGGACTTGGTGGATGTAATTTACAACATTTCTCCAGAAGATACTCCAATACTGTCTGCAATTCCTAGAACTGCAGCAAAATCAACTAAGCACGAATGGCAACTAGACGCATTAGCTACACCTGCAACTAACGCAGTTATTGAAGGTGATGATGCAACTATTGATGCTACTACTGCAACAACAAGAGCATTTAACTATTGTCAAATTTCTGACAAAGTGATCGCACTTTCTGGAACTCAATCTGCAGTTGACGCTGCTGGTAGAGCTGACGAAATGGCTTATCAAATTGCTAAAAAATCTAAAGAACTAAAGAAAGACATGGAGTTCGACATTATCGAGCCTAATATTCAAGTTGCTGGTTCTGCAACCGCTGCTAGAGAGCTAGGATCTATTCCTACTTGGATTAAAACTAACGGTGATGCAGGAACTTCTGGTTCACTTTCTACTGGTTCTGGTACTGACTTACCTGGTTCAGGTACAGACAGAGACCTAACTGAAGCAATTCTAAAAACAGTTATTAAAGAAGTTTACGTTTCAGGTGGAGAAATGGATATGTTAGTATGTCCACCATCAGTAAAACAAGTAATATCTGGTTTTAATGCTAATACAACTCGTTTCGGCCCTGCTGGTGATAAGACTGAGTATGCTGCGATTGACGTTTATTCGTCTGATTTCGGTGATCTTAGAATTGTACCAAACAGAGTAATGGCTACCACAGACGCTAAAGATGTATTTATCATCCAGCGTGATATGATGGCTACTGCTTACCTAAGAGACTTCGAGATTCAGGATCTTGCCAAAACTGGTGACTCTGAGAAGAAACAACTTTTAGTTGAGTATACTTTGGAAGTTAGAAATGAAGCCGCTCACGGTATCATTTTGGACATTAACCAATAATACTAATTAGGTGTGGGAGCTTCGGCTCCCCACCTTTTATTTAAGGATAAAACATGAATAAAGCTCCAACAACATTTAAGCCTGGTGCTACACAAACTGTAGCTGTAGGTTCGTCATCTGCTGCTTCTAATGCAGTTAATGCACAAACAAGAGATATTAGAATAGTGACTACTGTAGATGCTTATGTAGAAATTTCTTCAGCACCTACTGCAAGTTCATCATCATTTATTTTACCAGCATTTACTGTTGAGTATTTTAGAGTTGCTGGATCTGATAAAGTTGCTGTATTAAGAGTTGGTTCTGTAACAGGAACTGCAAGAGTAACTGAACTTAGTCAATAATGAGACCAGGTTTTATATCATTACGAAGTCAGGATCGCTACCGTAACCGTAGGACAGATGTACCTAATGATGCCCTAAACCTAGAAGATTTAACATATTTATTATTAGAAACAGGCGATAACATCATACGTGAAGATGGTGTTGGTGTTTCATACTTTACTGACACTCCTATTCAAAATTAATGAGAAAAGCAAAGGCTTATCAAGAACACACAGCAGGCGTAAAGAAAAGAACTTCTATTGGCCATAGTGTTCGATCAAGACCTAAAAATAAACAAAAAAGAAGAAGTTTTAAAAAGTACATTGGACAAGGCAAATGAAATTTTCAGAACTTGTAAAATTATTAAAAGAGAAAGAACAACTTTCCAAACCTAAAAAGAAAAAGAAAAAGAGGATAAAACATGGCTGATAGTAAGATTAGTGATTTGACAGCATTGACAGCTGCTGCTGCTGCAGACGTACTACCTATAGTAGACACCAGTGCAACTGCCACTAAAAAAATAACAATCACCGATTTATTTACAGGTACTGTATTTAATGAAGATGGTGATAATGTTGACACAAGATTTGAAGGTAATACCAAACAAGATTTATTATTTATTGATGGTAGTGAAGATAAAGTAGGAATTAACTTTGATAGTCCTGCACTTAGACTTCATGTAGTAAATGATCTAGCATCAAGTCCAGTATATGCAACTACTCAATGTGCTGTATTTGAAGATGATAATAGACCAGGTATTCAAATGGCTGGTAGTGCTAATAACATAGGTCTTATTGACTTTGGAGATAATGCTGCTTCTAACTCTGGTGGTATTGTTTATAAACACGCATCAGATTCATTTGCTTTTGTCGCTGCTGGTGATGAACAAGTAAGTATATCTAATGGTGTACTTGGCCCAATTACAGATTCAGATGTAGACTTAGGTACAACCTCTTTACGCTTTAAAGATACATTTGTAGATTCAATTACTGTTACTGGTGAAGTAGATGGAGCAAGTTTAGACATATCTGGTGATGCCGATATAGATGGAACTACAAACTTAGACATAGTAGATATTGACGGAGCGGTCGACATGGCCACTACCTTAACACTTGCTGGTAACGCTGACTTTAATGGCGATTTAGATGTTGATGGCACAACCAATTTAGATGTGGTTGATATAGACGGTGCAGTAGATATGGCAAGCACACTGACTGTTGCTGAAGCTATTAATGGTGCATTAAAAAGATGGACAGCATACACTGCAAACTTTACAGCAGTAGCTGGAGACAGAATACTTGCTGATACATCTGGTGGAGCATTTACAGTAACATTACCTGCATCCCCTGCAGTTGGTGATGAAATACACATACTAGATAGTGCTGCATCATTTGATAATAACAATTTGACCGTTGCTAGAAATAGTAAAAAGATACAAGGATTAACTGCAGACTTAACTTTAACAACTGAAAATACAGGTATTGGACTTGTGTTTATGTCTGATACATATGGTTGGAGAGTTTTAGTTGATGCTTATGCAGTAGATACTACGGAGCTGTAGTATGGAGGATATTTACAATCCTAACCAACAAATTCACATTGATAGGGGTACACGCAAACTTGTCGTAAGAAGCAGTCAAGATACAACCCCTATCTTAGAACAAAATAAAATATTTCGTAATCATGTACCTGAAGCACAAAGAGGTGATCTTCAACGTATTGCACAGATACCATTAATTGCTTTAAAGTTAAAAACTAAAGAAAGATTTGGTCATTCTAATTTTTACAAGTTAGACAATGAACAACAAAAGTCTCTTATACGAGAAATGGTAAACAGTAATGAGTATATGTATTTTCGAACAGGAGAAAAACGGTTATAATGGCTGATTTTTTAGGTTTACTATCTGAAAACAAAAACTTAAATTTTGTAGACAGAATATTAAATCCAGAAAATTATGGTCTTTTAAGAGAATCTGTATCTCCACAAAAAGACCAATTTGCAACACATAAAATGGCTGCTGAATATTTAGGCGAAGACAATACCTTGCCTGCTGCATTTCCTACAATAGTGCAAATAGGAGATAAGCTAATACAATTACCAATAAATCAAGCAATGCAATACGCATTAGAAACAGGCGAATATATTACATTTCCGTCAATAAAAAAAGCAGATAGTTTTTCTAAAAACTACAAAACTAAAAAATTTAAAGAATACTATCAAAATTTACACAAAGGATTATTACAATAAATGGCTTTAGATACATACGCAAACTTAAAAACTTCTATTGCTAATTTTTTAGCACGTGATGATTTAACTTCAGAGATTGATGATTTTATTGATCTTACTGAAGCTGACTTTAATCGTAGATTGAGAATAAGAGACATGGAAACATCTCTTGCTTTTACTATAGATGAAGAACAGGAATCTTTACCTACTGGTTTTTTACAAGTCAGAAGTTTTGTTTTGGGTACAGACCCAAAAACTGCATTACAATTGATGAGTCCTTTTCATCAAGCTGAAACACAAGGTTCTAGCACGACTGGCAGACCAAGAGCATATTCTATTGAAGGATCAAAGTTTAGATTTAGTCCTGCTCCAGATTCTTCATACAGTTCTACTATAGTTTATTACAAAGCATTTACTGCTTTGTCATCATCTAACACATCAAATAATATCTTAGATAAATTTCCTGATGTATATTTATATGGTGCATTGTATTTTGCTAGTACATTTATTCGTGGCATGGATCCACAAACTGTTGCACAGTTTAAAGGTCAATACGAAGCTGCTCTACAACAAGTAGAAATGGCAGACGAAAAAGACAAATATAATGGTACTCCTTTAGTGCAAAGATCAGGTATTAATATTAACAATTTTGATAACGTAAAATAATGCAAGTACCTTTTGGAGAATGGCTACCTGACCTACCAGATCACGTAAACCCTGGTGCAACTCAAGCTAAAAATGTATTTCCTGCTGTAAACAGTTATAGACCATTTAATGCTATATCTAATACATCTAGTAATGCTTTAGACGCAAGATCACAAGGCGGAAGAGCTTTCAAATCAGACAGTGGTGTTGTTAGTATATTTGCAGGTGATGCTACAAAACTATATAGATTACTTGCAAACTCTTTTGTTGATGAAAGTGGCGGCACTACATTTAACACACCATCTGAAGGTTATTGGGATTTTGTTCGTTTTGGTGAAAGAGTAATTGCTTTTAATGGAGTAGATGCACCTCAAGCATGGACATTGGATTCATCTACTGACTTTGCTGCATTAGCAGGATCACCACCAAACTTTAGACACGCTGCAGTTATTAATAACTTTGTTGTAACAGGTTTTACCACTACTGCACAAAACACTTTAAACTGGTCAAGTTTTAATGATCCGACTGCATGGACTGCTGGTGTTAATCAGGCTGATACAGAAACACTACCAGAAGGCGGTGGTATTACAGGTATTACTGGTGGACAGTATGGATTAATATTTCAAGAAAATAGAATCACCAGAATGGATTATCGTGGTGGTAATACGGTATTTTCTTTTAGACGTATTGAAGAAAATAGAGGAGCTATACAGGGCAAAAATGTAGTTCAGGTTGGTAATTTAGTTTACTACTTATCTGAAGATGGTTTTTATGTAACTGATGGACAGAGTTCAAAACCTATTGGTGCAAACAAAGTAGATCGTTTTTTCTTTGGAGATTTAAAATCTTCTTTAAGAGAAAGAGTACACGGATTTTATGACCATGAAAACAAATTAGTTATGTGGTCTTATCCTTCTGCAACTGGATCTAGTACAGCTAATCAAAATGATAAACTAATTATCTATCACATTGCTAGTGATAGATGGTCTCAAGTTGAACTTGACCATGAAGTTATTATAAGTTTCTTATCACCTGGTTCTACATTAGAAGAACTAGATGATTTTCCTACATCTGGTACAAATGACATAGATGCTATTACAGTATCATTAGACTCACCACAGTTTATTGGCGGTATTCGTAGTGTTGGTGTATTTAACACAAACCATAAACTAGGATCATTTGAAGGATCAGCATTAGCTGCAACTATTGGCACTGGAGAGACAGAAATATTTGGTCAAAACAGATCATTGGTAACACACGTAAGACCAATAGTAGATACAACTGCTGCTACTGGCACAATAAGTTTTCGTAATAGAGTTGCTGACTCTGCTACAACTACAAGTGCTGCGACTATGCACAGCACAGGAACAATACCGTTTCACAAATCAGCAAGATATTTTAAATTTAATCTCGTTATACCTGCAGGATCAACATGGTCTGATGCACAAGGTTTAGACGTAGAAGCAATAAAAGAAGGATATAGATAATGACATTTTTGGAGCAATTACAACAAACTGCAGGATTATTAGGACAGCAAGTACAAAATGTAAATCCTTTTGGTAATTATTCTGATTTTCGAGCATCTGATTTTCTTCGTACTCCATTTGGTGAAAATATAGCACAAATACGTCAACAATATGATCCTGTTTCTGGTAATCAGTTTCTATTCCCTGATCTAACTGGTTCAACTTACACACCAGGCAATTTTAGTTTAGCTCCAGGTGCAGGTTTTAACTTTGGTAATTTTGGAAGTTACACACCACTGCCTTTTAATCAAGGCAATGTTGCTACGACTACTACACAACCTGGTCTTTTAGCAGAAATTGAAAGAACAATGGGCGGTGGAGGTCGTGATAGAAGAGGAGGCATGGGGCCAAACGTAAGCACTGAGTTTGTTGGAGATAGAGGTTTTAGAATTAATGCAGATGGTTCAGTAAGTATGTTGGATCCAAACTCTCTTGATTATAAATTTAATAATTTAGCCAGAGGCCTTTTATCGGTTACTCCTTCTAATTTATTAAGGCAAGCACTGCAAGGAGAACCAACTATAGCACAAAGAGCTACCGTAAATCCTAATAACGCTGTTTATAAT
>Ga0114901_1001272_pt1 | contig 14786 bp, 9 predicted proteins | sample MalvireepMed_s16_FD_89686 | JGI IMG/M metagenome (GOLD analysis project Ga0114901, IMG submission 89686) | Marine viral communities from the Global Malaspina Expedition - Malaspina viral metaG DeepMed_s16 | ecosystem: Environmental > Aquatic > Marine > Oceanic | place: Mediterranean Sea... | reverse complement strand
GTCGCACCCGGTGCAGAACTGGAATCTGACACTGTCTCAGCTAACCATCCACTTTGAAGGTCGACTGGATGGCCACATAGATTTATGAAAACTTGGCTGACACAGAATATTGAACACTCTCCAACTATCTTCTCATACAGAAACTTTTAGAACAGCTGCTATGATTACTCTATTCATGCCAGGTTCTGTTTATGACTTCAAAGGCAGCAATCGGATGGTTTATCAAGGAAGCGCTGAGTTTGGAAATTGGTTCTATGGTGCCGGTGCAAAAGCGTTAGGTTTTTCAAAAGAAGAAGCCCTCAGAGCAGCAGCGGTCGTGCAACAGTATCAAGACTATAATAATAATCGATTCGATGCCAATGAGCTTTTGGATAGAGCAGTAAACGCATTTCTGACGGGAAACGGAGACAATCCTGACGACCCCGCCCAAATAGAAGGAGGGTATAGCTATGGTACTAAACTGTTAAACAACCCAGGATTAGAATTAGGGAATTCTTGCGATTCAATTCCAGACTTTGACTTCTCAGACGGTGCTTTTGGATATGATGGTTTAGGTGGCTCTGGAGGAGGTTGGAGCTCTGGTACATTCATAAACATAGGTGACTGCTGGGGCCACTGTTACCATGGCGCACCGAAAGTAACAATTATTGAACTGCCTAGTGTTAGACCTAGATAATTGAGACAAAAATGAAAAAAATATCTGCGTTGATTTTGTTATTTCACCCATTAATTATTAGCCTCGTATTAGTATGGCTAGATTATGAATTCGTTTGGTCTGTTGTAGAAAGAGGATACTTTTTTGAAAAAATAGTATCCTACGTAATTAGTTTTTCTGCTTTTTACTACGGTTGGCTTTTTCTGGTTGCAAACAGAGAGGCTATTACTCTACTCATCCCCATTATCTTTGCTTTTCCAATTTACTTAATAAACTATCAATCGAGCGATGTTGTAGCCTACGAAGAAGTTGAAAGTGACTACATCTTTTACGTGGAAAATAACTCTGTTTGGGCGGGCTCTGATGGCTTTAGCGAATTCAAACTTGGAAAAGCCGAAAACGTAATCTTCATAGATTCAATTGCCATCAAACAATCTAAGTATGTATATAGCGCAGAAATAGAAAGACAAAATAATTATGAAGTCTATATACGCCTAACCTCTAAATGGCCGACAGAAAATTGGGGCGAAAAAGTGAATTATAATGAAGCTTTCCAGAAACTAAGTTCCCCTGCTCATTGAACAAGCATGTCTAACCTGCCGTAACCACGGCAGGTTAGACTCTCCCAATTACATCTCCATTAGAAACGGACCATTGAATTTTTAACAACTTTAATGTCTAATTTAAGATCTTTAATGTTTGTTAAGAACTTTAATGTACGCCGACAGATATGTGGGGCAGTAATAATGTTTCATACTGGCGCTTCATCTAATGCTTGCTTTTTGGCGATCAAAATCTGAGATTAGAAAATAAAGTATCATACCGAAAATAGATACCCATTAGATCGCTATACATTTCCAAGGAATAAAGACTCATACCCGAAGGCTGCTAAGGAACTTAGCTAGCATCTGAAAATAGCAAACATAAAGCCTATAACCTTGTGGAAAGTCATTGGCAGCTTTGAACGTTTATGTAGTTCGAAAGATTGTTGTAAAAACTAAATATAGGAGGTTATAAAGAGGGTGGGAAGGTCACCAGAGGCGACCTTCCCAAATCACTTCGTCATAAATTGCAGATTAGCTAGAACCTCTTCTGAGGGGAAACACCTCTGCCGACGTCATTGCTAATTCTAGCCTTTGAAGGCAAAATGTCAACTATTAATGTATAACAATATTTTAAGCCATGCCTGTTTCCGCCAATTACACAAATATTTTTGAGCTTATCTCTGCGCCTCGTTTATCGAGTTATAGAGCCACCTTCCAAGCTAGCTCGGACAAAGAACTGTATGGCACGTACTTATGGTGCCAAAGCGCTGTCGGAAGTCTTTTCCCAATTGTACAATCAATAGAAATCACTTTACGCAATTCTATAGATAGGGCCGCACATAAAAGATTTGGGGATTATTGGTGGGATTATATTCCTTGCAGAAGAAGTAGACACTTAACGTCATTTTACAAAAATATCGAGAGTGCAAAGAGAAAACTCGATGCAGACTGGGAAAAAAAAGAGCGTCAACGGTTAAATATATCAAGGCCTTTACCTCTTCCCTCTCCCACACCAATCTGGTCGCATGGTCAAATAATTGCAGCGACAGATTTCTCTACCTGGCAATTTATCCTAGCAAAGGATTTTACGAAGGCTACCGACCAAAATTTTCTTTGGCCTCGAAGTCTTGGAAAAGCGTTCAAAGATTTCGGCTCAATAGATAATGACCCTCAACAAGCAAGACCTGCCATAATTGAAATAATAAATGAACTCCGCGCATACAGAAATCGACTTTTTCATCACGAACCTATTTGGATAAAAGGTACTGGAGTAAGCAATCCTGAAGCGGCAATAGCTACGGTTCGTCAAAAGATAAACAAAATGGAAAAATTACTATCTCTCATTAGTCCGAGCAAAACGAGACTATTGAAACAAGCGGGAGTTCTTGATAGAGCTCGTAGGGTCTGCTCACTACATGAACTCAAGTTATATAGCGAGGAAGTGAAAAATGATGACCTTACCAAAAAACAGAAAAAATCACTTAGGAAGCTATCGGCAAAGTCCGCAACTAAAAACGAAACATCAGTTTGGAAAAGAGGGGGAAACATCTATTCTTTCAGCAAGTTGCGTTAGCCACCTACCTTCTTAACAAATCTGCGGGAATTACATCAAGTTACTCTCGAACAATATGATAGTCATACTCAATGGCGGCAGCTGACTTGGATTTCATTTGAGTCGCTTGCCGTTTTCCTTTAGAAGCAGTATCTGCACTTCTCACTGAAACAATGTTCCAATTTACGTTTGATGCTTCAAGTGACCTTTTCATTACTTCCTTTGCGTCCACTTTTGCAGAGGGAATAATACCAAACCGAACGAACATTCGTAACGTACTAGCATCTGAAGCTGCCATATTTTTCCACACCTTTCCAAGTGACTCAGCAAATGCATTCACGCCACAGTGCTCAAGTTGGGGACCACTTGAATAATCTACCTCCGGATCCGCTCCTAAAAACCAATGTCTGAGCCACTGATCCTGAACATACGTTCTCATTCCATAATAGGGAGGAGACGTTACAACGATAGAAAAGTCGTTAGCCACCCTTTGAAGTAAATTTTCAGATTGAGAATCGCTTTGAATTACCTGTTGATAGCTTCCAGCTTTTAACATTCCCAAGTTAGATAACCTCTCTAACTTTCTTCTCAATACTCTTAAAACATCTATCTGAGGAGGCCGCATCCCCCTCTCGTCCCAGTATCTTACCGAGTAGTCTGGCTTAGATGCGAAAGTACGAGGCATTTGATTAGAAAAGTAAATGGACGACTCAACATCTTTATTTAATGGCCCATGTAAAGCTCCTAAAGCCAAGGCTCTGAGCAAAACAGAAGCATTAGTATCGTCCGCTTCTAATGCTAATAAGCCTTCACGCAAGGCACATACGTCTCTCAATGTACCCGGAGAATAAAGTTTATTAAAAAACTCTGAAGTTGGAACTTCCTGTGGCTCTCTACACAACAATCGTTGAGCCAATTCAAGTATTTGGCCCTCCTCACAAGTTGCTAGCTTAGCTTTGGCTATTGCGACTGCGACAGGTGACGAGTCTACCCCCCAAGCATTTAATCCAAGCTTTCTAGCTGCGAAAAGCGTTGTTCCTCTACCACAAAATGGATCCATTATTACAGGCGCGTTCTTTTTGTGCTTGTTTAGGTGGCGTAACGGGTACTCCAAAGGAAACATGGTGAAATAGGGGCATATCGCATTTAACGCGTTTTCTTTTAAGTAGCTTAGTCTGCTCATGTTCCCTATATCACCTAAAAATCTTGAAAGTTCATCTCTTTTATATCACCATAGTTGAATACTTTCAACTTTTTTGGTGATGATTTGAGCACGCAGAAAGCCACTCCAGCAAACGCAATAGCCAGGCAAATGAAGATACTTGGCTATAAAAAATCTGACCTAATCAGGGAAATTCCAGTAAGCAAGTACATGCTGAGCAAGGCAATGAACGGCCACTTGGTAAAGACTGACTCCGGATACTTGTTGAAAATATTCAACTTTTTAGGATTAAGTACTTCTCCTCCATATCTACCTTTGGTCGAAAAAAATGAGGAAGAAAATGCTAAGCTACATCCAGAAAGCAATGAAACCATCATGCAGGCCTTAAGAGAGGTTTGGGATGGTAGCCAAGAATCAGCTTATGCCATAGCTAGATTATTAAAGGTTGCTAATTCTTTACCTCATACTCGGAGGTTTGAGTGAAAATTACAAACTTACTGACAGTATTCGAAGTAATTCAACAATCCTATATTCAAGAGACAGAGGGAAAAACGGTTGACTCTTCAGATCGATTTTATCGGTTGTTTAACTTTGAATTGGCTGATTTGATTCGAAATATACTTCCAACTAGCTCTTTATTAAAGGTAAAAGGATGTATAGGGCAACCCACGCATAGGTACCCTAAGGTACCACTGATAGCCATATTTGATAGACGCGTAACCAACTCGGCACAAACGGGCTACTATGTGGCAGTTTTATTTTCAGAGAACATGAAAAAAGTGGTTATAAGCCTAAACCAAGGATTCGATAGCCCCCTCAGGAAAAAAGGCTCAGCTTCAGAAAAAAAAACTCTCTTACTTGAAAGAGCTGAACACGCAAAGGGCGTTGTGGAGCAGCTAGGCTTATATAGACCTGAATACTTAAGACACCTATCATTAGGAGCAACCATAAATAGGGGCAAAGGCTATGAAATAGGCCATATCCTTGGTACCGAATTTCCACTTAGTAAGACAGAACCTTTAGACAACTTTCAGAATAAGTTAAAAGAAATAGTAGCCCTATATCAGGAACTTGCTAATATTTACGGCAGAAACCTATTTGAAACAGGTTTTATACCAGATATCTCAGAAGAGCAATTTCAGAAGTTATCTTCAATTAGGCGTGATGTCCGCTTACCAGAGGGGCCTATTAGCAAAAGTAATAAAACTTGCAATAGAACTAAATACAGTGCGCGCAGCACAGCTATATCTTCCCTTGGCTTAGAGGCGGCAAATTACAGCTGCGCGGTTGATAAAAACCACCGCACATTTGTTAACCGAACTAATGGACACAATTATGTTGAAGCTCATCATTTAGTTCCTTTAAAACACGAAGATAAATTTCCCTTCAGTTTAGACGTTCCTGAAAACATTGTTGCATTGTGTCCAAATTGCCATATGAAAATTCATCATGCTGACAAAGATGTTGTTGAAAAGTTACTACTCAATTTACTCACTGCAGAGCGCAAAAAAAAGTTAAAAGGGCGAGGACTTAGCGTAAATAACGGGAAACTTCTATCCTTATACTTTTAACCCTAAACAAATTGTGCTCCGCAGTTTGCTTATCCTCTGATAAAATTTTTTATCTATGTACCCTTATTTGCCCGCTTCTAGTTCCTTGTGAGCCGGAAAATACGCAGTCCACCCTTACATTGCAAAAATCATCAATGTAGTTTTTCAGTCCATGAGCAGTCTCTAAGGCTTTTTTGTCTTCCGGGATATGCTTTGCCAGAGTTCTAGGCATAACCACAATGCATTTCCCCATAGCACGAGATATCGCTACATTTGTTCGCTCAAGCTGCAACAGGAACTCCTCTTCTCCTGAAATAACATCAATATCTGCAACCCCATAAGTTACTAAAATGCAGTGCCTCTCCCCCCCTTGAAAGCGCTCAACAGTATCAACGGCTTCGTCAATTAAGTTTTTCTCCCCAGGAAATAAAGCTTCCAACTCCCTAATCACTAAAGCCCGCTGAGCTCTATGAGGAGTAACAATTCCGACACATTCCCCCCAAAATTCATCAGCTGTAGGCTTCTCGCTGGTGGACTTTCCTCTTCCACTTAAAGGTGAACCCATAGTTTGTCTCAGAAGCCAAACCATACCTGCAATTAACTTCGCTTCATAAGTATTTCCCTGAGAAGAAACCTCATCCTCATGAAGAAGAGCTACAACCGAGTTTTCTGGAGACAACAACATTGCATACTGATCACACCACGGTAGATCTGGAGGAAACTGGCTTTGATCAGGGAGCGGGTCTAAAAGATTCAAAGCTGTATTAGGAAATTCAGAGTCAAGTGTCGGTGGATAACCTATAGTTTTGGCAAACTCTACTATCGCGCTTGACGAGCGATAGTTTCTATTTAGAACACATGGGGTTATCGGCTGAGTAAAGCCCCTACTTAAAAGATAAGTTTGTATACTACCAACTAAATAAGAAGCGTCAGCTGGTGCTTCAACTGCGGTTATTGGAGGCATTTGAAGTTCATCACCAGCAACCACAACTTTCCCATCAGGTTTTAAACCACAAAGTGCAGATAATGCATTTGATACTGGTACCTGCGAACTTTCATCTATTATTACAATATCAAAAATATCGTTTATAAAATTTCCTGCGTCAGACAAATCTTGTGACAACCGACGGGCCTGCCTTACCTGTGCTCCAACAATATGTACACCAGAATTGCTAGATAGATTTCCTAAGCACCGCTGATAATCCGTATCAGACTTATCAAACGAAAAAATAGTGTATGTCAGACTGCTCGACGATGGAAGATTCAATCGTCCAGAACCGCGTGCGGCTGAATATCCAAAACTCAAAGTACAAGAAGTTGTTGCGTCACCATCCAATAACTTGTGTGTACGCTCCATTATTTCTTCCACCGCTTTATAAGTAGGACCGGTTATGAGAATATTCAAAGGCCGCTGAGCTTTACAGGCAGTTTGCGCTTCAGCGTAAATATAGGCCGATAGAGTTTTGGTTTTCCCAGTACCTGGTGGTCCCCATATTACTGTAAGCGCCTTCTCCCCCGCATTTTTCACCGCCTGCTTCTGGGAGGCATTGAGTTGGCTATTAGCTTCAGCTACGTCAGCAATCTTTTCCGCCTCTGTCACTGATAGCCTTGATGTATTAAATAGCGTCGCCGCATCCCATAATACTTTTGCCACTGGCGAATCGTTGGTAGTCCTAGTTTGTCTTTTCGGAGGTGTAATTCCCATTGCAGCTGCAGCATTAACGTCCACCTTGGCAACAGGTGGATTCCCGATTTCGCGCAATATCTTAGTACTAGTGTTTGCCCAGTTGAAACCTTTAGGGCTCTTGGACTCCAGCAAAAATATATTATCTAGAAGGTCTTCTTTACAATTATCAACAATATAATTAACAAGCGCAGGATCTTGCCAACATGAAAACTCAACTATTGATCGTAATTTGACTCGATCAAAATCAATAAGCTTTGCTTTCAAAACAGACCATAGAGGCATATTAAGTGGGGATTGATCACCATGATATGGTTGTGCGCTGGAAGCTATTACATTGCTAACGTACTCCAATGGAAAGCCAGGTCTCCCTATTTTTCCAACAGCAAGTGAGCTATCTGTTTTAAATTTTGCCTCAGCTGATGAGGGCTCAACATCAAAAGAAAACCTCCCATTTCCTAAGGACTGTCCATTTTTTAAGATAATTGCCTCATAAGTTGCCTCTAACCTTTTCCCCTCCAGCACCATCTGAAAATGTGCTTCAAGTTGTGAAGTTAAAAAATTGAGGTTATCCCACCAAATCCATAGTTTTGCATCAAAGGCCACGCCTGTCGTACCACGAGGAATTGCCGTAGGAATTCTAGGAGCAGCTGCTTTAAACTGGCCTCTATAATCCTCTCTTAGCTTGTCACAAACAGTTTGTAGTGACTGGGACTGTTTTTTCAAAGCTTCTGAATAATCAGATATAAGCGTATTTCTTGGAATTACGTTGGGGCCTCTCTTTATACGCTGTGCATTGCTCCATATTTCATAAATCCTTTCTCTCGGAATACCGTTACTTAAATACTCCCGAAAATATGAATCTCTTATTACTGGGGGGTACTGTAAGCGACTATAGACTTCAGCAGTATCGAACAACGTGATCACATGAGGTGTTGGTGTGAAAACCATACGCCTCACAATATCTTCCACTACAACTACGGTTGATGTTTCTACAGATCCAGGAACTGCGATTTGCTCTTCCGGTGGAAAAATCCAAACCAACGCCTTAGTTTTTCGGTCACTGAGATTCAGTACCTTAGGCAGATGACGCCCTATGGCATTGCACAGCTCTACAAACTGTCTTTTTTCCCATATATGAATTTGACCTTTTAGGTTAGCCTCTCCCAGAAACTGTTCAGCTCTTTCAATATCGTTCGCGATTTGACTCAGAAATCCTTCCAACGCTACCCATTCTGCATCGAGGTTCTTTTCGTCTACGACAAACGGAACAGTTGGAAATCGCAAGGGGGCTTGACCTTTTGTATAACTGGTAGCTAATCCTGAAACTGACATACCTGTCAATAGACCTGCACTTGCGTCAAAATTTATGGCTATAAACAACTGGAGATTAGCGTAACCTGCTAAAGACGCAATTATTGCACTCCGGTCATTATCAAGTTGGTTGTTCAAAATAGCTTTAGTTTTTAAAGGAAGAATAGTCGCTTCCTTTTTCAACATTGTATGCTGTTGTAAAGCTTGGTGGCCTGACGAACTAGCCAAAGAAGAAGCGTTAGGTATTGAGTTTAATTCAAGTGTTTTTTTAGCTCCCCTCGTAATACCGGGAATTAAGCTTAAATGGCCAGTATCTGAAGCTGTAGTAATACAATATCCACCTCTATTAGCGTCGATAACACTTTGTTGACCACTACCCAGGTGCCGCTTATCTCCTAACCAATCGCAATTTGCACATGAGCTTACCACATGCCAGTCTAGGCTCTTCCAAGCATCAGAGGAAGCATCACCTATCCTGATAACCCGCGCAATATCCTCAAAAAATTGCCGCACAGTTGCTAAGTAATAACGCAGATATGCCACCTCAGAATCTTCAATCAATGCATTGGCGTAATCGGTAATACTGATACCTTGCTGTCCATCGAGTGAATCTATTGCACTATTACCTTGCTTTTTTAAAGTCCAAAGATAAGCGTTTGCTGAAACATAATATTTACTGCTCAATGAAGGATCACTGGCTAGCCAGTTTGCAAGCATTAGACAATACATCGCTATTTCAGCGCAGTAGCTAGGATTGGATTCACTTGTATGTTTAATATCAAAAACTTTGATGGCAGATCGTTTTTCACTCGAAGAAATAGATGACCTAGAGCCATTTACCAATATCTCCTCATCATCAGGTTCAGCAGCCTGAATTAAAAGCAGATCCGGAATAAAGTTAGCTATTGGCGGAATAAGTGCGATATCAGCAGCTGAAATACCAATATTCTGTAGGGCTTGGTGCCTCATTGAATCGACTGAAAACTTTGGTTGGATTATTACACTTGGGAAGTTCTGTAGGTTCAAGAGCGCATTGCTAAGATCTATGTCATTGAATTTACTCGCACCTCGGTTGAAAATTGCTGAAGTGCCGAATAATCTAACTATCTGCTCGTTGCGCTCTAACTCCAAGTTTTTCCCTGCAATTGACAAAGTACCTATACCAGGGCGTTTTACTGGTTCCGGCAACCCCAGCGAACTAATAGTCCGATTATCATGCAACGATAGATATAGCTCTCGATCGCACTTAGTGCGTAAAAACATTGATAACGTGCTCTTTGAGACCTTTCGATTTAAAGCTCTACTATTACTGGTCATGCAGATACATCCCTTATGGGGCCAAAACAAAAACTTTGCCCATTAATACTTTAAACTATATTTATAAAGGTTTAATTCACTGATTAAACCACCACTAGTTCACTAGATATTCAGTAGTCATTTTTCATACTCTACCGTCCATAAAGGATCATTGGAACTGTGCCAGCCTTTTGAGTTATAAAATACTTCGACAATACCTAAAAGTTTTTACCTAGGTAACATCGGTTAGGAGGACTAATTAGAGTATCTATCTCCTCATCCAGCATGTTAAACGTGACGATTTTTGCAACACCAGTCTCACGGCAACAAGCATGCTCTTTGAGGTGACTTAGTTTCATCAAACAGTAAAGTGCGTGTCGTCAATTCGTTTTCTTTATTTGCGCAGGCCTCTGTGAACTTTCCTTGTAACCATAAATGTCACCGAGCTTAATTATCATATCTGTCGTTTCGAAATACTTTTCAAAATTAATTGAACAGCTCTACGCCATTCTCCCCCCGATATTGCCTACTCGAATGTGCAAGTGACGACTAACATTATTAGTCCACCGCCCTACATTTCCTTGCCGTATTGAACCCGCTTTTTCAGACGCTTGATGTACTATAAAAAAATGATTGTCTTTACCAAACTCACTATCGAAATACTCCTTTGGCCAACTCAACGACTTTTTGAGTAGCTTTATCTCAATCTCGGATAGGTGTTCAACTACTGCTTTCTCTGAAGAAGCCATAACCACCTTTGTCGATAAGGACTTCGCCGCATCGGACGTATCAACTTCCATAAGATAGAATTGACTACCACTGACAGTCACCCTGACCAACATCCAACACCTCGGCGTTGAATCATTTCTCATTAGATGCATTTTACATCGCCCGACAGCCGGTAGCTTCCTGAAAGCTAGGCGCTCGACTTTGCATTGATGATTAATAACTAAGAGTTCGAGCATCTTTGAAAAACTTTCGAACTTGCTGACGTACAAATGCATGTCATCTGTAGTTTCATCGAGACCATCCCATTCAGCACTGGGTAACTCACCCATCGGGGATTGCTCTTCTGTACTAACTAGACTGGATGCTTCGCCTACCTCAGAACTGCCGCTGGAACCAATCTTTTTCCTTTTCTTCGCCGTTTTATGAGTGTTTACCGCCTTTGCGAACTCTACTTTCGTTTTAACTCCTTCAATTTGCATCGGGTCATTTTCACCGCTGGAGTCTTGGTTTTCATCTACTTCATGATTAGGCGGTCGGTAATCTCCACCACGGCCACCCTTACCACTGCTCACTTCAGGTACAGAGAACTTGGGACTAAAGAACTCAACGTCACTAGGCACACCTGTCGGAATACCTATTAATTCAGTGATCTCATAAACCAACAAGGTATTAGTCTCTGTATCTAAATTGCCGCGAACTTTTAAATTAACTCCCTGAAGGGGAGGAGGCTCAAACTCAAAGTTCCAAACCCTGTATGAGCCTCGGTTAAAGCCAGATTCTAGCTGCATCTTACTGATGCTTTCGTATGAGAGCCGAGCATCGTCATCTAAGAGAAGCCAAGCTAAGTAACGCCGGTAACCGGGATCTGAAAATACGTTATCCGGGCAGGTGCTATTTGGGAGCACAGTAATGGCGGCATGCTCTGAATTAGTCGCATCATGCTCTACTGAAAACTCATTCTGCAGTATTCCGTGCTCCATAGACGCACGAGAGAAGTAAGCATTATGAAAAAATAACGCCCTGGCTAATTCAAACTGCGGTAAATACACAGTCATCCCATCAGGTAAGGTATTCACGAAACAACGAGACTTCCGCTCCTTTGGCAAATCTCGCTCTTTTGCAGGGCTGTTTTCCAAGTCGGTTACTGCCCATTTTTGTAAGTTATCGACAGTGAACTCTATCTCAGAACCTTGTCTCCGAAATGGTCGCGTGGGATTAATAACATTTTTTCTGACTAGAATTGGGGCTTGAGACAAAAGAACACTATCGCTGCCTCTCGTTTTCCTTGGGTAAATACTCAGATTTATTCCCCACTGACTCCCATCAGCTCGTTTAAATACTGAACCAATGCCATTTATCCAGGTGTTATCTTCGAACCCACCAAGCCTATCCATCTCTTACAACTCCATTACCTCATAAAGAAACTCTCTTGCTTCTTCCGTTAAGCGCTCTTCACTAAGCCCTGCGCTACGCAAAACATCCCATCGTTTAAGAGGTTCACTTTGTTTATGCCGCTCAATCGCCACGCATGTTATGCGGCGGATCTGATAATCCGAAATTGTTTCTGAGTATCTATTTAGAAACAGCTCACACAGGGGAAGCTTATATAAGTTTTTTTCCACCTTTGACTTATGATCCAACTGGTTGAAGTACCAATTCCTTGATCTTCTCGGGCTCTCCAGCTTTATTTCAAAGCAGTCACGAATGGATATCAGAGCCTTTAACAAGCCGCGATCAAATGAGCTCCAATTAACTCGTGCAGACAGTGCTGACCTTTTACACATAAACTTTGCATTAAGTGACAATAACCAAGCTCTATCGTGGCGATACAGCCAAGCATAGTCTCCTCCGGCACCTTCAAGACGGGCCCTTTTCGTCCCTTTATTCTTTATCGCTTTAAGCCAAATTCTGCGCCGTTTAAGTATTGTTAACTTATCAGCCTGCAGCATAAGGCTGTGAGTAACTGACTTTCCCGGCTCATATGATTTGACGTCTTTAATGACGTCATTTAACGCAATCGTATCTCCGAGAAATGCATGTAATACAACAAGGTGCTCAAGGTAACTAAAGCTTTTCCTATGTTTTCTAAATAGGCTTCTTAGCCAGCATGTATCAGAGTCTATTAGTTTCAGGCCAACACTTTTCAACCAGCTTTCTGACCAATAGTTAGTGACTTTCCGAGCGACTTCTTCATGCTCTATATTGCAGCCTCTATTGAATCCAAAATCACAAGCAAGAGCTTTATAAAACAACCCCCATTGGATAACTGTTGGTACCGGCTGCTCAGGCAGGTTCAAAATCGATGTAATGCTTGAATTCAAGACATAGCTCTGCCTATTCGTTTTGCTTTGCGGCTTATAAGAACATAAGTTTAGGTCTGCGGCCGTATACACATGGCGCTTATAAGAAGTCCGTCTTACTGCTGTTTCCTTTAGCTCCCCATGAATAGGACAGTAATCCATACCCGCAATTTGCCAGTCTCGTCGCCAGAAGCATTCGCCAAATTGATTCCATTGCTGTTCAATGCATTTAGGGCAATATCGTAAGTAGTAAGGTTGAGTGATTCGGGATGCGGCGAATCCTGACATGACATGTACCGAATGCACTTTATCGGCTAAAAGCTGCTTTTTCAGTTCTGTTCTTCGTGATTCGCCAATAAACAGAGCGTACAGAGGAAACAATGTATGTTTATAAAGCAAACTCTCTGGTTGAACGTTCAGCTGGCCTGGATATAGTTCCGCTACCTGCTCTAAGTGGCCGTGTAAGTCAGACGTAGCAATGATTGTGTTCTTCCCAAATACTTCTTGTAAGAGCTCTTTAGGTGAGGTTAAACCGCTGTGAATACCATAACGGGCTATCGTGCTATAGATAAGCTCATCGGGATAAGGAAGCGGAAAACCGAGCATCTATCCCACCTGTTTTAACCTAGCTTCCATATCGAAAATATCACGGCCTACTGCAAGCTCACCATAAAACTGACTTTTCCGTTGTGAGTATTTAAAGCGTAAATCATCGGATGGAAGGGTGTGCCATTCTTTTGACTTTATTGTTTTTGCCTTCGGTTTGGACTTTTGCACTGCCGTAGGCTCTTGCTCCGTTTTATACCACTCGAGAACGATACGAGTTAACTCCGGCAGCTCAAGCTCAGAATGTTCACTGAAAACTTTCTCAACCAGTGCCGGCAGCAAGTCAGATTCGCAGCCCATCGCCTGGAGCATATTATAAAGCCGTAAAGCTTTTTCATTATTGCCAAACGACACCTCTTTTTTCTTCTCTTCCTGCTCCTGTGCAATTAGGTTTCTGAGTTCAAGTAAGCGCTTATCTATCGAGGGTAAGTGTAAGTCCGAGTATTTCACTATCAAATCAGCATCATTGCGTCTCAAGGCCTCAAGCATTGGGTGAACAGGAATGAGTTCTTGTTCATAAACTTTTCGAAGTAAGTCTGCGGTAATACGCTCAAGGCCCGTCGCTATTGCCCGCATTTGAGCTAATACAAAAATCTTCACGACGATATCAAGAACGCCTTGTGATAGGTCATACCAACAGTCTCGAACTTCGTCACTGAGCGTTTCATCTCTTCGCTCTAGCCACTGATAATTCCATAACTTATTAGTAAAGGCCTCCCATTCGCTCAGCCTTGGCTCTCCCGTTTTAGGGTGGTATCGACGAGAGCCTCGTTGCATTGGTTCCCAAAACAATGAACCAAATCCAGCGCTTCTTCTCCCAGCCTGCAGCTCCATTTCAAATATCGGCCTAGCTTTTGGTGTTCCAACTAATACAACCGGAACACCGATGACGTTTACCAACGCAACAAAGAACTCAAGCATAGCTTCTTTACTTAAAGTACGTTTCAACCCTAGTCTTTGAATTTCATCGATAACAAGAACACCAATCGCTTTTTGAGTAGCTACTTGCCCCATCAAAGCCAGGAGAACTTCAGGCCCATGACGTTTTCGAACATACTTTTTCTCATAGCCTGTCTGAAGCGTCCGGTCGACTTCACGGAAAAAGTTCAAACATAAGCTTTTAAGAGAACCATCACTCGGGCATTCAATGCGCAGGTAGGGGAGTTGAATAAAATTATAGTCCGGATGGAAAATCACCTCAGGATAAGTAGCGAGTATACGGTTAACTGTGGTGCTTTTCCCTGACCCTGAACAGCCTATCAGGGACAAATGCGTATTTCGGGGTCCTCCGGACATTGATTTCGGTCTGAGCCGGACAAGCATTTCGGTATCATCCGGACAGTGATTTCGGCGTCGTCCGGACAACCGTTTCGGTCTCATCCGGACAAGTTTT
>Ga0114901_1001262_pt1 | contig 14831 bp, 13 predicted proteins | sample MalvireepMed_s16_FD_89686 | JGI IMG/M metagenome (GOLD analysis project Ga0114901, IMG submission 89686) | Marine viral communities from the Global Malaspina Expedition - Malaspina viral metaG DeepMed_s16 | ecosystem: Environmental > Aquatic > Marine > Oceanic | place: Mediterranean Sea... | reverse complement strand
GGATGCATGCCTATTTGAGCGGGGGGTACACCTTTCTTCTTGGTAAGACCTTGGATTTGAAGACCATGGGGATGTTCCGTTATGCAGATGCCTCGCCTGTGTCCCTTGAACTTACGGGGATCCTGGATTTTGGGGAGCGTTTTGAATTTGGTGCCTCTTACCGTTTTGATGAGAGTGTCAGTGGTCTGGTGCTCTTCAATGTCAGTAATGGTCTGAACATAGGGTATGCCTACGAGACTGCCCTGCAGAGTCCGATCAATGGGTTGGACAACAATACCCACGAGCTTTTTATGAGATTGAGGATGTAAAAGGCTAAAGAATGGCCAAACCCAAAGGTTTTGACCCATGCAATTGGTTGATAACCTAACAGGGAGTAATCTTTTACATGATTTTATTTAATTGAAAAACAAAGGGTTGCATTATAATGCAACCCTTTTTATTGATGTGTGATTTTCAATTTAGGTATTCCTATCAGGTAAAATCGAAAATCAAATATGGCAAAAGTTACTTTAGGGTAATTTCTACGATGGTGTCCACACTGTCGATTTTGTCCTTAGGTACTTCTATGAACAAACCGAATTTGTTTTGTTGAAAAGTCAATTTAGATTGGTCGGGGAACAGTTTCACATCTTTAATTTTTTTGCCAAAATCCTCCAAGAAAATTTTCTGACTTCTATCCAAAATGTGTAGAAAAATGGTGTTTCCTTTTCTGGTCGTGGCAAATTTTTCGTTGGGAAGGAAAGGCCCGGCCATGGTGCTATAGATGGTTGAACCATTTTCTCGCATCCATGCGCCAATTTCTTTGAGGGATTCCTGATGTTCTTCTTGGATTTTTCCATTGGGCATGGGACCTACGTTGAGCAATAGGTTACTTCCATACCCGGCAGCCTTAACAATGAAATGGATCAATTCTTCCTTCGATTTATGTCGTCTATCCTGCAAATTGAAACCCCATGAACCGTTGATGGTTTCACAAACTTCCATGGGCAGTTTACCAATATCCGATGCCGATGTACCAAAACCGGTCGTGTTCTTGCCTGGCAGGTCCTTTTCGAACATTTGAAAATCTTCCCCTTCAATGGTAGCCAAATGGTGGTTGTTCCCAATTAAACATTGGGGCTGTAGTTCATGGATCAATTTGTAGATCTCATCATAATGCCAATCTACCTGGAGGGCCCCAAACCGTTCACCATCCCACAGTTTTTGATCCCAATGCCCATCAAACCAAATACCCGCAATTTCACCATAGTTGGTTAAGAGCTCGGTCAACTGCGCTTTCATAAAGGCGATGTAGTTGTCCCATTCCCCTGCACCTCGACCTGGAATATCGGTTCCTGTACGGCCACGAGGAAAATAATCGTCGTTGTGCCAGTCCAACAGAGAATAATAGAAAAAGAGTTTGATGCCTTCTTTATGGCAAGCATCCGCTAATTGCTTCAGGACATCCTTTCCATAGGGAGTACTATCCACAATGTCATAATTGTTGGCCTTGGTATCGAACATGGAGAACCCATCATGGTGCCTGCTAGTGATGGTAATGTATTTCATCCCCGCATCCTTTGCCATTTTTACCCATGCCTCGGCATCATAGCCAGTTGGATTAAAAAAAGTAGGCAGCTTTTCATAGGCCTGTAGAGGGATATTTTGATTGTTCATCACCCATTCACCATCACCCAAAATGCTGTATACGCCCCAATGGATAAACATCCCAAATTTTGCCTCTTGGAACCATTTTCGAGCTTCCAGGTTTTCTTTGGTGGGTTTGTAATCTTTCTGGCCCTGACCAAAGGATATAAATGATATAAAGAAGAACAAAATACTAAGTGCTCGATTGGTTTTCATGGTATGGTTGTTTAGTTGATTTCCTGAGATTTGTCTATTTGGATGTCTTTGTAAGATATTATTTTTTCGGATTTAATTGATGCATTTCGACGTGTCATTTTTTTATTGGAATCATCCTTTTACCGAAACATCATATTCATAAAGAACGGGGCCACCTTTAATGCCTGCCTTGACTTCCCCGGTGTTTTTCAACACTTCCATCTGAAAGATTCGTTTTCTAAAATTACGTTTATCCAATTTGATCCCCAAAATGTCTTCATATAGACCTTGGAGTTCTGATAGGGTGAACTGTTTGGGTAATAATTCCCCCATGATCAATCGGTCCTTAAGGTTGTTTTTAAGGAACATATGGGCGTCATGGATGATTTGGGCATGGTCAAATCCCAGGTTCACAGGGATTTCCTCCATATCAAACCATGAGATCTGTTCCACATTTCCCTTAAGAAAAAGGGGATGATTTTCCGGCCTTACCATGGCATAGAAAGAAACGGTGATTACGCGCTTTAAAGGATGCCTTTTTAAATCGGAATACACTTTCACCTGCTCAAAATGGATGTCCTTTACCCCAGTCAGGGCAAGCAATACTTTACTGGCACAATCCTTCAGGGTCTCGTTGGCTTCCATAACCCCCCCAGGTAACATCCAGTGGTTGGTAAATTCCCCAACCGAACGTTTAGTGAGCAATAGTTTCAACCGATGGTCCACATATCCGAATACGGCAATATCGGTTGTTATAGAACATTCAAATGAATCAGCGTTTACTGTTAAATTTTGAAGATTCGGCGGCTCCAATACCTTTTTATTGCTCATTTGATTTTTTTATTGGACTAAAACTTCTAAATTAGTATCCGTGTCTAAAGTACACAGAAATAATAATTTTTGAAAAAAATCCCCCAAATATTTGGGTCATCATACAGGAATGGGAAAATCATTGTTCGATATATCCAATAAAGTCATCTTGATTACCGGTGCCACCGGAGTATTGGGAGGAAGCATGGCGGAGTACCTGCTTTCAGAAGGAGCCAAGATTGTTCTTTTGGGCCAGACCGAAGACAAAGTAATTGCAAAGGTCAAATTGTTGAAGGAAACTTATTCCGATGTGTTTGGATTTTCGGGAAGTGTGTTGGATAAAGAGTTTCTGGAGAAAGTTAAGAGCAAGGTGGTGCAGGAATGGGGTAGCATAGATGTACTCATCAATGCCGCGGGGGGTAATATGCCAGGTGCTGTGATAGGAGAAGGACAGACCATCTTCGACCTGCAAATGGAAGACTTTAGGAAAGTGTCCGAATTGAATTTGGATGGTTCCGTAATCCCCTCCTTGGTTTTTGGAAAGCAAATGGCGGACCAAGGTCATGGATGCATCCTTAATGTATCCTCCATGGCAGCAACAAGGGCACTTACCCGTGTGGTAGGCTATTCGGCATCCAAGGCGGCCATTGATAATTTCACCAAATGGATGGCCACCGAACTGGCCCTGAAATTTGGGGAAGGCCTTCGCGTAAATGCCATAGCTCCAGGATTTTTTATCAGCAACCAGAACAAAAAACTGCTCTTAAATGAAGATGGCAGCTATACCGACCGTGGTAAAAAAATAATAGATAACACCCCCATGAAGCGATTTGGAAAAGCCGATGAATTGCACGGTACCGTGCATTGGCTCATCAGCGATGCTGCCAGTTTTGTTACAGGCGCCATCATACCTATTGATGGGGGATTTAGTGCTTATAGTGGTGTATAAACAAGGAATGCAAATGGGATTGGAACAGACTTGGCGTTGGTACGGGCCAGATGACCCTGTTTCGTTGGAAGACATCAAAATGGCCGGTGCCACAGGTATTGTCACGGCATTGCATCATATTCCAAATGGGGAGGTTTGGCCCGTGCAAAGCATTTTGGAACGAAAAACCATGTTGGAAAATGTCGGACTAAGATGGTCGGTTGTGGAATCACTCCCAATACATGAAAACATCAAGACCCGTTCAGGAAATCACAAAGAACATATTGCCCATTACAAGCAAAGCCTGATGCATTTGGCCCAGTGCGATGTAAAGGTAGTCTGCTACAATTTTATGCCCGTTTTGGATTGGACGCGCACCAATCTGGCATACACTGTGGAAGATGGTTCCAAGGCCTTGTTTTTTGAATTCAATGCCTTGGCTGCTTTTGATATCCATATTTTAAGACGGCCCGGAGCGGAAAAGGACTATACCAAGGGACAGATTGCTGAAGCAAAAGCATATTTTGATGGGATGTCCGAAGATCAAATTCAGTTGTTGGTCAAGAACATTATTGCAGGACTTCCGGGTTCCTCCGAAGGGTATTTGGATGCTAAAAACGGGTATAACCTGCAAAAGTTCCAAACCATTTTGGATACCTACAAGGGCATTGATGCCGAACAAATGCGAGGCAATCTGGTTGAATTTTTAAAGGAAGTTGTCCCAGTGGCAGAAGAACATGGGATTTTGATGTGCATCCATCCGGATGATCCGCCGTTTCCCATTTTGGGCCTGCCAAGAATTATGAGCACCGAAGCGGATTATGCCCATATTTTTAAGGAGGTGCCATCCATCCACAACGGCATTACTTTTTGCACGGGATCTTTGGGAGTGAGGGCGGACAATGATTTGGTGGCCATGTTCCAAAGGTTTGCCGATCGGGTTCATTTTATGCATTTGCGAAGCACAAAAAGGGACGGAAAAGGCAATTTTTATGAAGCCAACCATCTGGAAGGGGACGTGGATATGTTCGATATAATGGAGAAAGCCCTGAAGGAACAACAACGCCGTAAACAGGAAGGAAGAACGGACTGGCAAATTCCGATGAGGCCCGATCATGGCCATCAAATGCTGGACGATCTGAAAAAGCATACCAATCCGGGGTATTCGGCTATTGGTAGACTCAGGGGATTGGCGGAATTGAGAGGATTGATGTTGGGCATTGAAAGATCGTGGACATGAGAATAGCATTTAAGCTTTATCAAATAATAGTAAAATGAAATTTTTCAGGGTGGTCTTATCGCTTGTCTTGATTGCACAGTTTACCGGCTGCATGCAAGAAAATGACGTGAAGACCATCCGGTTGGCCCATGGATTGGATGTGAACCATTCCGTGCACAGGGCCATGGTAAAAATGGGTGAAGACATAGAAAATATTTCAGGAGGGAAACTTCGCATTGAAATTTATCCAAACCAACAATTGGGAACCGAACGGGAGATTTTGGAATTGATACAATTGGGTAGTCTAGACATGACCAAGGTATCGGTCGCTACCCTGGAAAACTTTGCCCCCAAGACCCGCATTTTGGGACTACCCTATCTTTTTGAAAGCAGAAAGCATGCCTTTGAAGTACTGGATGGCCCCATCGGACAAGCGTTGTTGGACAATGCACAGCAATTTAGATTGAAAGGACTGGGCTATTACGATGCCGGGTTTAGAAGCTTTTACACCGAACACGAGCCTGTTGATTCCCCAGAAGATCTAAAGGGGCTCAAGATCAGGGTGATGGAAAGTGTCACGGCCATGGATATGGTCAAAAGCCTTGGAGGGTCGCCAACCCCCATTTCTTGGGGAGAATTGTACACATCCCTTCAACAAGGAGTAGTGGACGGGGCAGAGAACAATCCGCCCAGTTTTTACCTTTCCAAACACTATGAAGTTTGTCCCTACTATGCATTGGATGAGCACACTTTTTCCCCTGATGTATTGATTGTAGGCACCCAATTTTGGAACAAACTTTCAGAGCAAGAGCAAGGATGGGTAAACGAAGCGGTGAAAAGGTCTTTGGGCCATCAACGAAAATTGTGGGCGGATTCAGAAGCGGAGGCGTTGGAAGAAGTGCAGAAGGCAGGGGTGAAGATTTCATATCCCAACAAAGAGCCTTTCATCCAAATGACAAAGGAAATGTACAAAGCGTATGAAGCGGATGAAGAATTGAACAACATGATACAACAGATCAAAAACATGGCAAATTGATGGGCTTCAAAAAAACATTGGACAGTATTTTGGCACATCTTCTGGTGTTGCTGATGGGCCTAATGGTGCTGAACGTGCTTTGGCAGGTGTTCAGCAGATATGTTCTAGGGGAGCCGAGCGCTTTCACGGATGAACTCGCCCGATTCCTGATGATCTGGCTGGGCCTGTTGGGGGCTGCCTTTGTATCTGGGAAAAAGGGTCATGTGGCCATAGATGTATTGGCCAAACGGGCCAGTGTAAAAAATCAGAAATGGTTAAAAAGAGGCGTGTCCATTTTCATTATAATTTTTTGTTTGGCCGCTATGGTGACGGGCGGTGGATGGTTAGTGTTTACCACCTATGAACTAAAGCAGTTATCCCCTGCATTGGGGGTACCTTTGCCATACGTGTATATTGTAATTCCGTTAAGTGGGCTAATTGTGGTTTACTACAAATTTTTTGACATCATATCCGAATAGACCCTATGGAATATATCCCCTTACTTGTATTGATTATCAGTTTTGTGGGCCTCTTGGCAATCGGTACTCCCGTAGCGTGGAGCATTGCCATATCTTCCATGTTGACCTTATTGGTGAGCGTTCCTACCTTGCCTGCATTGGCGACCATCTCCCAAAGGATGGCTACTGGGTTGGATAGTTTTGCCTTACTGGCCATTCCTTTCTTTATTTTATCGGGAGAATTGATGAACCAGGGGGGGATTGCCCACAGATTGATTGCTTTTGCCAAATCTTTGGTAGGGGCTATGCCGGGAGGCCTCGCCTTGATCAATATCATTTCGGCCATGTTTATGGGGGCCATTGCAGGGTCGGCCATGGCCTCGGCCTCGGCCATGGGCAGTATCCTCGGGCCAGAGATGGAAAAAGAAGGGTATGATAGGGAATTCGCGGCAGCAGTGAACATTACTTCTGCCACCACGGGATTGGTCATACCGCCTAGCAATATTTTGATTGTGTATTCACTGGCTAGTGGTGGGGCGTCCATAGCAGCACTCTTTTTGGCGGGTTATATCCCTGGTCTTCTCACGGGCTTGTTGTTGATGGTGGTCACCGTTTTTTGGGCCAAGAAAAAAGGATATGGCACTGGGGAACGTAGCACTTTTAGGCAAATCTTTAAAACCTTTATTGATGCCGTCCCGAGCTTATTTTTATTGGTTTTGGTCATAGGGGGTATTGTTGCGGGCATCTTTACGGCCACCGAAGCCTCTGCTATTGCAGTACTTTATAGTCTTCTGTTGGGCTTTGCTTATAAGCAGATTACCTTGAAAAAATTGCCCCAGATCTTTTTAAATGCCTCATCTACTACCGCAGTGGTCATGTTGTTGATCGCGGCTTCCATGAGCATGTCTTGGGCCCTTTCCTTTGAGCATATTCCACAAGACATTAGCTCGGGACTTTTGTCCATTACCGATAACAAGATTGCTTTGTTGCTCATCATCAATCTGATACTGTTGTTTGTGGGCATTTTTATGGATATCACCCCGGCAGTACTCATCTTCACCCCGATATTTTTGCCTATTGTGACAAAATTGGGAATCGATCCGGTACATTTTGGTATCATCATGATATTGAACCTATGTATCGGCTTGTGCACCCCTCCGGTCGGTTCGGTACTCTTTGTGGGGGTGGGTATTGCAAAGACATCCATAGAAAAAGTGATAAGACCCTTATTGCCTCTTTTTGCGGCGATGATCTTGGCCTTGTTCCTGATCACCTATATCCCCGAACTGGCCCTTTGGCTACCGGGTTTGTTTGGACTATAATCGAATTGTAAAATAAACTTTTAAATATGACACATAAAATGAACAAACTAAAATACGGGACATTGGTACTTCTGCTGTGTTGGGCCTGTGCCGAAACTCCCAAGGATGACACCCCTTGGGTCGATTTGTTTGATGGAACGCTCAACGGATGGAACCAAAAGGGAGGCGAAGCCAATTATGCGGTTGAGGACGATGCCATTGTAGGCTCCACGGTCCATGATACCCCAAATTCCTTTTTGACCACGGATAAAATGTACGATGATTTCATTTTGGAGTTGGATTACAAAGTGGATTCTACCATGAATTCAGGAATACAGATTAGGAGCAATAGTTTTCCATACTACCAAAATGGAAGGGTGCACGGCTATCAGATTGAAATCGATCCTTCGGAAAGGGCTTGGAGTGCGGGCATTTATGATGAAGGAAGAAGGGGTTGGCTCGTGACCTTGGACGACAATCCAGAGGCCCAAAAAGCCTTCAGACAAAACGATTGGAACCATTATCGCATCGAAGCGATCGGTGATACCATCAAAACATGGATCAATGGTGTTCCTGCCGCCCATTTGATAGATGATAAAACACCAAGTGGGTTTATCGCGCTACAAGTACACAGCATTGGAAAAGATCAAAAGTCGGGAACGGAGATTGCGTGGCGCAATATCAAGATTTTGACCGATAGTCTTTCAAAATATACCAAACCCATGTCCCTGCAACCCGTGGTGACCCAAAACGTTATCAATGTGGACGAGGCCAAAAATGGATGGAAATTGTTATGGGATGGCAAGACCACCAATGGATGGAGAGGGGCCCGATTGGATAGTTTTCCGGATAAAGGCTGGGAGATAGAAGATGGGGTTTTGACCGTTTTGTCATCCGGTGGTGAAGAGTCGGCGGCTGGCGGCGATATTGTGACCACAGAGCTATTCGGGGATTTTGAATTGATGGTTGATTTTAAATTGACCGAAGGTGCCAATAGCGGCATTAAATATTATGTGAATACCGATTTGAACAAAGGCCCAGGGTCATCCATTGGGTTGGAATATCAAATTCTGGATGATGCTGTCCATCCCGATGCCAAATTGGGTAACCACGAAGGGAGCCGAACTTTGGCATCTCTCTACGATCTTATCAAAGCGGATTCTAATAAACCCGCCAACCCGATTGGGGAGTGGAATACCGCCCATATCGTTTCCAAAGGAAATCATGTGGAACACTGGCTCAATGGTATGAAGGTCTTGGAATACGAACGGGGAAGCGACGAATTCAAAAAGCTTGTTTCCGAAAGTAAGTATGTGGTATGGCCCAATTTTGGCGAAGCTCCAACGGGTCCCATTTTATTGCAAGACCATGGGGATAGGGTAAGTTTTAGGAACATCAAGATAAAAACCACCGAAAAAGAATAAGACCATGACCACAAGACGCGATTTCATCAAAAAAACAACTACTGGAACTGCCGCTGTTACCTTGGGCGGTATGGTATTACCCTCTTGGGCCAATGCCCGAATTCTGGGAGCCAATGACCAAATCAACTGTGCGGTAATTGGTGTGAGGAGCCGCGCCAAGGCACATGTTTTGGCCATTCATCAAGATGCCAATGCCAAGATTTTGTATAGCTGTGATGTGGATGATACGATTTTGGAAGAACACAATGCTTGGTGCCAAGAACATATCGGGTATGTTCCAAAGGTGGAAAAGGATTTTCGTAAAGTGCTTGAAGATAAGGATGTGGACGCCATCTTTATTGCTACACCGGATCACTGGCACGCCCCGATGGCCATTATGGGTCTACAGGCAGGAAAACATGTGTACGTAGAGAAACCCTGTAGCCATGATCCCCATGAAAATGATCTTTTGGTGGCGGCCAGTAACAAGTATGGGAAAAAGGTACAGATGGGAAACCAGCAGCGATCGGCCAAAACTTCTATGATGGCTGTGGAGGATATCAAAAAAGGAGTACTAGGGAATGTCTTCAAAGGAGAGGCGTATTACTCCAACAATCGGGAGTCCATCGGACATGGAAAGATAATCGATGTGCCCCAGACCCTGGATTGGGATATGTGGCAGGGTCCGGCCCCACGGGAAAGTTATCGTGACAATGTGCATCCCTATAATTGGCATTGGTTTAAAAATTGGGGAACAGGGGAAATACACAACAATGGTACCCACGAGATCGATATCTGCCGTTGGGCCTTAGGTGTGGACCTTCCGGAAACGGTTACCGCATTTGGTGGAAAGTATACCTTTGATGATGATTGGGAATTTCCCGATAACCAACAAGTGACCTATACCTTTCCAGGCGATAAATTCATTACTTGGACCTCCCATAGTCGAGGAATCATGAAACCGGAACGACCTGGTCGTGGTATTACCATTTATGGTAGTAAAGGCGTTATGGAGTTGAGCCGGAACTTTTACAAATTATATGATCTGGGTGGAAACCTGATCAAACAGGAAGACGAGGCAAACATCAGTGCCACTTTAAATACCCAAGGCATTGGCGGACTGGATGTGGACCATGTGGGCAACTTCTTCAATGCCATCAGAAAGGACACGTCCTTAAATTCGGATATAAGGGACGCCAGTGTTTCCACCATGCTCTGTCACTTGGGCAATATGGCCCACGATGCCCGCCATACCATTCAGATTGATACCCAAACAGGCAAGGTGTTGAACAGTGAAAAAGCTATGAGGGGCTGGAAGCGGGAGTATGAAAATGGATGGGAACCTAAACTTTAAACAAGGATGAAGCGACGCGATTTTATAGTAAAGGGTAGTTTGGCCAGTTCTGTTGTGATGTACGCACCAACGGTTTTGGGTGCTGCAAACCCAAGTGCCAATGAAACCATCAATGTAGGGGTTATTGGAACGGGGGACCGTGGTGGTGGACTTATACCGTTCATCAACCAAATACCGAATATGAGAGTGGCGGCCTGTAGTGATATTATGCCTTTTAGGCTCAGTTCGGGCCTTTCCAAAGTGGAAGGTAAGGCCAAAGGTTATGAGGATTACCGAAAGTTGTTGGATGATAAGAATGTGGATGCCGTACTGGTCGCAACTCCGTTCAGCACACACTCCCAAATCGTGACCGATGCCCTAAAAGCAGGCAAACATGTGTACGGCGAAAAAACCATGGCCAAGGGATATGATGGCATAAGATCGTTGGTGAATGCTGCGGAAAACTCAAGTACTATTTTTCAGGCGGGCCACCAATACCATAGTTCTCGGTTATACACTCACATTGTTGATGAAATTAAAAAAGGGAAGATTGGTAAAATTACCGCTTTTGAATGCCAATGGAACCGAAACAACAACTGGCGGAGGCCCGTTCCCGATCCCAAATGGGAGCGTATGATCAATTGGCGGATGTACCGTGAGTTTTCAGGAGGACTTTTGGCGGAACTTTGTTCGCACCAGTTGGATTTTGCCAATTGGGTACTGGGTTCTATGCCTGAAAAGGTCATGGGTGTGGGAGGAATCGATTATTGGAAGGATGGTCGTGAAACCTATGACAACATCCATCTGATTTATAGCTATCCCGATGGAGTAAGGGCATCTTTTACTTGTTTGACCAGCAATGCCATGGGCGACTATAAAGTGAAAGTGATGGGCGATAAAGGAGCCTATATCCTGGATTATGTTAAGGCTTGGTATTACCCGGAAGGAGGCTACCAAAAAGAAATGGGCCAGGTAGATGGTGTTTCTGGCGCCACCTTGAATTGGGACCAGGACAGGGGCATACCAGTAAATTTTGACCATGACGATCCCAGTAAACAGGCCTTGATTGACTTTAGGGACAATATTGTTAACAACACACGGCCCATATCCAATGCCAAAACAGGGGCCATGGCCGCAATGTGTGTGCAGATGGGCCTCGATGCCATGTATGGGAATACCATCGTACAAACTGACACAAAAATGGTAAACGATATTTTGGGGTAGTTTAAAAGAGTTTGAATAGGAAGAATATTCAAGGGAGTAAGAAAAGAGGATGAAAAACCATTTTATAACAGATAATTTTTTGCTGCAAAGCAAATTTGCGGAAGAACTCTATCATGACTATGCGGCAAAACAACCCATCATAGACTATCATTGCCACTTGCCTCCGGACCAAATTGCAGCGGACCATGTTTTTGAAAATCTCACCCAAGTTTGGATCAATGGCGATCATTATAAATGGCGGGCCATGCGTACGGTCGGGATTAATGAAAAATACATTACAGGTAATGCAGGTGATGCTGAAAAATTTCAGGCATGGGCAGAAACAGTTCCCCAAACCCTAAGAAATCCATTGTACCATTGGACGCATTTGGAGCTTAAGCGGTATTTTGACATCGATTTGCTGTTGAACAAGAAAACTGCCCAAGAAATATATCAAGAAGCTTCCACAAGATTGAACAGCGCAGCATATAGCTGCCAAAAGCTGATCCAAAACATGAATGTTGAGGTGGTCTGTACCACGGAAGATCCTACTGATACCTTGGAACATCACAGGAAATTGGCCAAGAGCGGATACGGAGTCCACATCAGTACATCTTTCAGGCCGGACAAAGCGCTGCTCATTTCCCATGACGGATACAAATCCTATTTACGGAAATTGGAGAAGGCTAGTGGGTTGGAAATTAATTCCTTCAAGACTTTATGTGATGCATTGGCCAAACGAGTCGATTATTTCCATGAAAACGGCTGTAGACTTTCCGATCACGGGTTGAGTTATGTTCCCTATACGGAAGCTTCGGACACTGAAATTGAATCCATTTTCACCAAAAAAGAAAAGGAGGAACAGTTGACTCCTGTTGAAATTGAGAAATACCAGACGGCACTACTATTATTTCTGGGAGAACAATACCATGCCAAAGGATGGGTGCAACAGTTCCATTTGGGAGCACTTCGAAATAATAACTCCCGTATGCTTCATAAATTGGGTCCGGATACGGGTTGGGATTCCATGGGTGATTATCCGCAAGCCTATACCTTGTCCCGATTTTTGGATGCCTTGGATTCAAAGGACAAGCTTGCAAAGACTATCTTGTACAATTTGAATCCATCGGATAATGAAGTGTTGGCGGCCATGATCGGCAATTTCAATGATGGAACCATAAAGGGAAAAATGCAGTTTGGATCGGGCTGGTGGTTTTTAGACCAAAAAGATGGTATTACGAAACAATTGAACGCGCTGTCCAACATGGGGCTGTTGAGTTGCTTCATTGGAATGCTCACGGATTCAAGAAGTTTTCTTTCCTATCCCCGCCATGAATACTTTAGAAGGATACTTTGCAATCTATTGGGAGAAGAGATTGAAAAAGGTGAATTACCCAATGATGTGGAGCTGATTGGCAATATGGTCATGGATATTTGCTATGGAAATGGTAAGAAATATTTTGATTTTCAACATAATTCTTTAGATAATTGACTGAATAAAATTGCTTGTGAATATCAAAACTAAAATAGGATATGTCCTGATTGCTCTTGTAGGGGTCATACTTTTGTTTTTTCTTATGGACGCAGGAGAGAAAGAAGTCTATCAAACTGTGGTCAAAGAGATGCCCACTCATTACAATGGTGAGCAATTTGCAGGATCCCAATCCTGTATTCCTTGTCATCAAAATATCTATAAAACCCACATAAATACACCCCATTTCAACACCTCGGCAATTGCAAGTGAAGAGACCTTGAAAGGACCTTTCGATAATCCGTCCCATGAAGTTGAACTCATTGATGGCGTGGCACGGATGATACATGAGGGAGATACATATTATCAAACCATATCTTCCAAAACTACGGGGGAAATAATGGATAAATCCCGTTTGGATATTGTTGTCGGTTCCGGGGTAAAAGGCCAATCCTATTTGACGTTCAAGGAAGATTTTCTTACGCAACTACAGCTATCATATTTTACACTCACCGATGATTTTATCAACAGTCCCGGCTATCCGAACTATAAATTCAACAGGTCGGTAACGGATAACTGTATCAAATGTCATGTAACGTTTGCCAAGAACGGTGATTTTAAAGGAAACACCAATATTTACGAAAGAGAGTCCTTTATTTATGGCATAGATTGTGAACGGTGCCATGGCCCCCTAAAAAAGCATGTTGATTATAGAACCGGTAACCCACAGCAATTGGATGAAGATGTGGTGATCAAAATAGACACGTTGGCCAGGCAATTGAAAATGGACATTTGTGTCCAATGCCATTCTGGGCTGCGCGCTATTCAAATAAAGGACAACCCTTTTTCATTTGTAACCGGGGAACGATTGGACGACTATGCGAAAAACTACAACTTTGGAAGACCCGAGGCACAACTTGATGTGCATGGCAACCAGTATGGTCTCCTTAAAAGCAGTGAGTGCTATAAAAACTCAAGTACCTTAAGCTGCACCACCTGTCATGACCCTCATCAGGGTCAACGTGGGCAAACGGAACATTTTAATTCCAAGTGTATTGAATGCCATATGTCCCCAAAAGACCTTCACGATGGTTCGGGTCTAAATTTGTCCGATTTAAATAATTGCATCAGTTGTCATATGCCACTTTTTCCTTCCCAGACCATGAAAGTACAACTAGAAGACAACGCTAAAGAAACATCGGTCAATATCAGGACACATCTTATTGGGATTTATGTGGACGGGATACTTCAAAAACAAGCAAACTGATTACGTAAGAAATCCGGCACTGGAAAAAATACCATAGGCGATTCGCCAAGAAAACTTCATATTTTATAAAATTCTTGAATTTGGGTCCGTTTTGTTTTCAATTCCCTAAGTTTCATGGGCCATAACACTATTTTCCCAAACAATTATTTCAAAGAAAATCTATTATGCAGATCAAAGAAGCGCCGGAACTATATGATGTGATCATTGTTGGTTCAGGAGCAGGAGGGGGTATGGCAACCAAACAACTGGCTGATGCCGGATTAAATGTTGCCGTTGTGGAAGCGGGTCCGTTTTTTGACCCTGCCGATCCCAAAACAATGACCCAATTGAAGTGGCCCTACGAATCCCCAAACAGGGGTGCAGGTACCACAAGGGCCTTTGGAGGTTGGGATATGGCCTATGGTGGCTGGGAAATTGAAGGGGAACCCTATACCCATGAACCTGGGACAAAGTTTGATTGGTTCCGTTCCCATATGTTGGGCGGTAGGACCAATCACTGGGGAAGGATTTCGCTTCGTTTTGGCCCAAAGGACTTTAAAGGAAAGACCCGTGACGGTCATGGGGATGATTGGCCCATAGGCTATGAAGATGTGAAACCGTAT
>Ga0114901_1001257_pt1 | contig 14915 bp, 6 predicted proteins | sample MalvireepMed_s16_FD_89686 | JGI IMG/M metagenome (GOLD analysis project Ga0114901, IMG submission 89686) | Marine viral communities from the Global Malaspina Expedition - Malaspina viral metaG DeepMed_s16 | ecosystem: Environmental > Aquatic > Marine > Oceanic | place: Mediterranean Sea... | reverse complement strand
TGGGAGAAGCGTCAGGAACCATATCCAAAAATTCTCCAGCCATGATTGAAGGCGGAGCGTTCTGGATGGGAATCAATAACTTCTATGCATATGACGGATCGGTTAAGACTTTGAAATGCCCAGTGCTTAACAGGGTATTTGACAGCTTTAACCAGGTTCAGCGTGAGAAAGTGTTCAGTGCGGAAATAATTGAGTTCAATGAAATCTGGTGGTTCTACCCGTCATCGGGTTCAACCGAAGTTGATAAGTATGTCATATATAATTATGTGGATAACTTATGGTCAGTGGGTTCACTGGACAGAACGGCATGGCACGACACGGGCATATTCACTTTTCCCATAGGATCAAATTCTGCAGGAACGGCATTCAACCAGGAAAACGGAGTCAATGATGTGACAAGTGCAATGACCGCTTCTGTCGAAACAGGTTTTTTCAGTGGAGATGAGAATGGAGATAACATTATATTCATGAACAAGATCATTCCTGATACATCATTTGGGGAAGGAACTACAATTAAATTTCAATTAAAATCCAAACGATACCCGAATGATTCAGAGATAACAAAGGGGCCTTATTCAATCACATCATCAACAAACAAACTGAATTTCAGGACAAGGGGACGGTCATTCCAATGCAAATGGTACACGGATGAAACAGATGTTACATGGCGGCTGGGCACATGGCGTGCGCAAGGCCAGGCGGACGGGACTAGATAATGTTAAGTACTGATAAACAACAAATGCAACAATATCACCAATCACTTAATCCACATCAAACTGGACTTGGAGGTTTAATGGGTAATAGGAATTTATTAAGTTATATTAAAAATGTAAGAGGAGGACAACATCCTTTTATTCAAGGTCCACCCAGAGGAAAACCTTGGCGAGGGCCACAAGGAGGACCCGAACCACGACCTTACAGACCACCAGGATATCAATCCCCACAACATGGCTTCAATCAATTCGGTGAGAAGCTCGGAGGTTTCGAAGAAACTTTAGGAGGATACGGAGAACAAATTGGAGGGTTTGGGGAAACTCTTGGCGGATATGGTGAACAAATAAGTGGCTTTGAGGAACAGCTTGGCGGATTCGGTGAACAGTTTTCAGGAATGCAGGAACAGTTTGGCGGAGTTGGTGAAGACATTAACGAAATTAATGAACGGCTTGGAGGAATAGAGGAGGGAATTTCCACCCTTAAAATATCCAAACCCGAACAACGAGATCCTTACAGGCGTATGTTCAGCCCGTTTTCTTTTTTAGGAAACTGGGGAGGGCACAGAGGCTCAAGGATGAGGTATTAATGGGACTGTATACCAAAGGAGTTTATCCTGAACTGTCATACCAGGAAAGAAGGGAGAACAGCATATTCGCAAGAACATGGGATGCTCTCATACAAATACTGCGATTGCGTGACGCTTCCGAAGGGGAAGTGCCAACTAAAATTGCAGATGAAGATGAACAACGATCAATGAATTGGTTTTTAAGCTAATGGCTGTAGAATATAAAAATTCAGTACTGGAAATTACAAGCACAGGTTCGGATCAAACCATCTATACCTGCCCGACAAGCACGGGCTTAATCAATTATTCGGCTATCGTCAAGACATTTACGGTATTTAATACCACTGCTGGAGCGGGAACCGTAGATATTCAATTAACTGACACAAGTGCCAGCGCCACTCATGCGATTAGGCATTTTGACTCAACAGCTTATGCGGCAAAAACAACAGTGAATGTCACTTCAAACGGACCCATTGTTTTGGAATCAGCAGATATATTGAAAATAAATACATCTGTCCAGCCAGCCAATACTTTTGTGTCGGTAATGGAGATCAGCGATGATTTACGGGGAGTATAATGTGCGTGCCCCCTTTACATTTGGTACCATATGGAGTATAATAAAAGGTTAACATGGCAAGAGGAATAGAAGAATTAGCGGAAATGCAGGTAACGGGACCCGTTCAGGGCGGTGACATGGTTATGAAACCAGATCAGGCCCCCGTGGGTGCTGCGGCATTGCTCAACAAAATGTCAAGACAGAATACGCCTGGGATTTTTAAGCTTCCAATGCCTGACAAGCAGATGCCTGACTTCATGAAAGTGGCGGCGGAAGGCGTGGAACAGCAAACGGCTCAGGGCGACACCATTAACAAAATGGCGGGCGAACTTTTACGTCAGGGAATTAACATTCAAGGAATGGGCATGGATGAAATCATACAGATATATGAACAAACATTCGGATCTCCAGGAGACGTGGATGAGTTTGGAGTATCAAAAATTGATCCGTCAGACTGGAGAACCATTATTAAAATTCTGGAAGCGGGCGGTGATCCTGGGACAGAAACACAAATATCAAATTTATGGCAAACATGGCAAAAAATAAAAGATAGACTCGGAGAGGATGCAGCCAATCAATGGCTGGCAACACAAGAGGCACAGGCGGCTTCATTAAAAAAATATCCCCATAACTTTACAGAAAAAGAGCATGATATAGTTCAAATTCCAAAAAATTTAAGGACAGCACCTGACGCGCCTGAAACTAAACTTGCATATATTACGCCAGAAGAACAATCATTGCTTGCTTTAATGAAACCAGGAACTCCACATGTTGGACCTGAAAATATTCCAACATATGATGATGTTGATTGGGGTGCAGGAACTTACGCAGGAAGTGAAGAACTGGATTATGGAACTACCACTGGAGGTGGTGGAGGATATGTAGCTCCCACTGGTACAGGAACATTTGGATATGGAGATGATCCTGGTGGTGGAGTTACAAGTGGAGGAACAACATCCAATATCATTCTTCCAGGTATGACAACACCAAGTGGAGGAACAGCTGGAGAATTAGGCAGTGGTGTAACTGAATTTCCAACAGCAGAAGAAATAGTAAGTGTAACAGATACTAGTGGAACTGGAGATGGTGGTGAAATTAGCAATGAAGTTAATGCCATAGTAAATATGTTAAATTCTGGCAATAAAGAAGGCGCTAAAAATTTATTATCTTCATATGATAAATCAGATTTAGTAAAGTTACAGGGATATAATTTAATTCCTGGAATGATTATTGGCGGAGCAGGAAAAGCTGTATGGAATGATTTTATGGAGGGTGGCAAAGAAAGTAAAGATGGTAAGGAAAGTAAAGATGGTGAAGAAACTTCTTTTGACGCTATAACAAAATTTTTACAAAAATATAGTGGAGCTAGTATACCTGGTGCTATAATTAGTTTAATTTCAGATCCCAAGCCAGAACAATTTAGTGATAATAATTATCTCGCCATCATGAAGGATAAATATTTAAATCCAGATGGCAGTGTAAAAGAAGGAATGCAAAAAGATTTGGATAGATTCAAGACAGAGCATAAAGACATTCTTGCGGAAGGATTAAAAATGAGTGGTGAAGGATCATTGGAAGCGGCGGAAAAAGGAGGCTTTAAAACATTTGAAGAAGCAATGAGAAGTTCCGTTGTAACAGCAGGTTCTGATCTGGAAAGAAGATTAAATCCTACGAAATATTGGGAAGAAAATAAACCAGTAACAGGACAGGATTTTAAAGATATGGCTACTGCGCAAGCACAAAATAAACTTGAATTTACTCCAGGTAATACTATGGCAATTGAAGAAGGTCGAAGACTTTTGGAAGAAGATCGTAAGGGTGGAACAGTAAGAAAATCTGGCACAGGCATACCTGTAGAAAAAGTTACTGAAGAAGTTGCAGAAGAAACTGTAGCAACTGACCCCAGAGCGGGAGCTTTCAACGTAGGGGGCACCATGCCTTACACGCATGATGTGGCAACAGCGGGTATTGAAACGGACGTGCCGCTTGGCAGAAGATTCCAGGTTGACAAGACAGGAAAATATTTGGGAAGTGACAAGAGATCATTGGAAGATATGCTTAAATATGCCACTTTGGGGGGATACAGTCAGCTTGAACCTTTCCAGCAATATCTGACGAGAAGACGAAAACATTTAGATGAGGATGAACCTCAATATTTTGATGAAGAAGGAAACGTAATTTATAGTGGAGTAGCATAATGGGAATGTTTGATTTTTTATTTGGGAGCAGTAATCCACCACCAGTGGAAACCACTTCCATTTCAACAACGGAAATACCAGCATACATAGCGGAGCCAACTGCCGATATTATCGGGGAGGCGATGGATGTAGGCCGTGAGGCTTGGGTACCTTACGCTGGACCAAGACTAGCGGGCTTAACTCCAGAAGAACAAGCGGCTATGGCGCAGGCTCAAGGCATGAAGGGCATCAGCGCTCTTCGTGGCACTGAAGCTTATGATACGGCCAAGGCGGCGGGAGCTCCAGCATCAGCTGGCATGGCTCCTTATATGACAGACTATATGCAAAAGGTGGCTGACATATCGGCGCAAAAAATGAGGGATCAATCAGCCATTGAACAGCAAAACATAGCGGCGAAAGCTGCGGGAGCTGGCGGCCTGGATTCATCACGGTTTGCGATACTCGAAGCGGAAAGACAAAAGAATTTAGGAACAGGCATTGGTGACTTATATACCAAGGCACAAGCGGCATCATACGCACAGGCACTCAAGGCAGCACAGCAGGATCAGGCGCAAGGACTTAGGGCAGGCATGGCAATGGGATCGTTAGGAACACAGGCTCAAATGGCGGAACAGGCTGACATCGCGCAACAAATGGGAATGGGCGGAATAACCAGAGGACTGCAGCAATCAGCCGCTGACATTGGCTACACTGATTTCTTGGCGGAAAGGGATTATCCAAAAGAACAGCTTGGATTTGTATCCAACATAATCAGAGGGGCACCATACCCAATGCAAACCACAACCAGGGGACAGATACCACAGGCGCAACCAGCGCCTTGGGGTCAGCAAGCTCTAGGACTTGGTATGCAGGGAATGTCAGCGATGGGCGGCCTAGGCTGGAACCCATTGGCTAACATGTGGGGCAGTGGAACCTCAAGTGATATGAGATTAAAAGAAGATATTAAGTTGGTAGGTAAATCACCGTCCAACGTAAACATCTATTCATTTAAATACAAAGGTGAGGATGGTAAGTATGAAGGTGTCATGGCGCAGGAAGTTCCTTGGGCTTCTACAGTGGATGATGACGGGTACTTCATGGTTGACTACTCTAAACTGGATGTAGAATTTAAGAGATTAAATTAGGAGAAGATATGAGCTGGGAACTATTTCAAGATATTGTAGAAAAATTTACTGATGAAGATACTCCTATAGATAAAATAAAAAAAGCTAATAAAAAATTTAAGGATATGTGGTACGATGAAGGTACCTTAGGTGAAGATGCAACTATCAAAGATTATTATGATCAATTAAAAGTAATTAATACTTATGAACCTCAATGGGGCAGAGCTGATGTAGGTTTAATAGAAGAATCAAGAAAAAATTTAGTATCTGATTTAGAGAAAGCTTTTCCTAACAGGGGAAAAGGAGATTATAATTTTGCAGAATATCAAAAAGCATACGCTGAAAAAGATCCAGTTAAAAGAGAAAAAAGACTTGAATATTTAAGAAAACAATTTGATCCTAGTCTAAAAATTCCCCATCTTGAAAAAGGAAGACCTTATGTTGAAAGTGATGTAACGGAAGCTATTCTCAGGGGAAATTTAAAGAAACCAAAACCTGAATACGAAGGACCTTTCGGAAAACTTGGTGAATACTTTTCCAAGAATGCGGCGGCTCGTGACAAGCTGTTCTCAATGATGGGTTCCATGGGCAGGGAATTGGTTAAGCCTATTCAGCCTGGACAAGAAGCGGCGGGAGCTTTGGTTCCTACATTGTCCAGGGGATTGGGAAAAGGTCAGGAAGAATACGCAGCTAAACAGGCGGCGGCGGCAAAAACCGCACTTGACCTAGCAACAGCACAACAAAAGATAAGTCCTTTGCAGTATTATTCCAGCAAGATGCAGGAAGCCAGACTTATGGTTCCTTCAAGCATAGAAGGGGGACCTGACAGTGCGGAAGGAAGAAGATGGATTGGTAAATACTTAATGAGTATAGGAATGCCTTCTCAAGCTGTAGATTTAAGTGCTACAATAGATAGTCTTAGAATGCAATTGATGCAAGTTGGGGGAGATGAGCAAGAAACAAAACGAATACAAGGTTTAATAGATCAATATAATAGGCAACTACAAGATATAGTTACCCAAAGCATTGGAGGAAGTTCAGTAACGAACATTATTCCTTACAGTCCTGTAGCATAAAACAATACTAAGGGCTTGTCCCTGAATACTAAATGTAGGTAAAATGGCAGAAGAAGTAAAATTTATAGAATTTCAAGAGGTGCCCAACGCACCAAAGATCGCTGTTCCAGCGGATTTCTCAGAAGATGAAATCAAAAAATATTTAAAATCAGAATCAGTAGAGAACGCAATGTTCCAGCAAGGCTTCAACTTCAAGTATGGCCTGCAGCCCGTGGACATGCTGGAGATGCAGAACCTTGATGATGGTTCTGTCAAGGCAGGTTTAAAAGGCGGCTGGGATAGTCTGAAAGCCATTGGCCAGGGGGCACTAGCGGGGTTTTATGATTTTATAGGGGCAGAAGAAAATCAAAAAGAAGCTCTAAGGATTGCCGACCAATACATGTTGGACAGATCAGCTCACATATTCAGAGTCAACGAAGAAGGTAAGCTCTTACCTCGTATCAATACAATTGAAGATATAATTAATGATGAGGAACAGCTAACTGCTTTTACCAAGTACGTTAAGTATCAGTTCGGTAATGCGGCGGCAACAAGTGTGCCTGCTATTTTGGCAGGTGTTTTAGGTGGTCTTGCAGGTTCCATAGTTCCAGGTGTTGGTACCGTGGCAGGATCAATGGGAGCGGTCGCACTCAGTGGTTGGGTGTTTGGTTTAGGTGATACATATTTAGCGCAAGCGGAAGAATTGGGTCCCGAAGGAGACCCTAACGTTTACTTGTCAATGGCATTGGGCATACCTTATGGTGCCGTTGAAATGATTGGTATTGGTAAGGTAGTTCCTTCCCTTATTAAAACTTTTGGAAGCAGACAAGCAGCGGCGGAAGCTGTTAAAAAAGGCATAGTGCAACAAGTCAAGCAAGGCACCAAAGGAAACCTGAAGAAAGTTCCTGGCATGTTTGCCAAAGGCATACTTGAAACTGGATTGCAGGAAGGTCTTGCGGAAGCGGTTCAGGAAACATTAAACAGAACTGCAGCGGGTGTAGCGGGTGGCATTAACTTTGAAAACCTATACAGTGATAAGGAATTTCTCAAGCAGCTAGGTGAAGCGGCGGCGGCTGGCTTCTTTGGCGGTTGGGGATTTGGTGTCATCAATCCTGCGGCTCAAACAATCAAGATGATCGGCCAGGGAACTGGCCCGATAGGTGTCAAGGGTGGAGGAATGGTATCCGATCTTAACGTTGATCCTGCACAACCAGCTTTTGTGGATAGGGGATTTGCAATAGGGGATATTGTCAGCGTTCAAAATAGATTTAATCCTGACATAGATGCGGATGTTCCTTTATTCGGAAAGAAACCTAAATTCAAAGTATTGGGTACAGGAATAATTGACGGCATAGAGCAATACATTTTACAAGCTGAAGATCTTCCAGCGGCCATAGAGTTTGTTCCTACCACCAGTCATAATATGATTGACTTGGAACAGCCAACTCCCACCGCAGGCAATGAAGATACGGAAGAGAATTATACTTACGCACCTTTGAATGAAGGTGAATCCACTTTCGTTAATGAGAATCTTAGAAAACAATATTCAGAAAGCAAGAAGGCTTTGGTTCAGACGGGTTATATATCTGATGCCCAAGATAAAACTGTTGACACTTATCTGGGTGGAAGAGAGAAAATAATAAACTCAGTAGTAAATAAAATAGAAAGTGAAAGAGTTCAACAAAAAACTCAAAGGGATCTTTTGACTGATGAGCAAAAAACAGAAATGCGAAATGAGGGACTTGATCCTGAAAAAGACATAGAAGGCGTTAATCCTTTATTTAAAAAATATGACAGATTTGAAGGTGAAGAATTAGCGGCAGAAGTAAATAAAGACTACGCTTATTGGAGAGATTTAAGCTTGATAAGTGAAGCCGAACTGGACGCGGGAGGAAACAATTTCGCTGACCAGGAAAAAGACATAACACGTTTGGGATATAACATAGGTGACAGGGGAAAAGCATACATAGAAAGTTTAAGAAAAAATGTTACTTCAACCAAGCAGGGAAAAAGTACGGAAGGAAGGGATAGATTAAATGACATAATAAAAAACAACACACCTTTCAGTTCAGTTCCCGCACTTTACGGTGGACCTGAAACGGTTAGAACAGTTATAGGTGAAAAGGAAACCATAACAGAACCCTTGACGGCTCAACAAAAAGCCAGCTTGACGGGTGACAAGTTAATCCCCATCATGCAGTATCACCCCGCACTTTTAACGGAAACCATAACATTTGAAGATCTGTATGTAATACCTGTCAATACACGCATTAGAATGATACTGGAATTGGCAGGCGCACTGGACTCACGTGGCTGGAAACATCGAGGTCTTAAAAATTATCCATTCATAAATACCTTAAGGTCAGCTTTGCGTGATAAAGTTAACTCCGCCCGCGCTGAGTTTGGAACACTTAGCGATGTATACAAACAGGCTGTACAGGATCTAAAGGATTTTGAAAATCAGGGAGAGCATCTTTTAAGGGCTGATGTTCAAATGGGAGACATAGTAGAAACATTCAGGTTGCATAACATACTGTCACCTACAGCCATTGCGGCAGCAGAAAGACGAATTAGAAATATACAAGCGGATTCAAGATATGCTTCAAAAGATCCTGCTGTAAAAAATCCCTTGGTATCGGAGATTCTTGCCTATGAAGCATTGGTGGCATCCGCTTACCGTTCCAGAAAACAAATAAATGAATTGCTAAAATCATTAAGCCTGGAACCCATACTTGATACCCCGATAACAAAAAAGGCGACAACCTGGAATACATTGACTTTTACCAAAATTAAAACGGCATTAACAAAATACCAAAACAGACTTAACCAAACCGAAACAAAAGTAAAACGGACTCCTATCATATCAGAACACGTGCGCCTTCAGGTTACGGAACCTGGGCAAGATCCTGAACCGTCTTTCAACATGGACTTTGAATTGGATATGATGTCTGTCATGCAAACCCTAAGGGATCAATTAAACAAATTAGGATTAACTAATGTTGATCTTGCCATATTGAACAGCATAAAAAGAAGACTGGAATTAACGCATGCCAAAAGAGTATCGGGGGAATACAGGCAGGCTACATATGAAGCGGCCAAAGCTTTAATAGAATTAAAAGCTCAAGGCATACACGGCAACCAGTTAAAACCTGTGCTTACATTGGACATGATAAAGATAGCCTTCAGCATGGATACCTTTGAGAAATCCACACCTGCGGAAAAAAGAATAATGCTGGCGCGAGCACTCCATACTTTGCATCATGAATCAATACATGCTTTTCATCAAATGGATATGTTTACAAAAGAGGAATGGAGAGTATTAGTAAAAGAAGCGGATGATAAATGGATAGATGAATTTGGAATTAAAAAAGCATATCCCAAGGGAGATTTGGAATTATGGAGAGAAGAAGCAATTGCCGAAGCATTTGGTGTACGAGCTTTCGGTGAAAGATATCCCCAAAAATCATTAATCAGAAGAGCGTTCATCAGAATAAAAGCTTTCCTATTAGCTTTGGCCTCTGCCTTAGAAGTGCACGGATTCTTAACTCCTGAAAGCATCTTCAATCACATAGAAGCGGGCATCGTAGGACAAAGAAACAAAACCAGAACGGAGACTGCAAGCATTTACAGAGACAAAGACCTTCATAAAATGACATTGGTTAATCCCCATGGCACTCTAGTTATGAGTAATAACTTATTGGATACTCCAGAAAACATAACTTACCAGCGAAGAGTCATAGAACTTATGACGGGTGAAAGAGTTATACCCCTGCGTGAATATGAAAATCTTGTCCAACAAGGCTATGTGGAAGGTATACCTGAACTAGTAAGCACAAGAATATTTACAGACGGTGACGGAACCAGACACCAAGGCGGGCCAGAAGGACCAGTGGTGCCCCCTTTGAGCCTATTTGAGGGAGTGGCGTTTGAAGTATTAAGGTTGGATAAGGCAAAAGAACGACACATGAAGCAAATAGAAATGTTTGAAAAAGAAGGCAAAGGAACAATTGCGGTAGGATTGGATGACAAAATAATAACGGATGCCGTTATCGATAAAAATTTAAAAGACGTGATTGTAAAAGATGTGGAAAACTTTTTTGATGAAAATCCCAATGGGTCATATCCCATTGACGGCAGTCGTATATACTCCATATATCCTGCCCCGTATACAGAAGGGGTAAGCAATGACGCTATGAATATGTTTAATAGAGGCTCCTGGCAAAGAACCTTGGCTCAATACATTACTCAAATTGAATACTGGAAAGCGGCTGCCAGAGACCTTGAAGCAATGGAAGTCAAGCTTGCAGGAATGATAGATGAAAAGCGACATTCCGAAAACATACCTGCAGTTGGAGTTGACGGTATAGTGAATGTCAAATTCTCAACCAAGGCGAATGAGATAAGATGGTCACTTAATACAGAAGAAAAAACAATGGGGGCTTATATGTTTAATAATCCACATTGGTCAATGTATACACATATGACTCCTGATCAGTTTTTATCTTTAGCATCTTCTTTACAAAAAGGTGAAGGCACAGCTATTTTTGATATTACACGAAAAGATAGTATAAATTATATAACTAAAGGAATTAAAAAAGGAAAAAAAGTAGCAGTTCCTTGGATAGAAATAGAAATATCCTCTGATGGTACAACTGCAAGAGTCATAGGACATCAGGGAAGACACCGTGCCACGGTTGCTAAATATCTTAATGGCGTTCAATCAACCATACCTGTAGCAATTAAATTTAATTTAAAAGAAACAACAGTACCTTTGAATCCAAAAGCAAGAGAAAAATTTTATGAAGAAAATGTTGGTAATGTTCAGCGGTACGGGGCCGCAGAAAAAACAATGTTAGATGTAACTATGTTTCATTCAGGAGTCTTAGCTCCTGCGCTAGAACACATAGGAGATCTCACGCATCGAATAACGGAATTTCCTTTTGTCTATGGAACAGTAAAAGAAAAAGTTGAAAAAATGATAACAGCACTTGATAGAAGTTTTGAAGTTTGGGGAATGAATATGATGAGTTTCCTCGATGAGCATGAACAGAACATACCGAACAATTTAAATTATAGAAAATTAAATCGAAAAGATTATGTAACAGAACTTCAAGATAAATTAGATGCATATGTGGTAGCACATTCATTAATTCCAACCTATAATGAAATACAAGGTCATGCAAAACAAGCCGCTATTGCCATAGGTAATTTAAATGTTGACAAAGCTCTTGAACATTTACGTTTTATTAAAAGAGAGTTAGATAAAGGAAAAACATCTTTCGAAAAAAAAGCACGAGAAGTAGGGCCAGGGGATGCTGTTTTTTCAAATGAAGCTAGTACAACAGGAGCTTATAAAGCTACTTTATATGGAAGACAAGATCCTACCCACAGAGCTATATTAAGTAAATGGTTGAAACAAGGTACGTTAAGTAATGAAGATTTTACTACCACTCAATCCTCTTCCCAAATCATAGACAAGGTATACCAATCGTTTGAAGTAACGGAAGCTAATGAATTTAATTTCAGTGAACCATATATAGACTACAACAACCCAACAGTCAGGTATTCAGTCGGAAATTACACCGAGCCTGAGATCAACATGAACCGTCAGGAAAAAAGAAGTACTTTAAATAAAACAATAAAAGCAATTGATGATTCCACTGAGCCTTGGGTAGGACCAGGGGGCACGGCAACACCGCGTAACATGTCCGCGCCTATGAAGGTGTTGGGTCACGCGCGTTCAATCGCTAAATTAAACACGCCGTTTCAATTTCTTTATAATACGTTTATGTATATAGGAGAGAAGACTCGTTCACTCCAGCAGCATTTTACAGAAATTTTATCAAGAAGATACATGCAGGTAATAGAAGATCCTGCCATGAAAGAGATGCTGGCAAAGGCCATGATCATTGCACAGATGAATGATTTAATGGACATGAAAGTGGATGCGCAAGGACGGTTGACTTTCATAGCGAAAGAAGACGGTGGAGCGGCGGATCTTCCTGTTAAACAGGGTGAGATAATTGTTCTTGAAGGTGACGTGGCTGGAGCTTTCCTTGATGTTCATAGAGTTTTTCAAGAAGTTAACAATGAATATTTAAGAGCGGAAATTGCAAGGGAGCATGTGCCTAATTTATTAAAGGCGCTTAATTTAATGAGACGATATTTTCCAGCGCTTCCTGAACTTAGAACTGTATTTAATTTTGAAGGATTGACAGAGGAAGAAATATCCGCTCGATTGGAAAATTTAAATTACACGCAAATTAAATTCATTACCACTAGCATAGAAAATATCATGATCATGAGAACTCAAATGGATGGTAATGTTGCGGAAACTATTAATGTTTTACTTGGCACTAAAGATGCAGGACTCAACAAGCTGTTGAATACAGCGGGCAATGTTACCACCATGAACAGAAAAATGTATGTACCACTATCCCGTTTCGGTGACATATTCATTGCCGTTCACCAGACAGTTACAGTAAAGGATAAAAAGGGGAAAACAAAAGAAGTGGAAAAACTGGTTTGGTACCAGCAGTTTGAAACCATGGGTGAAGCCAATGCGGCGCGTGACGGGCTCAGGCTTAAGTTTCCTGATGCAACCATTAGCCAGCCCGCTGTTCAAACTATAGAGAAGTTGCGTGCTCTTGTCAGAGATACAGAGAAACCACCTTCAATGGAATTTTTATCACAGTTTATGACAGATACAAACGCATTAAAATTCCAGGAAGTTTTACAAGAATTAAGACAAGTCCTTGAGAAAAAAGGATTAGATAAAGATGTAATGGGCATGAAGCAATTCTATACATCAAGAGATAAATCAGTAGGAGCGGAAGGAGTTCCAGGCTACAGCGCGGATTTCCCCCGTTCCATCATGCAATTCCTGATGGTGGCAAGTAGCACTCTTGCCAGAAACAGGTATGCCAAAGATAAAAATAAATGGTATACAGAAACTATAGAACATGCCTTGGAGCAAGGTGACACTAATTTATTAAAGTTCACTGAAAAATATTATAAATATGTAGAAGATCCCGTTCAAGAATTTTCAAACCTTAGACGAATGGGATTCTGGTGGTATCTTGGCGGAAACATATCATCAGCTTTTCTGCAAACCATGAGTTTGGTACAATTTACAGGACCGTTATTATCACAGATGGCAGGAACCAAAGCTACCGTTACAGAGTTAGGAAAAGCTTTTACGCACGCTTCTGGCATGGTAGTTCATTCAATGAACAAACGTCAGTATCAAGATGCTTTTCTTGATTTTGAAAGATTGCCCGCAGGTGAACAGAATGCGGCTCTCAGGGAAGCATTATTCCGTGCCATAGCGGACGGTACCATTAAGCAAGGACAAGCTTATTTGGAAGCGGGTATTGTTCCAAGCATGGGTGGTCCGCTTGTTGGCAGTCAACGATACTGGAAAAAAATAGGAAGAAAATTTGAGAATATAGTTATAGGGGGCACCTTCAACACGTTTGAAGCGGCATCCCGTATCACGGCTTACATAGCAACCTACAATTTAGCGGTGAATGATCCCAAAGTATTGGATCAAGCTGATCTTTTATATGGAGATGACATGAATTATCAGGCCCAAATGAAACAATTTGGAAGAACTGCTGAAGCGCTTGCCCGTTTCATGACTTCAGAAACTTTTGGGGTATACGGAAAAGAAAACAGACAGTGGCTTGGAAGAAACGTAGGATCACTCGCCGCATTGTTCATGACCTACATGACACAGATGATGGGATTAATGTACCGCATGTTGAACCCTCCAATAATAAAACGTAAGGCAAGCGGAAAAGGATTTGAAATTGGTGTGGCAAACCCAGCTAAAACAAGATTACAAAACAAGGTGGGTCGAAGAGCGTTCGCTAGAATAATGCTAATGATGCTTATAACAGGCGGGGTATTCGGATTGCCTGGCGGGGAAGACGCGGAAGATTTGTATGATTTAGTTAAAAAAATGCACACAGGCATTGAATCAGACATAAGAAGTGAGTTTAGAAATATGCTGTATGAAGCGGGCTGGGGTCCAACTCTAATTGAATCTATGGAAAAAGGATTGATTAGCTCTTGGCTTCATATGGATGTACAACGTAGGGTAGGATTTGGTGTCATGCCTTGGTCTCAACAAGTGCGCGCTTTAATTAACATGGCAGGCATACCAACAGGAGCACGGGCTGAAGAGTTCTTGGGAGCGCCTGGTTCTGTTTTCGTGGATGCCGCTAGAGGTTTAACGGAACAAGGAATACGGGAAAATAATTGGGGAAAAGCGTTTCAACAAATGTCTCCCACATTCATACGTAACATATTAAAAGCCGCGGAATATTCTCCATACGGAAATGGATTTGCCAGCACAGGTTATGGTCAAGTATTGACGCATGATGTGGCAAGTTATGAATTATTTTTACAAGCAATTGGATTTACTCCAACCGCAATTGCAGATCAAAGAGAGGCTTTGTTTCAGGAAAGAAAACTGGATAAGGGAATGAACCTATTCAGGCAAAGAAAGAATGCACAAATAACCAACGCTTATCGTAATATAATAATGGGTGGAATGAAATATAATGCAGCTTTAATCAATAAGGGTCAACAGCAATTAACTAATATTTTTGCGGATGTAATGGAATACAACGCTGACCAGCCGCCGCATTTACTATTCCTGCCTGACATAAGATCATTGCGTGAAGAGGCTATGAAAGCCGTATACCCTGGCTATAGAAT
>Ga0114901_1001256_pt1 | contig 14918 bp, 12 predicted proteins | sample MalvireepMed_s16_FD_89686 | JGI IMG/M metagenome (GOLD analysis project Ga0114901, IMG submission 89686) | Marine viral communities from the Global Malaspina Expedition - Malaspina viral metaG DeepMed_s16 | ecosystem: Environmental > Aquatic > Marine > Oceanic | place: Mediterranean Sea... | reverse complement strand
GGCATGAAGTCAGTCGCTGCCGGCATGAACCCTATGGATCTCAAACGCGGTATCGACAAAGCGGTACGCGCGGCAGTTGAGCAGATTCATCAGTTATCAACGCCAGCGGACGACTCAAAAGCTATTGCTCAAGTAGGTTCTATCTCAGCGAACTCAGATACCAAAATCGGTGAGCTTATTGCGCAAGCGATGGAAAAAGTCGGTAAGCAAGGCGTTATCACTGTCGAGGAAGGCTCAAGCTTCGAGGACACTCTAGAAGTGGTCGAAGGTATGCAGTTTGACCGTGGTTATATCAGCCCATATTTTGCTAATAAGCAAGATAGCTTAACTGCTGAATTTGAAAACCCATATATCTTATTGGTTGACAAAAAAATCGGCAACATCCGCGAAATCGTGCCACTACTTGAACAAGTCATGCAGCAGAGCAAGCCACTGCTTATTATCGCAGAAGATGTTGAAAACGAAGCCTTAGCAACCTTAGTTGTCAACAACATGCGCGGCGGCCTAAAAACTTGTGCCGTAAAAGCACCAGGTTTTGGCGATCGCCGTAAAGCGATGCTACAAGATATCGCTATCTTGACTGGCGGTACGGTGATCTCAGAAGAGATTGGCCTAAGCCTAGAAGAAGCGACTCTTGAGCAGCTCGGTACTGCCAAAAAAGTCACTGTCGGTAAAGAAAACACCGTCATCGTTAATGGTGCAGGCGAAACCACAGCTATCAACGAGCGTGTTGACTCTATTCAGCGTCAAGTGGAAGAGTCTACCTCTGACTATGATAAAGAAAAGCTACAAGAGCGCATGGCAAAACTTGCTGGCGGCGTAGCAGTTATCAAAGTTGGCGCGGCAACTGAAACTGAGATGAAAGAGAAAAAAGATCGCGTTGATGATGCGCTACATGCCACTCGCGCGGCTGTCGAAGAAGGTGTCGTTCCTGGCGGCGGTGTTGCACTCGTTCGTGCGATGAATGCTTTATCTGAGCTAAAAGGCGATAACGATGACCAAGACGCGGGTATCAATATCCTACGCCGCGCGATGGAAGCGCCGCTACGTCAAATCGTGACTAACTCTGGCGAAGAAGCGTCAGTCGTGGTCAACGAAGTCAAGAGCGGTAGCGGTAACTACGGTTACAACGCAGCATCTAGCGAATACGGCGATATGCTACAGATGGGTATCTTAGACCCTGCTAAAGTATCTCGCTCAGCGCTGGAAAACGCAGCTTCTGTTGCAGGTCTTATGCTGACGACCGAAGCGATGATCACTGATCTACCACAAAGCGATGACGGCATGGGTGCTATGCCTGCTGGCGCTGGTGGTGGAATGGGCGGCATGGGTGGAATGGGCGGCATGATGTAATCAGCCCTTTGACCTGTACTGCTTAGTACTGTAGCTTTTACGCTATAGTACGCAGGAAATAAAACCTCGATAGGCGAGAGCTTATCGGGGTTTTTGTCCTTATTTAATTCGCTAAAAATTAAGAATCTGCCTCATCTCTTCTAAACGTCCAAGTAGTATTGTCAGACTCACTATCGACATAATAATAACCTGCCAAATCAAACTGCTTTAACTGCTCAGCCTTGGTCAGCTTATTGTCCGCGGCATATTTCACCATCAGTCCGCGCGCTTTTTTGGCATAAAAGCTAATCACTTTATATTGACCGTTCTTCTCATCTTCAAATCTAGGGGTAATAATCTGCGCGTCCAGTGCTTTCTTCTTAACCGATTTAAAGTACTCGTTAGACGCTAGGTTAATCAGTACCTTGTCATCGCTATCGGCCATCTGCTTATTAATAATATCGGTGATTTTCTCGCCCCAGAACTCATACAAATTACCACCGCGCGCGTTTTTTAGCTTAGTGCCCATCTCTAAGCGGTACGGCTGCATCAAGTCTAGCGGTTTTAACACGCCATATAGACCAGATAAGATACCCAAATGCTCGTTGAGATACAGCATGGTGTCTTTATCCATCTCATAGCTGGCAAGTCCAGTATAAACATCACCATCGAACAGATAAGCGGCAGGCTTGGCATTGTCCGAGTCATGCGGCATTTGCCATGCTTGATTACGCTCGCTATTTAGCTGCGCCAAATCATCGGAGATGCTCATAAGCTCTTGCAAATCCATCGGATCTTTGGTTTTAAGGGTTTTTATCAGTTGAGCTGAGTCGTCAATGAGGGCAGGCTGGCTATAATAATTGCCAAGGTTCAATGGTATAGCGTCCGTTTCATTCAAGGACTTGGCAGGGGAGAGTACAAAGTACATAGAGGCTCCTTTTTTAAGTATCGAGTAATTTTTAAGTATCGAGTAATTAACAATAAATAGGGCAAGCAAAAACTTAGCCAATTGTGATGTCAGTCATGGCACTACCATAGCATAAACCTATAGCGATAGAGGATAGGCATTGACTAAGTAAACCATCGGTGCGCTCAAAGCAGCAATATATGCAAAAAATAGAATGTATACATAGCTATTATTGTCAATAATTTTCTGATATAACAATAAAAGTTATAGCCCAGACGCGACCTCTAACTTTTTATTTACTTATGAGTCATCATTAAACAATGAAAGGTAGGGGATGATGTCTCTATAATAAAAACAGATGATGAAGATAGTATTATCATTTAGGGAATTGATAATCTTTGCTCAGTGCTTTACTTAACAGAGTACGAGCTGAGCAGGGTTTTTTTTGCGCCCACTATTTTATCACTCAATATAGCCATAAAGCCAAAGCTTGTGATCAGTCAAGTATTTGCATGTAAGGAGACGATATGAAAATCGGTGTTATCAGTGCAGACAGCACAACTGAGAGCCGCGTAGCACTAACCCCAGACGCGGTCAAAAAACTGCGTAAACTTGGGTTTGAGGTCGTCGTTCAGTCAGGCGCAGGTCTTGCAGCCTATTATACAGACGACAGCTATCAGACGGCTGGAGCTGATATTGCTAGCAGCAGCGCTGAGGTGGTTGAGCAGTCGCAAATTATTACCACTATCAGTGACTTGCCAGCTGAGCTCACCGAGACGCTAAAGCCTAAGCAAATCGTCGTGGGTATGCTAGATCCTTACCGTAATACTCAGCTAGAGACTTATGCGACCAAAGGCGCGACTGTATTTGCGATGGAGCTATTGCCACGTACCTTGTCGCGCGCGCAAAACATGGATGTCTTATCCTCACAAGCCAACCTTGCCGGTTATAAAGCGGTACTCTTAGCAGCCAATGAGTACTCACGTCCTTTTCCTATGTTTATGACCTCAGCAGGGACAGTTAAGCCGGCCAAGGTGGTCATCTTAGGCGTTGGCGTAGCAGGCTTGCAAGCGATTGCTACGGCAAAGCGTCTAGGCGCTGTGGTTGAAGCAAGTGATTTGCGTCCTTCTGCACGCGAGCAAGTCGAGTCGCTTGGCGGTAAATGGCTAGATGTACCGATGAGTGAGGAAGAAGCGCAAAAGGCCAAAGCAACCGGCGGTTATGCATGGACGCCCTCAGAGCAGTATATGAAAGATCAAGCGGCAGTGGTGGATAAAGCGCTAAGCGGCGCTGATATCGTCATTACCACCGCGCAGATACCAGGTCGTGACGCTCCAAGATTGGTGCATAAGACCACACTCGATAAGATGAAAGCCGGCTCCGTGCTGATCGATATGGCAGCGGGCACCGGCGGCAACGTTGAAGGCGCAGTTGCTGAGCAAACCATCACTACAGATAACGGCGTGCGTATCGTTGGCGCGGCAAACATTCCGTCTATGCTCGCCGCGCAGTCCTCAGATCTTTATGCCAATAACTTAGTGAACTTTATCACAACTTTGATTGCTGAAGATGATGCGAATACTGACGCTGCACCGAACCAACTGGCACTTCATTTAGATATGGAAGATGAGATTCAAGGCGCGCTGGCAGTGACCCATGAGGGTCAAGTACGATTGGCGAAGCGCTAAGCGGCTGACTACTGAGTTACTCAGCTATGAGTCTTTGTTATATCACTAATGAATCTGTCAGTAACGAATAAATTTTAGGAGGATAAAATGATTGGCACTATTTTAGCAGCCGCGCCAGCTGGCGCCGCTATGGCTAGCACGCCATTTGTCGCAATTTTCACCGTATTTGTACTCGCGATCTTTGTGGGTTATTACGTGGTTTGGGGTGTGACCCCAGCGCTGCATACGCCTTTGATGGCGGTTACCAATGCGTTATCTAGTATTGTGATTGTCGGGGCGATTTTGCAGACCGTTGTTATCGATAACCAAGTGTTTACGGCGACGAGTTTGATCGGTGCTTTTGCGGTGTTCTTGGCCAGTATCAATATCTTTGGTGGCTTCTCAGTGACGGAGCGCATGCTGTCTATGTTCAAACCTAAACCCAAAAAAGCGCCAGTGGTAAAAACTGAAAATGGAGGTGATGCATGAGTGATTTAACAAACTTTATCGCCACTAATGCGGACTGGTTTTATTTAGTTGGCGCTATTTTATTTGTCTTGACCTTACGTGGACTCTCAAGCCCAAAGACCGCTATCCGCGGTAACCGTTTGGGTATGGTCGCGATGGCTATTGCCGTTATCACCACTTTCTTCTTGGCCGAAGGTCCGATCATATGGATGATCATTGGTGCCATGGTATTAGGCGCAGCGGTTGGTATTTGGAAGTCAAAAACGGTAGCGATGACACAAATGCCAGAAACCGTGGCTTTGATGCACTCCTTAGTTGGCCTGGCAGCAGTAGCGATTGCTTTGGCAACGGTATTACATTCTGATCAAGAGTACAATACGGTTACCCGCCTAGAGCTATTTATTGGCTGTTTCATCGGTGCGATTACCTTTTCAGCCTCGGTCTTTGCCTTTGGTAAACTTGCCGCAAAAAGCTGGGCAAAAACGGTTAATGGCGGCTGGGTCAAGCCCGTGCAAGCGCTATTATTTATCGCGATGCTAGGCTTTGGCGCAGTATACTTTATTACTGATTCGCTCACTGCCTTCTACGTGATGACGGTATTAGCAATCGCCTTTGGTTGGATGTGGATTGCGCCAATCGGCGGCGGTGATATGCCAGTGGTTGTGTCGCTCCTTAACTCCTTCTCAGGTTGGGCTGCAGCAGGTATTGGTTTTACCTTAGGTAACTCGATGCTAATTATTGCAGGCTCACTGGTCGGTTCATCAGGGGCAATTTTATCTTATATTATGTGTAAGGCGATGAACCGCTCATTGATTAACGTTTTATTCGGCGGAATGGGCAGTGCAGCGGTGGCAGGCGGCGCTGATGACGGCGCGCCAAAGAACTATAAGTCAGGCTCAGCAGAAGATGCAGGCTTTCTTATGTCTAATGCTAGCGACGTCATTATCGTACCGGGTTATGGTATGGCGCAAGGCCGTGCACAGAATGCGGTCAAAGAGCTATACGAGCTACTAAAAGAAGAGGGCGTCAATGTACGCTTTGCTATTCACCCGGTTGCCGGTCGTATGCCCGGTCACATGAACGTACTATTGGCAGAGGCTGACGTTCCTTATGATGATATCTTGGAGATGGATGAGATTAATTCAGACTTCCCAAGTACTGATGTGGTCTTGGTGATTGGTGCCAATGACGTGGTCAACCCATCAGCCAAAGACGATCCCACGTCACCAATCTTTGGTATGCCTATCTTAGAGGTAACCAAAGCGCAAACGGTTATGGTCATCAAGCGCTCAATGAGCACAGGCTATGCTGGTCTAGATAACAGTCTGTTCTATATGGATAAGACTATGATGATCTTTGGTGATGCCAAGAAAATGGTGGAAGAGATGGTACGCAGTATCAATGGCGGCGGTCATTAATTAGCTATTAGTACTTTTTAATAAGCATTTCTAGTAAAAAAGTCACTCCGGTGGCTTTTTTGCGTTATGGTATAGCGCCATTATTTCACTTATAACATACAGCCAGATATAACACACAGAACAAACGCAAAAAGAGTTCCTTATGAATATGTTAATCCGTTTTTTTATTATGACAAGCTTACTCAAACAACAGCTCAAGCAGCAAGAAAAGAGTGATAATAAAACCCTAGATAGCGAGGCGTTAAGCGCGCCAATTGTTCGCCATTATCGAGTACTACCGCATGATATGGGCTTTCGCGATCACCTACCCAATTATCGGTACTTGTCCTTTATTGAGCTCAATATTACCCGTTGGCTCATGGCTTGTGTCCATCAAAAGGGTATTAAGTCTTTGAACTGGGTCATCGCTATGCAAGAGATGATCTATCTTAAAGAGATTAAGTTTTTGGATAAAATGACGGTCAGTAGTGTACTTGCCGGCTGGGATAACAAGTATATCTACTTTGAAAGCCGCTTTTTTGTCAAAAGCCAACTGATGGGCGTTGGGATGACCAAGTTTGTACTAAAAGATAAGCAAGGCAATAAATGCGAGCCACGTGTGCTAGATATGAATGGTAAGAAGCTAAGCGATGTCATTGATAGTTGGAATCAGCACCAAGTCGCGGTTAAGTCGGCCAAGTCAGCATAGATAATGTCAAAAACAGCACGAAGAAAGCGTACTGACAATAACAGGGTAAAACAACTTGGCTATAATCATTTGCTGAATTTTGGTAGGATAGAGCCTATCAAATCGCCAATACTAAGGCGACACTACTATTTCTAAAACGACTAAAAAAAGGTACCGTTATGACGCCACAAAAATTAAAATGGACAGACAGCTTAGATATCGCAATCGAGCTTTATGAAAAATTCCCTGAGACTGATCCGCAGTACATACGCTTTACCGATTTGCATCGCTGGGTGACGGAATTAGAAGGCTTCGATGATGATCCGCAGCGCTCAAACGAAGGTATTTTAGAAGCCATTCAGATGAATTGGATCGATGAAGCCGATTAATAAGATTTCTATCATTTAAGTCGTATTACTAATAATAACTCCAATACAAAAATAGAATAGGCAGCATTATGACATCACAAGTTAAAGAGCTATCGACAGCGATAGTTTGCAAAGGCATCAGTGCTCGTACCACTAACAACGCTGAGATTAGCCATGACACGGCTAAATTAGGTCGATTGTGGCAAAAGTTCTATCAAAACCACGTTAGTCATCTTGCTGAAGGTGAAGATATTTACGGCGTCTATTATAACTACGAGAGCGATGATTTAGTCGGTGCTTTTGATGTGGTCGCCAGCTGGAAGGTAAAGAGCGAGCCGGTAGAGGGAGAGGATGGCAATGAGAATGACAACGAAGATAATAGCAAAGACAGTAATGTTTTAAGTCCTGAGAATATTCTTAGCGCCGCTCATGGTAGCGATGTGGTCAGCGTCATAATCCCCGAAGGTAAGTATTTAGTATTCACCGAAGAGGGCAGAATGCCTAACACGGTCATGAATGCATGGGAGAAGGCTTGGGAGTACTTCCATGATCGTGATTGCGAGCATACTCGCACTTATAATGTCGATTTTGAGCATTATATTGGGGGTAATTTAGAATATGGGCAATTGGATCTTTATATTGGTATTGAGTGAGGCTATCATATCAACACTATAAGAAGTCTACTTTACTATAATAGACCTCTTGGATAAGTCATCGCTAGCCCTTGTAACTCCGTCAGTAAAAGTCAATGAACTGGTACTTTTGCAAGAGGTCTAATAATCTGCGCCGCGGCATCAATTGAGCTATCAGATGAGTGATTTTTAAGATGCTTAGGCGTGTAGCTTATGCGCGTATTGTTTAATAGGTAGCTACTCTACGATAGAAGCATTTATTCAGGTAAGTTGGATCAATGAGGCCGACGAAGCATTATTTATGCTTATTGATACAGTCATAAAAAATCCCCAGCTATATTTTTATTATAGCTGGGGATTTTTCCATTAGGAGTAATGTATCAAGGTTATCTATTCAATGCTAGTTAAAAAGCTTTAGTCACGCCAATGGTAAAGGTACGTGGTAGGTTTGGTCTAGCACCGTATGGCGTACGGCTCACAATAACTTGTTTGTCAGCGATGTTCTCAACCTTACCAAAGACCTTAGCATCATAACCGATAGGGTAGTGGGTAATAGCATCAAAAGTGAATAACGAGTCAGTCTCGCTACGCGGCTCATTAGTACGATTGCAGCCCACTGATTCACAAATGCCGCCAGCATATTTGGCAGTCAAGTAAGTATCCCAACCTGAATCCATCTCGATTCCGGCGCGTACACTGGCTTGATTTTTGGGCACTAGCGTTAAGCGATCGCCATCTAAAGTGTCTTTGTAGTCCTCGGCAAGCTCAGCTTGGGTGTAAGTATAAGTGGCATGCAGCGGAATACTGAATCCATCTCCATCAAAGCGAGTGCCAGCCATTAACTCAAGCCCTGCGATCACCGCAGAACCACTCTCTTTTTCGGTACCTGACGTTATGGCATCTGAGCCACTGCCGCAAGGCACGTTTTCTGTGCAGTTTCTGATTACAGAATCAAAGTCACTATAAAACCCAACGGCCTCAATATAATTGTTACCATCAATATAGCGCGTACCGATTTCATAGTTGATACTTTCTTCAGGATCCGTGTTGTCATCTTCGGACACTCCAGCACCTAATGGGCTGAAGCCTTTGTGGACCCCACCTATAAGCTGTACTTCATCATTGAGTTGATAGCTTGCGGATAAACCTGGCAAAAATATAGACTGAGTATTGCTCACGCGTGCTTGATTATCAGTATCAACACCGCGTGTCTCTTCAGTATCAATATACTCGTAACGCATGGCTAGGTTTAGAAGTAAGGGGTCAGTCACTTGCCACTTATCAGTTAGCCAAAGACTAGTTGCGTTGGCTCTTTCTTCGCGGTTATTACTGCCATTAGGGACTTTGGTGCTTTGATAAATTAAATTACCGTCTACCTGATTAAAAATATCGCTTGGCTGATAGCGCTCAACTTTGTCACGGTGATAGCGAGCACCTACATCAATATTGTGATCGCCATAGGCACTTAAAATGTCAGTATTGAAGTTCGTCTGAACACCGGTACTATAATAAGTGCGATCATTGGCTTTTAATTCGATACCTGCTAAATCCTCGGTACCATCTAGCTGCCCTTGGGTGATATTGCCTTCATAAAAATCATTGATTTTGTTATCATTGAGCTTATACCAGTTACGATGGGTTTTATTGTAATAAGCGGTAGTACGTAGCTCGCTATTATTATCCGTGATCCAGTTGTGCGTCAAGTTAAGTCCGGTATGTTCGTCTTGTATGTTATCAAGCGCAGACATCGGGTAGCGTCTGTTAGGATTTTTATTGAAGTCAGCATCTGTTAAACCTAAGTAAGTCTCATCACTAGATCTATCAGAATACTGTGCTTTGGCAAACAAACTATGCGCAGGATTGATCTGATAACGACCCTTTAGGACATAATCTTGATTGTCATAGTCGCCAATGTCTTTACCATCAATTTCTTTAAAGCCTTTGCCTCGTTGTTGCACAGTTTCAATTGAGCCTGCAAAGTCGCCTTCGCGTCCACCAGCATAAGCATGAACATCCACACCGCCACGGTCGTTGATTGAGGTCATCGCTTGACCGCCATTAGTGGCAGGAATAGGGGTTGATAAATAGTTAATAACGCCACCAGTCGTTTGCGGCCCATAACGTAGCAGCGGCGCGCCTTTTAGAATCTCAACACCTGACATACGCAGCGCTGTCGGATGATAGTAGGCGGCAGGGGCAGCATAAGGAGCGGGTGCGATAGGAATACCGTCCTCCATTAAATGCACTTTACTACTACGTCCACCGATACCAGCACGAATACTGATGTTAGGACGTAAGCCCAACCCATCTTCTTCAGAGACGTAAACCCCTGGCACGGTCTTTAAAACTTGGTTAATATCTGTAATGTACTCATTTTCTAACTGTTCGTTATCGACGTAATAACCAGAACCCGTCATCAAGGGCACATTGTCTTTACTACCGATAACAGTAATTTCGTCTAAGGTTACCGAGACTGCTGATTCTTCGAGATTACCTTGCCGGGTATCAACGCTTTGCGCATAAACTGCCTGCATGGACAAGGCTAAAGTGGACAATAAAAATATAGTAACAGACTTATAAGGATGAGACATCGCACGGGCTCCAAAACGAAAACATAAAAATTAATGCTGCATTTTTGTAAAAACGAATATTAACAATAATGATTATCGTTTGCAAGCAGTAAGCAACATTTATATATCCTATTTTTAATGGATCTACCCAAATTTTAGTGGTTATCATCTTAAGTGACTGTTAATACAGGTTATTTATTAGGCTACAATAATACTTAAAACAAATAAAGGCAGCGCTAAACATTTAAGCGCTGCCTTTATTGTTGCTGTTTTATTAACGTCATTGATACGGTAGAGCCTAATCAAGCAACAAATTCTTCAAAATTCCTTCATATATCTGCGCTAACCTGCCCAAATCATCAACTTCAACCTTTTCATCGACCTGGTGAATGGTGGCGTTACGTACGCCTAATTCAACAACCTGCGCACCAGTCGGGGCAATAAAGCGTCCATCGGAGGTTCCGCCAGAAGTAGATAAAGTCGTATCAGTACCTGTCACTGATTTAATCGCGTTTTGACAAGCGGAAACCAGTTTACCTTCGGGCGTTAAGAACGGATTACCGGATAATTTCCAATGAATATCATAACTGGCGTCACTATTAGCAAAGTGTTTATCGAAGATAGCATGAGTTTTTTGCTTTAACTCGTCCTCAGTCGTTTCAGTCGAAAAACGAAAGTTGAATACAGCTTCTAGCGTTTCAGGAATGACGTTGGTCGCGCCCGTACCACTATTGATATTAGATATTTGCAAGGAAGTGGCAGGGAAGTAATCATTACCAGTATCCCATTCAGCAGCAGTCAGCTCGCTGAGCGCCGCCATTGCCGCATGAATTGGGTTACTGGCCAGATGCGGGTAGGCGACGTGACCTTGCTTGCCAGTGACCGTCAGCTCTGCGCCTAACGAGCCGCGGCGACCGTTTTTGATAATATCGCCGAGGGTATTGGTACTTGAAGGTTCACCGACTAGGCAGTAAGTTATTTTTTCATCGCGAGCTTCCAAGGTTTCGATAACCTTCACCGTACCATTGATAGAGGGGCCTTCTTCGTCAGAAGTAATCAGCATAGCAATTGAGCCTTTGTGCTCAGGGTGACTCGCGACAAAGCGCTCGCTTGCAATGGTAAAAGCCGCAATGCTGGTTTTCATATCAGCGGCCCCGCGTGCCCATAGATAGCCATCCGCTATAGTTGGCGTAAAGGGTGGATAGGTCCAATGATTCACATCACCAGTTGGTACGACATCGGTGTGACCGGCGAAGCAAATCACGGGATTAGCCGCGCCGCGCCGTGCCCATAAGTTTTTGACCTCAGCATGCTCGCCTGTTTTGTCTCTATCACCGAAGTACATAAACTCACAGTCAAAGCCTGCTTGCTCTAATCGCGCTGACAATATATCTTGGCAGCCGTCATCATCTGGCGTAACTGAAGGACGCTCAAGCAGCTCAATGCTCAGATCTAGCGTGGCTTGTTGATGGTTTTGCGCTAAGACGTTTTTGTTATTATTTTCTGACATAAGAAACCTTGTACTAGAATTAATTTTATTAGAATAAACAATTCAACGGATAACTAACCTTCCTCAACAAAAGGCACTAAACCGTCACGGCGCATCCACGTGGCAATAGAATAGCGCTGACGATGGGCGGTTTGCACTTGATGTTGTAGGTCGCTATTGAAGATAATTAAGCGATTGGCAAGCGGCATGACTTCATGATGGACGCCGTGATTATCCACAATTTCAACCGCGCCGCCGTCTATCTCTTCCCAGTCGTCGTTGAGATAAAATACCGCAGATATCACGCGCTCATCACGGCCTGCCGGGTTGTCACTGTGCCACTTATAGCCAAAGCCAGGTGGATAGCAGGCATAATGCGCCTCACTATGACGAATACCAGTAAATAGCGCCCGGTTCAATAGAGCCGATAGCGCATTGATAGCCTGTAGGTAATAAAACCCAGCAAAGAAGTCCTTGGTGATCCAGCGAATGTTATCACCGCGAATATTGCTTACCCGAATGCCAGCGGTAAGCTCAGCTTCACGGTAGTCAATAAAGCCACTTTCCGCCTGCAAGGCAAGCAAGGCTTTATTTGCAAAAACATCATCGAGTACCACCCATCCATCCGCAACCAGTTTATCAAGCGCGCTGTCGCTGAGTCTATGCGCCCAGTCGACCTCAAAGTCAGACAGTTGTAAGAGGCTTTGGGTTAAGCCATCAGTGCTTGCGCCTTGTTTATCATCTGGCGTAAGCTGCGGCGGATTATCAATGCCTATAGGCTTATCAACTGCGAGGGGCGTTATCTTAAGATTGCTAGTAATCATTGCCATGTTGTACCGTCACTCTTTACGAATTACTAAAGTGCTATTAGCGCTTATCAACGTTCAATCAACGTCTAATTACCAAAACCCACGTTATCTTTTAGGCTTCCTATGCTACCATAGATGCAATTCTTGTTATTTAAACTTTTGAGACTATGAACTATAAACATGCCTACCACGCGGGTAACTTCGCCGATGTGGTGAAACATATTTTGCTTGTGCAACTGCTCAATCAATTAAGCCAAAAAAACAAACCTTTTTATGCTCTCGATGCTTACGGTGGTCGAGGCCTTTATTCGCTGGCAAGCGAAGAGTCGCGTAAAACAGAGGAAGCCAAAGGCGGTATCCAAGCGTTATTAAAAGCTGAAAACTTAGATATGGAAAAAGCGCCTACTGCCGTCAAAGACTATATGGAAGGCATCAAGCAAGCGCGTTTTACCTATGACAATAAAGTCTATCCAGGTTCGCCTTGGTGGATTGCTCATCATATCGAAAAAACCTCGATTGAAAAGCCAGATAGTAGCGTGCGCGGTGAGGCTTTTGAAGCTAAGGCAAGTGAGTACGATGCACTGAACTATCAGTTGCATAAGCTACCGATTGGTATTCATCATCGCGATGCCTTTGAGGGCATTACAGCAGTTGTACCGCCAAAAGAGAAACGCGGCCTGATATTTCTTGATCCGCCTTATGAGCAAGAGCACAAAGACTTCACTCGTCTCATCGATCTACTAGTAGCTGCCTATAACAAATGGCCACAAGGAACTTATGCGCTGTGGTTCCCGATTAAGAATATTGACGCGGTTGAGCTATTCTACAAAAAGCTCAAACGTACCGATATTAGGCGCCAGCTTATCTGTGAGCTTAATATCTATCCAAACGATGTGGCCGTTGGTCTAAATGGTACCGGTATGTTGGTTATTAATCCGCCTTGGCAGTTTGATAATCAGGCGCGCGAGATATTACGCTTTTTACAGCCTGCGCTTAAAGTTGCTGATGCACCAAACATGACCCCTGATAGCGCGACCAATGTACGCTGGCTGGTCGGCGAATAAGGATAGGTTATGAGTATGGAGAACGGCATTAGTAATAAAGACGAAATTATCGATAATCAAGCTACTGATGTTACTGAAAAATCAGCTGAGCTGCCGCTCAATGATAATTTAGGTCATATTAGTGATAGTGCCGCCACGCAGCCGCCCTATGCCGATGAGCATGAGTTTAACATTCGCTTAGCGGACAATGACGACTACGACGGTCTCACTTTTGAAGTGATAGAAACCGAGGTGGCGGAGGGTAAGCCTGTCGTTAGCCGCGGTGTCTATCTTGCACCCAATCTAATTACTACGCTATCACTGCTATCAGGGTTTTATTCGATTTTGGCAAGTACGCAAGGCGAGTTCTACAAAGCGTCACTAGCGATTTTTTTGTCAGCGATATTAGATGGCGCGGATGGACGCGTAGCACGTATGCTCAACGCCCAAAGCCCGTTTGGTGAGCAGTATGATTCACTGGCGGATATGCTTGCCTTTGGCATCGCGCCAGCTATTTTAATTTATAGTTTTGCCTTAGAGCCACTAGGACGTATCGGTTTGGGCTGCGCTTTTGTCTTTACCGCTTGCGGCGCGTTTCGCCTCGCACGCTTTAACGTGCAAGTAGGCACTGTCGATAAAAAATATTTTGTTGGACTAGCCAGTCCGCTCGCTGCGATATTGGTTACCTCTGCCGTCATGGTTGCCATTGACCACAATGAATGGGTGGGTCAATATGACACCTTAATTATGATTTTGTTCGCCGCTTGGGTGGTGATTTGTGGTTTGCTGATGGTTAGTAACGTTAAGTACTATAGCTTTAAAGAGTTCGATAAAAAGAAAGTACCTTTTGTCGCTTTGATCGTTGCCGTTCTAGTTCTAAGTATTCTTATTTATGATATTCCTGTTGGTATCTTAGCTATCGGCGTTATCTACGCGTTATCAGGTATAGTAACGACGATTAAAGCAAAAGCAAAAAGTTAGAGCTGCCTTTAAGCTTTGTATCTAGGGATTTACCGATAGGTAGATCCCCTTTTTATGTCTTTAAGCACGGTGCTAAGCCTAAGGATATAGACTGAGATAAACAAAAATAATGATAAATAGATATTAGATATTAATAGTAATAACAATTAGTTAGAAAGAGTCATCGGAGATACAATTAAAGAGTGCGAATTATTTATCAGTTCCCCCTTGACCCCCACCCAAATACGCGTATAATGCCACCCAGTCGAAAGGGAAGGCGGATCAAAAAGTGGTTTACCACTGACTAACACATTAATAGCGCAGCTATTAAGTAATTATCTAGCCTACTAAATTAATTTAAAATAAAATAATTTATCTCTTGACAACTTATTTAAACCGTCTATAATACGCACCTCATTAAGGGATAGGGCGAGATAGAGACTAAATAACTTAGTCGAATCAAGGTCTTAACTTACTGAAACAAATTATAAAAAAGCTTGACAAACATAATTAACATGATATGATAGTCAGCTCGCTAATAACAATAAGCACATTGCTTAGTTATTAGTTATATAACTCTTTAACTGG
>Ga0114901_1001251_pt1 | contig 14964 bp, 23 predicted proteins | sample MalvireepMed_s16_FD_89686 | JGI IMG/M metagenome (GOLD analysis project Ga0114901, IMG submission 89686) | Marine viral communities from the Global Malaspina Expedition - Malaspina viral metaG DeepMed_s16 | ecosystem: Environmental > Aquatic > Marine > Oceanic | place: Mediterranean Sea... | reverse complement strand
GGTCTTCATAGACACCGGCGCCAGACTGAGCGAGATTACCAACCTAAGGTGGCATCCCACCGACGCAAGCCTAAGCGACGTGGAACTTGACCAAGGAATACTCCGGGTGTTGGGCAAAGGGCGAAAGGAGCGGGTGCTTGCCGTCGGGAAAAAGACTGTCCGGGCCTTGGATCGCTACATTCGCAAGCGCGACATACACAAGGACTCGGATCTTCCCTATTTATGGCTGGGCATCAAAGGCCGGATGAGCGACTCGGGAATCCGGCAAATAATCCGGCGCCGTGGCGCCGACGCTGGTCTTGGTCGGATATATCCCCATCAGTTGCGCCATTCTTTCGCCCACAGTTGGTTAAGCGAGGGTGGGACCGAAAGCGACCTTATGAGGCTGGCTGGCTGGAACAGCCGCACGATGGTCCAACGCTATGCAGCGAGTGCCGCAACGGAACGGGCGGTGGCAGCCCATCGGCGTCTTAGTCCGGGGGACAGATTGTAATGCCCGCACAACTGCGAATAGCCAGCCATGACCGCAACGCTGCGGTCGTGTCTGAGGGTGTCCGGTGCGGGATGGAGTTTTGCGGGGCGGTGTTGGGTGATTTGATAAACGTAGGTGGGATACAGTATGTTTCCCTCTTAGAGGGCTACCGCAAAGAGAAAACCGGCGATTACAAGCTCCACCGCCACGCTGCATATAGAAACAGGCGTGGTAAGCCCCCGAAGGACGCGCACCCCCGATGGTCCGCCCCCCGTGACGATGGGCATTATGGCCCCATCGCACAATCCGGGGAGAGTAGTTTATTCCCCGAAATCCGGCGGGAGCGCCTACCCACCAGGGAGCGGGTGCCACTTGATGGAATTCAGGTGACGTGCCTGGCGTGTAGTTTTTCAAATACACTGCGCGGTGGGACTTGACATACCGTATATGGTACTTTAATCTGTAACAAATACAAGATTTCAGACGGTTAAGTCCGCTTGGCGTAGCCGGGGCCGAAAGGCCGACGGTACGCAAGGAGCGGACTTTTGTTATGGCCCCGGCCGATGACAGGCTAATCTACCGCACACTCACCTACGACCCCCAAGAAATGGCCCGGCGCGGCCGTATCGGGGCCTACCGCCTTCACGCCACCAACGACCCCCGGGAAACCACCAAAGCCGCCAGAGCAGCTTTCCTGGCCCGCTTCGAGCGTGAAGTGGACCCGGACGGAACCCTAGCCCCCGAAGAGCGCGCCCGGCGTGCTGAAGCCGCCCGTAAAGCCTACTTCGCCCAACTCGCCCACAAGAGCGCCAAGGCCCGGCGCCGCCGGTCCCACAAGGCCAAGGGCGGCGTCGGTGCCTGAGCCCAAGGGCACAAGCTGCCGCATGTCGCCCACAGTGTCGCTTGCTGGCTTGATTGACCTTCTGGCCGCGCTTGAATCTGAAATCAGCCAGTTGCCCCAACCGGCGCCGTTGTTTGCCCACGAACTGGAGCGGGCATTAATGCAGTATCTATGGGAGATGGGCCATGTCTCTTAACACCGTCCAGCGGTTTACCAGAGACCGGCCTTGCCCCGTCTGCGGCGGGTATGACAGACAAGAACGGGGCCAGGGCCAGCGCTGCTATGGCTTTCAATCCGCCGATGGGGACTGGGTGCATTGCACTAGGGGAGAGCTAGCCGGTGGGATACCGATAAAGGATGGCTCTCAGACCTACGCCCACCGGCTTGTGGGTGACTGCCGGTGCGGAGCCCGGCACGACCCGGCGCCGGCAGACCCGCAACCTGGCAGCAATGGCCAGCAGGCCCGGCGAATCGTAGCCGAATACGACTACACCGATGAGGACGGCAACCTTCTCTTTCAGGCCGTCCGATTTGATCCTAAAGGTTTCTCCCAGCGGCAGCCGGACGGCGCCGGTGATTGGGAGTGGAACCTGAAAGGGGTCCGCCGCGTCCTGTGCCGGCTTCCTGAGTTGATAGGGGCAGACCCATCAAAGCCGGTGTTTATCGTGGAAGGCGAGAAGGACGTGGACCGCCTCATGCAACTAGGGTTGATTGCCACCACTAACCCGATGGGCGCCGGGAAGTGGTTGCCTGAATACTCCGGCTATCTGGCCCAGCGCCATGTGGTGGTCCTTCCCGATAATGATGATGAGGGCCGGGACCACGCGAACAAGGTAGGCTACAGTGTCCACGGTTTAGCCAAGAGTGTCCGGCTGTTGGAGCTGGCAGGATTGCCGGAGAAGGGCGACATTAGCGACTGGCTGGACGCGGGCGGCACCGCCGAGGGGTTGCTGGACCTGGCCCGGAAGACGCCGGAGTGGACACCAGCGGAGGCGCAGGATGCACCGTCCGGTCTCCGGTTCCGGTCGGCGGCAGAGATTGCTCAGGAGACCCCGGAGACCCCTGAATGGGTCTCCAAGCCGTGGGTGCCGTTAGAGTCGATAGTTGAAGTGGGGGGGAAAATAAAGGTCGCTGGTAAGACGACGTTCTTAATGGGCCTATCACGCAAGGTCCTGGACGGCCTCCCATTCATGGGGGAGCCAACGCTCCAGACCCCGGTTGTTTACCTTACGGAGCAGCCCAGGTCCAGCCTTCGGGAAGCCCTTCGCCGGGCGGACTTATTAGAGCGGGAAGACTTCCGGGTGCTCCGATATCAGGACACTATCGGCACACCATGGAAAGACGTGGTGGAAGTTGCGGCCAAGGAATGTAAACGAGTAAGCGCAAAGCTGTTGGTGGTCGATACCCTTCCCCAATTCGCCGCTTTACGTGGGGACGCTGAGAACAGTTCAGGCGCCGCGTTGGAAGCCTTGGAGCCGATCCAGGCTGTCGCTGCGCTGGGCATCGGCGTCATAGTAGCCCGGCATGACGGTAAGGCGGCCCGCGAGGTAGGGGACTCTGGCCGTGGCAGTTCTGCTTGGGGCGGGGTGGTCGATATTATCATCTCTATCCGGCGCGGCGAGGGGAACACCAGCCCAACTATTCGGGTGCTCCATTCCTTGAGCCGGTTCGATGAGACACCAGACAAGCTGGTTATCGACCTTCAAGATGGGGAATACATCGCAGTGGGTACGGAGGCTCGGGTTGCTGTTCAGCAAGCGAAGGAGTCTATTCTGAAAGCGGCCCCCAACTCCGAAGAAGAGGCCCAAAAGCAAGCGGACCTGCTGAAGGATGCCGAGGTCAAGCATACCACCGGGGTTGAGGCCATTAACGAACTGATTGCCGAGGGCCAGATCAGCCGGACGGGGCAAGGCAAGAAAGGCGATGCTTTCCGGTATTGGTCCCCAAAATTTATTGAGTCGCATATAGGAAAGGGAGTTGCGACAGAAAGCATTTTTGATACATCGCCGTCCGAAGATACGGGAAAAGAAGGCCAGCCGGCAACCCACGGTGAACCGGCTGAAATTCATTCAGTCGCAACTACCACTCTATATACGACTGAATCAATTTCCGGCGCCGAGGAGGGGGAATTATGACCGCTGGTGAAACCCTGGCCGAGCTGCACCGGCGCGGTGTAGCCCTGGAACCCAATGGGGACCGGCTGAAATACCGTGCGCCGCAGGGGGCCTTGACTCCGGAACTACGGAAGGCGATGGCGGAACATAAGGCCGCGATCATTTCAACCTTACGGAGGTTGGGCGACGGCCGGGCGCCTCCCCTGGGCCGGCCACCACAGACGGAGCAAGAGCTGCGGCGCCTGATAGACCACCTGGCAGACTCCGAAGCGTTCTCCCGGTGGTTGGAATGGGCCATGACCTTCACGGACCCGGCGGAGGCCTAACATCAGCAACAGACCTAAGCTAAAACCGGCTGGTCGCTAATGGCAAGACCCAAGAATTAGGGGGGAGGAGGACTGATGTCTAAAAACAGTACCATCGAATGGACCGAGCATACCTGGAACCCTTTTAGCGGTTGCGTAAAGGTCTCGCCAGGATGTGACAACTGCTACGCCGAGACCTTGGCAGAGCGCTACCGTGGAACCTCCGGGTTTCCGAACGGCTTCGACCTCACCCTTAGACCACACCTGCTTGGCGATCTAAAGAAGTGGAAAACGCCCTCCCGGATATTCGTTGAATCGATGAGCGACCTTTTCCTGGGAACCGTTCCGGTCGAGTACTTCCTCAAGATATGGGAGACCATGCTTGAGGCAGACTGGCACCAGTACCAGATATTAACCAAGAGACCCATCCCGGCGGCTCGCTTGATCAAAGATCACGGCCTTGACCTCCCACCCAATTTCTGGCTTGGTGTCTCGGTTGAAAGCCAGGAATTGGCCGACCAGAGAATACCCGTCCTTCTCGACATCCCGGCCAAAGTCCGGTGGCTTTCATGTGAGCCGTTACTCGGCCCGGTGGATTTAAGGCCATATATTGATGGCCTGGATTGGGTCGTTGATGGTGGTGAGTCCGGCGCCAACCGCCGACCCGCGTCCTATGACTGGTTCCGCTCTGTCCGCGACCAATGCCAGACCCACGGCATCGCCTACTTCCATAAGCAGGGCAACGCCCACTGGTCCGGCAAAGACCGATTCCTTGATGGCCGCACCTGGGACGAATACCCGGCCTTGTGCGTTTGCAGCCCGGAGATGGTAATTGAGCCGGTGGGGTCCACCGTGGAAAGCTAGTGGTTGATAAGCGGCTGCGGTGTTGCTGCTGCAACAAGCTCCTGGCAGAGAAGGCCGAAAAGGGGACCGTGATCGTGTGCTCCCGATGCAAGACCCGGAATGAGGCGAGTGATTAAATCATGGCGATTAAGCTTGAGCTAACGGCAGCGATGCCACATGCCTAGGACCTGCACCATCTGCACCCACCCTGAGCTAGAGGCCATAGACGGCGCTCTTGTGGCCGGGGTGCCGTTTCGACGCATAGCGGCGCGGTTTTCGTTATCCGAGGCCAGCGCACGAAGGCATAAGTCCGACCATCTACCCGCCGTTCTGGTGGCGGGCCAGGCAGTCCGAGAGGAAGCCCATGCCCTGGACGTGGTGCAGCAGTTGAAGGGTATCAACTCTACCACTATTGCCATCCTCAAGGATGCCAGGGATAGCGGCCAGGCTTCCCTGGCCCTAAAAGCCGTGGACCGGGTACAGAAGCAGATCGAGCTTCAAGCCAAGCTGCTGGGAGACTTGCAGGACGGGCAGACGGTCAACGTCCTGGTGGCGCCGGAGTGGGTATCTCTAAGGGCGACCATCCTGGTGGCTCTGGTCCCGTTCCCTGATGCCCGTGAGGCTGTGGTGGAGGCCCTGAATGGCAACGCTGGCTGATGACATGGTCATGGCTCTGGACCCCGTGGCCTTCGCCAGGGATGGCCTGGGGTTTACCCCCGATAAGTGGCAGACCGAAGCGCTTCGGTGGGCCGGGACGCGGCTGATGTTGAACTGCTGCCGCCAGGCCGGGAAGAGCACCATCGCGTCCATCCTGGCCTTGCACCGGGCGCTGTACTACCCCGGCGCCCTGGTCCTGCTGGTGAGTCCGTCCTTAAGGCAGTCCGGGGAGCTGTTCCGCAAGGTGGCGGACCTGCTGGCCCAACTGGACCACAAGCCGGAGCTTACCGAGGACAACCGGCTAAGCCTTCGGCTGGCCAACGGCTCCCGGGTCATCAGCCTGCCCAGTAAGGAAGGCACAATACGCGGATTCTCCGGCGTTGACTTGATCATTGAGGACGAGTCGTCAAGAGTGCCCGACGAGCTTTACCGGGCCGTCCGGCCCATGCTGGCGGTATCCGGTGGCCGGCTGGTCTTGATGTCCACGCCCTTCGGCAAGCGCGGCCACTTCCATGAGGAGTGGACCATTGGCGGGGATACCTGGGAGCGGGTGCAGGTCAAGGCGCCGGAGTGCCAGCGCATCTCGGCGGGGTTCCTCGAAGAGGAGCGGGCCAGCCTGGGCGAGTGGTGGTACAAGCAGGAATACCTGTGCGAGTTCGTGGAGACGGTCGACCAGGTGTTCAGCTACGAGTCCGTGATGGGAGCCATCACGCCGGAAGTGAAGCCACTGTTCGGCACCGTCCCCGTTGCCTGAGTTCCTGGTGGGCCTGGACTTGGGCCAGAGCCAGGACTACACGGCCCTGTGCGTGGCGGAGCGGGTGGATGTCCCCACTGGAAAGGCCCATTACCACCTCCGCCATCTGGAGCGGTTCAGGCTCGGCACTTCCTACCCGGCGGTGGTGGAGCGGGTGGGGGAAATGCTGGCTGGTCCGCCTCTCTGGGGATGTAGCCAGTTGGTGGTGGACGGGACCGGGGTAGGGGCGCCGGTGGTGGATATGTTTCGGAAAAAGGGCTTGGCCCCTACAGCCATCACGATAACCGGCGGGGATACCGTCACCGGCGAGGGGGGCAACTACCGGGTGCCCAAGCGGTATCTGGTCTCCACCATGCAAGTCTTGTTGCAGGCCGGGCTGCTGAAGGTGGCGGAGGAGTTGCCCGACGCCACAGTGTTGGTCCAGGAGCTACTCAACTTCCGGGTGAAGATCGACCCGCTAACCGCCCACGATAGCTACGGGGCATGGCGTGAAGGCCAGCACGACGACCTGGTATTGGCCACGGCGGTCGCCTGCTGGTACGGGGAGCGACAGCCGGGTTATGGAGTCTGGTGACCGGGACGCCGCTAGTTCAGCGACACCTTGACTCCCGCCTTCTCCCACACTAGGACGAGGTTCTGCGCGTCAGCAGGGACCTCGAATACCGCAGCGGTGACTTGCTCAAAGCCTGGCGGGACGTGCGATGCAGGCTGTTCGTAACCCTTTGCGACGGCGGCGCTTCCGCTAACATTACCGTAATTTCCTGTGTAGTCCGCAATCTCCCAGCGGCGTCCCTTATCGTCCGTGACGTACAACCGGTAGTTAACCTGCGTCGCGGGTTGGATCTCGAGGTTTAAATTGTTCATCACTGCGTAGTAGACGATCACGAACTGCCCCCGCGATTTGATCATCCCTGGGCCGGTGAACTGGTCCTCGATCTCGCCGGTGGATTCGTGCTCGCGGAAGGTTAACACGATCTGGCCTGTCAACTCTGACTGTCCCGCGTTCCTCCGTAATTGGCTAGAGTCAATGGTGATAGCCTCTCCCAGGGTATAGAACGATAGAGGGACAGGAGGCGAACCAGCCGTAGGTTTCAGTTCTGTGGTTAAGTCTAGTAAAGGACAACCCTCCCGCCAGTCTTCCGGTTCCCTCCACCACTGACCGTCAAGGAATACCCACCTGTCTCCTTCGGGTTCGTCCTCTGAGAACTCCAATAACTCCCCGTCGACAAGAAGCGAGCCATGCACCCGGCCTTCGGATTCGACGGTGATCACTACCTTGTCAAGCCGCACCTCAATCTTCGCATCCTCTGGAATTCCCATGTATGTGTGTAGGATGAGCATTCCCTGCGAATTCCAAGCGAGGTAATCCCCCGACTTACACGTTTCCCTGTAGCGTGGGCTGTTGTATTTGTACATGGCCAGCCAGTTACCCCAGGCTTGATTAGCCTCTTGGGCACGGGCCAAGAGTGCCGCCTCTGTCCCTGCTGTCGCCGCGGGTTCCGATACTGTTGTGGACGCTGCTTCTACCGGAGGGGCTGGAGTGACTAATTGCGCAGTAGCGACCGGGGTCTCGGAGACGGCGGTGGGGTCCGTTGAGAGAGCGGGAGTCCGCGTTGGCGCGGGTGTAGCCGTTGCTGTCGCTGGGGTGTCCGCTGGGGCGACGGCCTCGGAGGCTTGAGTCGGTGCAGGCGTAGCGGTGGACATGGGCACTGAAGGTACGGCTGTAGGCGGTGTCGATCCAGAGCACGCTGTAAGAACCAACAGCGTTAGAAAGACTAACCATCCCTGCTGAAGTTTCCTGTATGGACCCATGGTGAAACTCCTTCTCGACGGTTGCAACAACGGAATTATACGGGAATAATGCGGCCAGTATCGGGGATATGAGCGCCTTGTTGGGCTATGCTAATATCGCGACGACGGCCCGTTATCCGGCCCGTATGGAAGGCACACCTTGGGCCTCGTTTGGTGCCTGATGGAGGGTCTAGCATGAAGTTGGTCACTATTCTCGCTGTCATTGTTGCACTACTTGGCGTGACAGGCTGTGAAACGGAGAAGTCTGGTAGGAGTCCGCCTTCGATCATTCCCACTGATGTTTCCTATACAGTCATCGGCACAGAAACTGTTCCGCATATCAAGAGGAGCCTCGATGTCCGCCTTAACAAGAAGGTGTCCGAAGATGTACTACGAGCGATTGCCCTTGAATTGAAGTCGAACGATTCGAATCGGTACGCCCGTACCTTCATCGTCTATTACCTACCAAGCATGACCATCGATGCTGGCGGTTGGGCCACCTCTCATTTTAATCCGAAGCTTGAAGTCCGTATTCAAGCTTTTTCTGCAAAACGGAAGCAAGCTCCCGTGACTGAGCCGTCTTCCTCAGGCCGTAAGGTCATCGGTAGTTGGCTGGGCCAAACTGTCTATGATGGCAGCCGGTATACCCTCTACCGAGAAGAAGGCGCACGTTACTTGGAATTGAAGTTCAAAGACGGAAGCATTTTGAAGCACGCCTTGGTTGAAAAGCCGTCGCCGCCGGGTTATCGATTCGATATAAAGGGGGGATCAAGCACTGGCGACCACTGGATCATCGACCTAGAGGGCAACCTTCAAATTCGTGATATGGCTGGCCTCATCTCGACAGCAAAGAGGATTCAGTGAACGGAGATAGCGGTTAATGTTAGTACGGGTCAACATAGCCACTACCGCCACCACGGCAACTTACCTGGCCCGGATGGAAGGGGAGGAATATACAGGATGGGAGGGCGTGGCCACCGCCCTAGGCGTGGAATAGTTAAGAGCTGTCGTTATGAAGGACTGTTTGCCAAACTAACTCTAAGGAGTTCCATATGATAAGTGCAGTAGAGATTTTTTGGGCGGTAGTGTTAGCTTATTCCGCATGCTGCGGGTATTTTTGCAATTGGTTGGCGAAGGAGAAAGGTAGGGAGGCACAACCTTGGTTTATCTTTGGCCTTCTGTTCAATTTCATTGCATTGCTCGCGCTCGTTGGCGCTCCCGCCCTAGAGTATGAAGAGGAAGAAGAGGAATAGCGTAATTTCCCGATATGCTATGCTCCCAGAGGTGAAATGATGACGACACCAGGTTTTATCTCAGGGGATGAATACACCGATCCCGGCCCGGAGATCAACTCACATTTTTCTCAAAGCAATGCGGAGCTTAGGGCACTCGTAGCGAAGGAACGGGAGGAAGCCCTGGCCGCGGAAGAAGCGAAGGCCGCAGAGGAAGCGGAGGAAGCGGATGGTACGTAACGGCATGTTACCGGCACGTTACCGTTACGGGCATGTACGCTACGTAATCACGGACATGGACTCCCAGCATTATGCGTAAAACTCCCAGCGTTACCCAACGTTGCACTTCCCTTCGTCGGGACGGGGCGCCGTGTACTGCCCAGGCTGGTACTTCCGGCTATTGCATAGGCCATGATCTCGGCGCCCAGGAAGCCCGCCGTAAGGGCGGCCACGCCACGAGCCGGGCCGAGAGGGCCGGTAAACTACTCCCTGCCCGCCTTCAGCCCGTCGTTTCCCTGCTGGAAGATGCTTTGGGTGAGGTACACCGTGGGGAACTGGACCCCCGCGCCGCGTCGGCCATGGCCAGCTTGGCCGGTGCCCTGGTGCGGACCATCACGGCCGGTGAACTGGAAGAACGATTGCGGGCGCTTGAGGACCGGGGCGGGAAGGTCAGCCCGTGACCCTGGAGGGTCGCATTAAACGCCTGGAGCGCGAGTGGGACTGCCCGGCCAACCCAGGGCCTGACCCGGAGACGGTGGCCGAATGGGTGCGCTTGTGGATCGACGCGGGCCTGGAGGAATCCCGGGCTACGCCCTTGGCCCTGGAGTTCCTGATCCATTGCCAGTCTATCGGAGAGAAGCCCACCATCGCGGCCCTGAACAAGTGGGCGCACTGGGAATCCGAGGGTTGGAAGTCCCGTTGATTGCGGTGAAATGAAAGTGGCGCTGACACAACGGATCAGCAAGCTGGAGAAGAAGGTGGCTTTTAGGAGAAAGATTAGACGTGCTGAAGTACGGTGATAGAATCGGAAAACTTGCGATGTTAACCCCATCCGGCAGCGCAGTAATATTCGACCCTACGGGCCAAAAAGTGTTGCTCACCCGCCGGACTGACAATGGCCGATGGTGTTTGCCCGGCGGAGCCATGGACCCAGGCGAGAGCGCCGCTGAGTGTTGTGCCAGGGAGGTATTGGAAGAGACTGGATTGATCGTCAGGGTCGGCAAGCTGATTGGGGTCTATTCGACCCCCCACCGCATAATTGAATACTCCGACGGAAACCGGCGACAAGGACTAACCCTGTGTTTCGAGGCACAGGTCGTTGGTGGGGAGCTCGGCGTTTCTGATGAGACAACTGAGTTCGGGTACTTCTCACAAGAACAGATGAAATCAATCGACGTGATGGAATCAAACTTCGACCGCCTTGCAGATGCTTTCTCGGGACAACAGGCGGCATTCGTGCGCTAAATTGGGAATCTCATATAGATACGCTCTAGGGCGGCGTGCTCGCTAACCTTGAATCGGGTAAAGCCGGTGACTCGCATATACTCGAGGAATTCGGCGATCCACTCAGTATGCTGCTCGGCACCCAGAATCATCTGAGCCTTACTACTCGGCGTAATTCTAGAGGCAGGTTTAACCTCAATGAACCGAGTCGATAAGACAGATCTATCCCATTAATATCCAGAGGGTAGCTATATAGTCTGCCAGTAACGGCGCCCTTCGGCCCTCACAACCTTCCCAAAGCCGCTGGTATGGCAAATAGCCATGGTGGCATTCTCCGCTTCGGCACGCTCCACCATCCGTCCTCTGGTCTGAATCGCCAAGACGGGATCGTAATCGAAACTAAAGGCCCAGTCGGTTTCTGTAACCTGAGCCGGGTTAAGGAACACATCTCCCATTATTAGTGCCCTCTCCCCGCCGGATACTATGACCAAGCTCATAGATCCCGGCGTGTGACCGGGCGTGGGAATGGCGGTGATTTCGCTGGTCAGGGTACTCTCTCCGACCAAAAGATCCAGAACCCCAGCTTTCTCCAAGGGTCCGATAGTTTTTTCCCAATAGCTGAACCCAAAAATCTGTTCATCCTGCGGTGTCTTGAAGGCACCAACATCGGCTTCGTTGGCCACGTACCTGGCTTTAGGAAAGCTAGGCGAGTTATTGGTCCCACCATTTGTATTCCAGCCCACATGATCCGGGTGAAGGTGGGTTAGGAACACGGTGTTCACGTCGTCGGGCTTCAACCCTGCGGCGGATAGTTCGGCCAGTAAGTGCCCGTCATTGCCACCGCCAAAGGCCGCCACGGTCCCCGGATTAGTAGCGTTGCTCCCCAGGCCAGTGTCAACCAAGATCGTTTGGCCTTGCGAGCGAATCAAGTAGCATTCGAAATGGGCCTTCAGGTTATCGATTCCGTTGAATGCCTCGGGGTAACGTTGTTGGTATTGAGACCAAGAGTCGGCAGGAACATCTGGAAATGTCTGGTCTAAAGGTAAAGCCGACTCGGCGTCATGCAAAACCGTTATGTCTACGTTCCCTACGGAAAGTTTGCTGTGCGGCATCGTTATCCTCTTAACCGGGATTCCCCAGATCAAACCAACTTTCCCAATGATAGCCCCTCTGGGTTGCGCTGAACTATAATCACCAATCTCAAGGACGTCAAATGCGTCCTGGTTCGCTCAAATCCCCCGATTTCATGGGGTAACCATTGTACTGCCAAGCGTAAAATACCCAAACCGCTGGTCTACGCCCAAGCCTCTTCCTACCGGCGCGTGACCTCCTGGCGAGCGCCCGGATCCGCGGCGGTTACGGGTACGATTACGGCGTGGTAAACCGTCAGGTAAACGGTGACGTAATCGTCCTGAGGGAGACGGATGGGGAGTGATCGACGTTGCGCCCCACTGATCGGGTGGTCCGTACCGCCAAGTCTAGGATGCGTAACTACATGCCGCCAGCCATGGTGCGGAGAACCTACTGATAGTTAAGTAGCGATTTGATTTGGCGGTCGTTGTTATGACAAGATTGCCATCGTCCACCCACTTACATCCCAGTTCATCCCTTTGGACTGCATAGGAGGCACTATGGCTGACAACCCTCTACTTGGTGCATGGGAGCTTGTATCCGACTCCAATGTTGGTATTCGTATATACACCGGTTCGCACTACGCGATGCTTAGTATGCCCAAGAACCGTAAGCGGGCTGCTGGCAACCAGGCTACGCCCGATGAAGCGCTCGCGGCCTTGAACTCATGCCCTGCCTTGGCTGGCACCTACACCTTGTCTGGCTCCCGTATCACCCATACCAGGCTAGCTAACAGCCGCCCGCACCTTTCTGGCCAGACTTTCCTTATCGATTACACGATACAAGGTGACAACATGACCACAACCTCCATCAGTGGAGGACCGTTTGTCGGCTCTTCTGCAACCCACTGCAGGGTAGGCAGCGGTGCTGCAAGCCCGTTGGTTGGCGCGTGGGAAATGGTTGATGCCACCGAGCAGGGAGTCATAATCTTCACGGGGACACATTACGCTGTCGTCCGAATGCACAAGGAACGAGACCTGCCCAAAGGCGAACAGTACACGCCCGAAGAGGCCCTCACCGCCCTGTATACCAGCGGTGCCCAGGCGGGGTCTTATACCCTCTCGGGGACCACCTTGACCTTGGAACGAACAGCTCATCTACGCCCGGAAAGGGTCGGTGAAAATGCAGTTTTGGAGGTTGCCGTGGACGGGGATACGTTAAAGACTCGTGCTGTTAGCGGCGTTTCTGTCAGCGACGTAACCTGGCGCAAGGTCAGCTAGATCACGGGAATTTAGGGACGGTAGAAATGCCCCATGCAGTGGACGTAAGCAGGTAATTACCCGGAGCGGCAAGAGACAGGTGTAAGCAGAGATCCTGCTGCTGAATGTCCAACCGGACAGGCCCCCTGGGATGCCCCAGGGGCCTTCAGCATTCGGGCCAAATGAATTCTTCTAAGGGTTAGGGGCTTGTCCCCGGCCAGAAAGGACCGGTCTTGCCCAGCCGCCGTGCTGCGTCGGCACGCTCGCCCGCTTGCTTGGGCAACCACTGGGAGATGTAGTCTTCATCTAGCTTATGTTTGTTCGATTCGATGTTGAACAGGGTTACCTCGTCATCCAAGGTCGAGATCGCCGAGGTGGAGTCCGGGTTGAAGTGAGCCCAGCTACGGACATGCTCTTCCGACCGGAAGAGGTTCATCTGCCCTCAACGTTGCCGGGCATCTGGTACTGCGACGTTCGAAAGGTTCCGGTGCCCCACTATGGTGGAGGGGTCGGCTGCGAGGACCTGCCCATCCCGCATCTGAATGCTGATGCTTTCGTTGCAGTCTAGACAGGGAGAATCGATACCTACGGTTTTACCTGGAAACAGCCAGCAGACCGCCAGCGAGTCAGGTCCTCATTGGCCAAACCATTTCTGCTGACCGTCCACGGTGATCCGGTATGGGGTGGGTATGAGCGAAAACGGACTAAAGGTAGCGATCCAGTCTGTATCGGGATTCAGCCTTATCGAAGCACTGGCGGCTCCCGCGAGATCATGAACAATCTGGCGCCCTTCCTCAATGTGGCATCCCAAGGCGGTCGCCAATTCGCTGTAGTGGGGGGCCTGTCCTGTCTCGACCAATCTGCTCATGATGACGTGATAGGCTTTATCTAGGGTCTGAGTGTCGGCCATGGCTCACCTCTCAATGATGACTAACCCTGCAACAGGGGATCGCTAACAGCGGCATTATATACTTCATGTACAACGGGTGACAGCGTGGTTTCCAATATGACCTGTTCAAGGAGCGACCTCGTCCCAACGCACCGTAACCACCGGGCCACTGTCCAGCACGATGTGGTAGCTGGGCGGCGGGGAAGGCCACCGGCAAGGCCATGCGGAAGCTGTTTAAGTAACCAAGCACTTAGTTATCGGTGCTGGGGTACATCCATGGATCGAATATGGAAGTGGATAGTACTCTACGTTTGGTCATGTTCAGATGGTGATTCGGGACATTCTTTGGTGGTTTCTAAATGAGGTGCACTAATCAAAAAGCCGGGTTTCCCCGGCTCCATCTGAGCAGATAACTGGTCGTATTTTGCTTGGGTTCGTAGCTACGGAGCCACACCGTTGAGGCATGGATAGATGCAAAGCAGGTGCTCTCCCGCTGAGCTACACCCCCACGGAATTTATGCCTAGACAGAGCATATAACTGGTTGCCTGCCTGATTTAGCATGTGCTACAATGCTATGAGAGCACATAACTGGACAAGTTTCGAAGCGGATTTTAGTGGTGGTAATTATGATTGATACGGCTTCTCAGGTGGCGATTATATCAGAAGGTGACCTGGCCGTTAACATGGCTTCCTTTGGTCGTCATCTCCGGGCGGAGAACTTGAGCCCGAGGACCCAGGAGACCTACACCGAGGCGGTGCGCCAGTTCGCCCGGTTCGTTGCTGCTCAAGGGATGCCCCAGGAAGTGGCCAACATACGCCGCGAGCATGTCGAGGCTTTTATTGCCGACTTGCTGGAGCGTTGGAAACCGGCCACCGCCAGCAACAGGTACAGGGGTCTTCAGACGTTCTTTAAATGGTTAGCCGAAGAGGGAGAGGTCAAAGAGTCTCCCATGGCGCGGATGAAGCCGCCCAGGGTGCCGCTGGACCCGCCCGACGTGCTCCGCGAGGAACAGTTGAGGGCGCTCTTGGCCACTTGTGACAAGGGACAGTCTACCGAGGACCGGCGGGATGCTGCGATCATCCGGGTCTTCATAGACACCGGCGCCAGACTGAGCGAGATTACCAACCTAAGGTGGCATCCCACCGATGCAAACCAGAGCGACGTGGAACTTGACCAAGGAATACTCCGGGTGTTGGGCAAAGGGCGAAGGGAGCGGGTGCTTGCCGTTGGGAAAAAGACTGTCCGGGCCTTGGATCGCTACATTCGCAAGCGCGACATACACAAGGACTCG
>Ga0114901_1001250_pt1 | contig 14968 bp, 11 predicted proteins | sample MalvireepMed_s16_FD_89686 | JGI IMG/M metagenome (GOLD analysis project Ga0114901, IMG submission 89686) | Marine viral communities from the Global Malaspina Expedition - Malaspina viral metaG DeepMed_s16 | ecosystem: Environmental > Aquatic > Marine > Oceanic | place: Mediterranean Sea... | reverse complement strand
TTCCAGGATCTTGGCCATGGCGTCGATGAAGTCGTCCATGGCTTCCTTGGTTTCGGTTTCGGTGGGCTCGATCAGGAAGCACTCGGGCACCAGCAGCGGGAAGTAGATGGTGGGGGCGTGCTGGTTGTAGTCGAGCAGGCGCTTGGCGATGTCGAGCGCGGTGACGTGGTTGTCCTTCGCTTGTTTGGCGAAGGTGAGGATGAATTCGTGGCTGGCGCGGCGCTCGGGGTAGGCGGCCTGGCAGCCGATGGCTTCGAGGCGCTTGAGCAGGTAGTTGGCGGCGAGGGTGGAGTATTCGCCGACGCGGATCATGCCTTCGCGGCCGAGCACCATGGCGTAGAAGTAGGCGCGCAGCAGGACGCCGGCGTTGCCCATGAAGGCGCTCAGGTGGCCGATGCTGGTGGGCAGGGTGTCGGTGTCGATCCAGTGGTAGTCGCCGGCTTCTTCGTCCAGGCCCGCCATGGGGGTGGGCAGGTAGTCGAGCAGGCGCTGGGAGACGCCCACCGGGCCGGCGCCGGGGCCGCCGCCGCCGTGGGGGGTGGCGAAGGTTTTGTGCAGGTTCATGTGGATGACGTCGAAGCCCATGTCGCCGGGGCGCACTTTGCCGAGGATGGCGTTGAGGTTGGCGCCGTCGTAGTAGAGCAGGCCGCCGGCGTCGTGGACGGCTTTGCTGATGGCTTCGATTTGCCGTTCAAAGACGCCGCAGGTGGACGGGTTGGTCATCATCAGGCCGGCGGTTTGCGGGCCGCAGGCTTCCTTGAGGGCTTCGAGGTCCACGTCGCCGTCTTTGCCGACGGGCACTTCGCGGACTTTGTAGCCGCACATGACGGCGGTGGCCGGGTTGGTGCCGTGGGCGGCTTCGGGGATCAGGATTTCGGTGCGGGCGTCGTCGCCGCGGGCTTCGTGGTAGGCGCGGATCATGGCGACGCCGGCGAATTCACCCTGGGCGCCGGCCATGGGGGCGAGGGAGACGCCCTTCATGCCGGTGACTTCCTTGAGGAAGTTCTGCAGCTCGTACAGGCAGGCCAGGTAGCCCTGGCTGTGGCTGGCCGGGGCGAGCGGGTGCCGGTTGAGGAAGCCGGGCAGCATGGCCGCGCGGTTGGCGCCGCGCGGGTTGTATTTCATGGTGCAGGAGCCGAGCGGGTAGAACTGCTTGTCGATGGCGAAGTTCTTGGTCGACAGGTTGGTGTAGTGGCGCACCACTTCCAGCTCGCCCACTTCCGGCAGGCCGGGTTTGTTCTTGCGGCGCAGGCTGGCGGGAATCGCGGACAGTTGGTCCTCACTCACGGGCTTGGGCGCTTGCGCGGTGGCACTGCGGCCGGGGCGGGAGTGTTGGAAGATCAGCGTGGTTTCGTTGCTCATGCCAGAACCTCCTTCATTGCGGCCACGAAGAGGTTCAGGTCCCCTTCCGTGTGTACTTCAGTGCTGTTCACCAGAATCGCGTTCTTCATGCCGTAGTCCTTGGCGAGGCTGAGGCCGCCGAGGATGTCTTTTTCCGCCAGACGGGCGAGCACGGTGTCGGCGTCCTGGGGCAGCGTGAGGGCCACTTCGTGGAACACCGGGGCGCTGAAGGCGCGCTCGACGCCGTCGATGGCGCAGAGCTTGTCCGCCAGTTTCTGGGTGTTGGCGTGGCAGTGGCCGGCGACGCTGGCGAGGCCGTCCGGGCCCAGCAAGGACACGTAGATGGTGGCGGCGGTCATGGCCAGGCCCTGGTTGGTGCAGATGTTACTGGTGGCCTTGGAGCGGCGGATGTGCTGCTCGCGGGCTTGCAGGGTGAGGGTGAAGCCCTGCTTGCCTTCCATGTCCACGGTGCGGCCGATGATGCGGCCGGGCATCTGGCGGACGTGTTTTTTCTTGCAGGCCATGAAGCCGAAGTAGGGGCCGCCGGAGCTGAGCGGCACGCCCAGGGGCTGGCCTTCGCCTACTACTACGTCCGCACCTTCGCTGCCCCACTCGCCCGGGGGCGTGAGGATCGCCAGGGAGGTGGGGTTGGTGACGGCGATTACCAGCATGCCGTTGGCGTGGGCCCAGTCGGTGAGGGCGTCCACGTCTTCCAGGCTGCCGAAGTAGTTGGGCTGGCTGATCACCAGGGCGGCGTAGTCGTCGCCTTCGAACGGGCTGAGGCTGTCGACCAGGGTCTGGCCGGCGTCGGTGCAGAACGGCACGGACACCAGCTCCACGTCCTGGTTGCTGACGATGGCTTCGCAGGCGCTGCGGTAGCGCGGGTTGAGCGCGTCCGGCACCAGCACTTTGCGGCTTTTCGATTTGCGGTTGGCGCGCAGGCTCATGAGCACCGCTTCGGCCAGACCGGAGGCGCCGTCGTAGACGGAGGCGTTGGAGACGTCCATGCCGGTGAGCCGGGCGATCAGGGTCTGGTATTCGTAGATCACCTGCAGGGTGCCCTGGCTGGCTTCCGCCTGGTACGGGGTGTAGGCGGTGTAGAACTCACCGCGGGTGGCGATTTCCCATACCGCCGCCGGGATGTGGTGCGCGTAGGCGCCGCCGCCGAGGAAGCTGAGCGCGAAGCGGTCCTGCTCGGCGCGCTCGGCCATCAGGCGCGTCACTTCCATTTCGCCGCGCCCTTCGGGCAGGGCGTCGAGGCCGTGGCCGGCTTTCAGGTGGGCGGGGATTTCATCGAACAGGTCCTCGATGCTGTCGGCGCCAATCGCCTGGAGCATGGCCTGGACGTCGTCCGGGGTATGGGGGATGTAGGGCATGGAGGCGTTACCGGATAATTAGGTGGTAAACAGGATGGTCCTGGCGTTCTAAAGGGGGCTGCAAGCTACAAGCTTCAAGCTGCAAGCAGGCCGGTGCCGGTTCTTAGCTTGCAGCTTGTAGCTTGAGGCTTGCAGCCCGCCGGGCAAACCGCCCGGCGGCTACTCGCTGTCGATCTGCTCTTGATACTGGTCGGCGGTGAGCATTTCTTTCAGCTCGCCGCCGTCGGCCATTTTGATCTTGAACAGCCAGCCGCCGGCGTAGGGCTCGTTGTTGACGAGCTCGGGCTCGTCCTCGAGCGCCTCGTTGACGGCAACCACTTCGCCGGACACCGGCGCGTAGATGTCGGAGGCGGCTTTCACGGATTCGACCACGCCGGCTTCGTCGCCGGCGGCGAATACCACGCCCTCTTCGGGCAGTTCCACGAACACCAGGTCACCCATGGCGTCCTGGGCGTGGTCGCTGATGCCGACCACGGCGATGTCGTCTTCCACGCGCACCCATTCGTGGCTGTCGCGATAGCGCAAATCGGCGGGGATCTCGCTCATTGGTATTTCTCCTTGGCCGTGATCGTTATAACGGTTTGTAGGTGGCTTTGCCGTTGCGGACGAACGGCGCCCGCACCACCTGGGCGTTGAGACGTTTGTTGCGTATTTCCACTTCCACGGTGCCGGTGGTGCCGGCGGGCAACCGGGCCAGCGCCACCGCCTTGCCCAGGGTGGGCGAGAAGGTGCCGCTGGTGATTTCGCCGTCCGGGCCGACGCTGCCGCCGGGCACGTGCACGCCCTGGTGGGCGCGCAGCACGCCCTTGCCTTCCAGCACCAGGCCGAGCAGCTGCCGATGGCCTTCGCTTTTCTGTTTTTCCAGGGCGGCGCGGCCGACGAAGTCGCGCTCGGCGTCGTCCAGGGCCACGGTCCAGCCGAGGCCCGCCTCCCAGGGCGTGATGTCCTCATCCATGTCGTTGCCGTACAGGTTGAGGCCCGCCTCCAGGCGCAGGGTGTCGCGGGCGCCCAGGCCGGTGGGCCGCACGCCGGCGTCCACCAGCCGCTGCCACAGGTCTTCGGCCTTGCTGCCGGGCAGGATGATCTCGGCGCCGTCTTCACCGGTGTAGCCGGTGCGCGCGATCAACCATTCGCCCACGTATTCGAAGCCGAAGAACGGCAGCCCGGCCACCGCCTTGGCGCCGGCCTCGCAGAGTACCTGTTCCAGGATCGCGCGGGCTTCGGGGCCCTGCACCGCGATCATCGCCAGGTCGGGGCGCTCGTGGATGTCCACGGCGAAGCCGCCGGCCTGCTTTTCCATCCAATCCAGGTCCTTCTCGCGGGTGGCGCAATTTACCACCAGCCGGTAGTCGTTGTCGCCTTTGTAGACGATCAGATCGTCCACTACCCCGCCGCGCTCGTTGAGCATGCAGGTGTAGAGGGCGCGGCCGGTTTTGACCTTGTCGATGTCGTTGGCGAGCAGGTGGCGCAGGTAGGCGCGGGCGTCGCCGCCGCTGACGTCCACCACGGTCATGTGGGAGACGTCGAAGGCGCCGGCGTGCTGGCGCACGGCATGGTGCTCTTCCAGCTGGGAGCCATAGTGGATGGGCATGTCCCAGCCGCCGAAATCCACCATCTTGCCGCCGGCGGCGAGATGGGCGTCGTAAAGGGGTGTGCGGTGACCCATGGGGTTAATTCACTCCATATCCCGGGCAATGGCCGGGCTGTTCACGGTAGGGGTGAAGGATAACGGACCAGCGGGTGGAAGCCTAGGTGGGAAGGGGTTTTGGGGGTGGTTTGGGGGGATTGTGCGAGCGGGCCTTGCCGCGAAAGGCAAGCAAAGCTTGCCGGCAGGATCCCAGAGAGGCTGGTTATAGGTCTCTGGAATCCTGCCGGCCGGTTTCACCGGCCTTTCGCGGGCGGGGCCCGCTCGCACAAGACCCGCCCACCAAGCCGGTTAGGGCTTGATGGGGGTGGATATGTAGTTGAGGAACACGCCGCCTTCGGGGATGCCGAGGGTCATGTTGGCGGCGGCGACGCTGCCGCCCCGGCTGAAGGTGATGTCCACCTCGATGCTTTGCGCGGCCTGGTTGCGTTGCTCAATCTGCAGGCGGCCGTCGTCCAGGAAGGTGACGTCGCCCACCAGGTCGAGGCTCAGCGGGTAGCTGTACAGGTCGTGGGCCAGGGTCAGGCCCAGCGCCGCCGGCTCCAGATAGGGGGCGCTCAGGTACAGGTCCAGGCTGGTTTCGAACACCGGGCCGCCCGGGGTTTCGCGGATCCAACCGGTCACCGGCTGGGTGCGGTTGCCGTTGCCGTCTTCCTGATAGCGGATGCGCATCACCTGGGCGCCGGTGGGGATGGTGACATCACCGAGCGGGAAGAAGGCCAGGGCCAGACGGCCGAACACATCCACGGACGACGTCTGCAGCAGGGTCGGGTAGATGTTCACCCGCACCGCGTCTTCCTGGGCGTCGTAGCCGACCACTTCCACGTCCAGGGCGGCGGTCAGGTAGAGGAACTTCTCCGCCGGGCAGTTCGCGCCGTCGTAGTCGCAGCCCACCCGAGCCTCCTGCAGCAAGCCGCCGGTGTTTTGCACGAACAGCTCGGTGCCGTTGGGCGGCACCGGGTATTCGCCGGGGACGCCAGCGGTGGGCTGGGGTTGCGGCTCGGCGTCCTGGTGGACGAAGTCGGCGTTAACGTCGAAGGCCGGCAGGTTGCGCAGCACCTGGAAGACGTCGTCAGTGGCCGGGGCCCCAGTGAAGTAAATCTCCAGGTTGGGGCCGCCCATGTCGTCGGTGGGCGCTTCCAGCACGGCGGTCTGCAGCGGCGCCTGATCCACGGTGCAGATCGCTTCGCCGCTGGTGCAGTTGGCCGGGGTGAAGTCCTGATTTTCGGACATCAGCACGTAGCGGTAGGTGGCGCCCTCTTCCCAGGGTTGATCCGGGATGAAGGTGACGGTGCGGGCGTTGTACTGAATTTCGCCGGGCACCGCCGCCTGGCAGACGTAGTTGGTGCCGCTTTGCTGCGGGGCCTGGCCGGCGTCGGCGATTTTTTCCACGCGGAAGCTGCCGCTGTCGCAGGTGTCGCCGAGAATGATGCTGTCCTCGTCCATTACCTGGGAGAACTGCACTTCGATGGCGCGCTCGGCGGGCAGCGGCATCACCGGCAGGTGGTCGTCGTCGCTTTCGCCGCCGCGGCAGATACCGTGGTCGCCGTTGGCGATGTCCCAGGTGTCCTTGTCCGCCGCGCAGGGGAAGCCCGGGTAGGTGGTTACAGCGATGGCCGGGTGGCCGCTGCCGATGTAGGTCGGCATGGTGAAGTTCAGCGTTTCACCGAGGGCCGGGTTGCCGGCGATGTCGGTGATGCCGTCGGTGAACTGCACCTGGTAACCGGTGTTGTACTGCAGCGGCGGCTGCGGCTGGATGACGATGGAGACGCCGTCCAGGTAGTACTCGAAGTCCACGGGGGCGCCGTCGGCGGTGACGCGCAGGGTGTCGCCTTCGATCACCGTGGTCGGGTCCAGCGGCTCGCTGAAGTTGAGGATGATCGGGTCGCCGGGGCGCTGCTTGTTGACGTGGTCGCCGGGTTGCCAGGCGGCCAGCTCGGGGCTGGTCCTATCCACTTCCATTACCGGGGCGTTTTGCTGGTCCGGGTAGGATTCCATGTGGAAGCTGAGCACGCCGTAGGCGGTTTCGGTGCCGAGCACTTCCGGCTCCACTACGCCGACGGCGTCGACGATCAGGCTGCCTTTTTCGGTGTCGGCGATGGCGTAGCCCACCAGCTCCACCTGCAGCAGGGTCTGGTTGAAGGCGCCGTTGGCGCGCTGCACTTCGGTGTCGAAGGCCACGTCCATGGTCAGGCGCAGTTGCTTGGGCGCGGACGGGTCGTCGCTGTAGGGGTTGGGCAGCAGGTAGCCGTTGGCGTCGCCCAGGAAGGTGACGGTGACTTCGCCGGAATCAAAGCCGGCGGGCACTTCGCCGCCGATGCGCACGTCCAGCGGGTCGCCCTTGAGCAGCGAGCCCTTGGGCACGCGCAGCGGGGTTTTGTCCGGGAAGTTGGGGGCGAAGGCGAGCTCCGCGAACACATTGCCCTGCTGCTTGGAGACGGTGTTGTCGCCGAGCAGTTTGGCGATCAGCGGCACGCAGTTGATCGGGTCACCGGTGATCGGCGAGGTGCGCACGCCTTCGTCCAGGCAGCCGAGCACCGGGTCGGCGGGCGCCGCTTCCTGCACCAGGGTGACGCGCGGTTTGGTGTTGCGCGGCGAGAAGGTGCGGGTGAAGCCGCCGGCCAGCTCTTCGCCGTAAAGGTTTTGCACGCCGTTGCTGAGTTCCAGGGTGACGTCGCTGCCGCTGCTCAGCTCGTTTTGCGGGTCGATGCTGATGTGGCGGCCGTCCACGCGCAGGTACGCGGGCACCGTTTCGCCGTCCTGGGTGAGGGTGACGGTGTCGCCGTAGACCACGGTCTGGCGGTCCAGCGGCTGGGTCATCACCAGGTTCACCGAGGAGAAATCCAGGAACGGCAGGTCGTCGCCGTCCGGGCTGACGCTGGCCACCCCAAAGCTGTCGCTGAGCTGGCGCAGGGCGCGGGGCTTGCCTTCCAGGGCGGCGCGGGTTTTGAAGTCCACACTGCCGTCGGGGATGGCGGCCTCGCCGCTGTCGGTGCGGATGTTGTTGAGGGTGAGCGCGTACTCACTCTTCACCGCCAGGGCGCTGTCCGGCATCAGGACCGCGCTGCGGCCCTGGTCGGCGCCGCGCACCGAAAAGCTCACCGAACCGTCCGGGCCGGTGAGGGTAAAGTTGGAGGCGTCCACTTCCACCGGGTCGGAGAAGCGCACCACCACCGGCGCGTTGGGGGACACTTCCGCCTGGCCGTCGAACGGGTAGCTGTAGACCACCTCGGTTTCTTGCCAGTTGTCGAAGCTTACTGTTTGTTCGTCACCGCTGCCGCCGCCGCAGGCGGCCAGTATCGCGGTGCCCGTGAGCACTATCAGCTTGCGCATATCCATGACCGACCTCCGTTAGAATTTCAGCGTGACCGACCCGGAGAAGACGTGGACGTCGCCGTCCGCTTCCACGGTTTCGTAGGGTTCCGGGTAGGTGGGCGAGTTGGTGGCGTAGAGATCGAACTCGCGGGCTTCGAGTTTCTGGTACTGGTAACCGAAGTCGAAGCGCACCGGGTAGGCCAGGAAATGCGGGTTCTTGTACTTGGCGGTGAGGCCCAGGCCGACGATCCACTTGTCCGCGTCCAGGTAGTTCACGTCCAGGGAGGCGTTGGATTCCAGCGGGGACTCGCTGTAGGCGACGCCGCCGGTGAGCATAAAGGTGTCGTTGAGCTCGAACTCGGCACCCAGACGCGGCACCACGATGTCCTGGAATTCCAGGGTGCCCACTTCGCTGTTCACCGCCTGGTCCTTGATAGTGTCGTCGTCGAACTCTTCTTCCAGGTCGGACCACTGCTGCATTTCCACCGAGGCGCCGACGCGGAAGCGCTCGCCGCCGTAGAGCAGGCCGGCGGAGTAGATGTTGGGCTGGTAGGAATCCAGGGTGGTGACTTTCAGGTTCAGGCCCGGGGGCGCGATGGTGCCGGGGATCACGGTCTGCGCGTCCACGGTGGTGTTGGTGTTGGAGTAGCCGCGGAACGCGAAGGCGGTTTCGAAGCCGTCCAGCCAGCAGCCTTCGTTGTCGGGGCAGAAGGTTTCCGCCATGTCCACGGTGGCGCTGAGAATCGGGCGAATCGACGGCTTGGCGGAGACGTTCAGCTCTTCGTACTGGGTGTCGCCGGCCAGGTTGGTGGTGGCCACCAGCTCCGCTTCCGAGTGCAGCGTGATACGGGCGGAGGCGCCGATGTCGATGCCGCGCCACAGGGTGGTGGCGCCGCCCAGGTTCAGGAACAGCGGCTGACGGCCGTATTCGAAGTATTGCCCTTCCCGGGAGGTCTGGGACTCAAACGCCAGCATTTCCTCGCCGTATTTCTCCACGCCGATCATCACGCCGAAGAAAATCGGGTGGTTGAATTTGGTCAGCGAGGAGAGATCGGTCTTCAGGCCGATCAGGGTGTGCTGGGAGGGCGAATCCTGCAGCACGTCGCCGCCGCTGCGGTTGGGCGGGTTGGCGCCGCCCAGGCTGGTGGCACGCAGTTCGTGGTCGGCGTGCAGCAGGCCCAGGGTCAGCTCACCGCGCGGGTCCTTGGTGAGGTAGGCCGGGTTGTAGTACACGGCGGAGACCTGGGTGTTGAACATGGACAGGGCCTGGGCGGAGGCCACGTCGGACGGCAGCACCCCGTAGGTGGTGCCGATGTTGCCCATGCTGGCGTAGGCGGCGGTGGTGGAACCAATGGCAAGCGCCAGGGCAGCGCCCCGGGCGACGATTTTATTGTTCATGGCGAACTACTCCGTCTGGCCGTCTCGGGGAAGAACGGCGGCTTTGTTATTTACAGGTGTTCACTTAACGGGCGCGCAGTATGTGCGACGAATTACAAACAAAACACTGGTTAACGCTACATTTCGTGCACTTTTGTTAACCGTTTCCGTTAGTCAAAACCTTTTACTGATGCGGATTTTATAGGCTAATAATTAAGTATCGGCTCTGGGTGCCCCTCTACCATAAGACCTTATTAGAATCGCTGTAGACCGCGTGATCAGCGGGCTTCGGCGCCAGGGCCAATAACGGACAGAAAATACCGCTTGTGAATAAACGTCAACGTATCGGAAGCACAAAACTTGTAAAAGATGCGTGAGGACAAACGGAGGTCGCGTTGTCAATGTTTACGTCATTGACAGGTGTGTACAGGGGGGAATCAGCGACGCGGAGGGCTAGGGTCGGGCGTTGCGGGGGAGGTCGCCGGCGCGGCCCAGGGCGCGGTGCATGAAGGCGTGGCGGGCGGGGGCGAGGCGGTTGACGAGGCCGAGGCCGGTGTTGCGCAGCCAGCGGACGGCGGGTTCGGGGCGTTCGAACAGCAGCTTGAAGCCGCGCATGGCGTTCTGCATCAGCAGGTTGTCGGCGCGGCGGCGGCGCTCGTAGCGCGCCAGGATGGTGGCGTGGGCCACCGGCAGGCCGGCGGCGCGGGCGCGGCCGAGTTCTTCGGCGAGCACGGCGGCGTCGAGCAGGCCCAGGTTGATGCCCTGCCCGGCCAGCGGATGGATCACATGAGCGGCGTCGCCCACCAGCGCCAGGGCGCGGCCCTGATAGCGGCTGGCGTGGCGCTCTTCGATCGGGAACACGGCGCGGCGGCTGACCACCCGGGCGGCGCCCAGCACCTCGCCGGTGGCCTGGCTGAGCGCGGCGCCGAAGGCGTCGTCGTCCAGGGCCATCAGCTCGTCGCTGCGTTGCGGCCAGGCGGACCAGACGATGGAGCAACGGTGGCCGCCGTGGCCGAACAGCGGCAGCAGCGCCAGCGGGCCGGAGTCCATGAACGCCTGGCGGGCGCAGCCGCCGTGGGGTTGGTCGGTTTCGATGGTGGCCACCAGGGCGCGGTGGCCGCTGTCGCGGGCCGGGGCGGGGATGCCGGCGGCGTCGCGCACCCGCGAGCGGGCGCCGTCGGCGCCCACCAGCAGATCGGCGGTGAAGGCCTGGTCGCCGGCGGTGACCCGCCAGCCGTCGCCGTCCCGGGCCAGGTCGTCCACCGGGGTGTCGCCGTGCCAGGCCAGGGTGTCGCGCTCACCGGCGGCCTCGAACAGCGCGGCGGTGAGGTGATCGTTCTCCAGCAGCCAGCCCAGACAGTCGGCGCCGGCGTCGGCGGCGCTGAAACGCACCTCGCCGGTGCCGTCCTGGTCCCACACCTGCATGCTGGCGTAAGCCTGCACCCGCTCCGGATCCAGACGGTCCCAGACGCCGGCGTGGCGCAGCAGCCAGTGGCTGGCCTCGCTGAGCGTGGACACCCGTGGCGCGGACTCGCCGCTGGGGCGCACCGGCGCCGGGCCGGCGTCCAGCACCCGCACCGAGAAGCCCTGGTCCGCCAGCAGCAGCGCCAGCAAGCCGCCGGCCATGCCGCCGCCGACGATCAAAACATCCGTGTGCAGTGCGTTATCCATCACAACCCCATGGCCCGGCGGGCGAAGTTTTTGCGGGCGGTCGGCAGCAGATCCAAGGCCAGCAGACCGAGCTGGCGGCTGTGGGCGAACAGCGGCTGGCGCACGCGGAACAGCTCCGGCAGCCAGCGCGAGGCGTGGCCGATCTGGCTCTGGTCGGCGCGGCGGTCAGCGGCCCATTGCTCGAGCAGCGCCAGGCGGCCCGGCTGGGCGTCGCCGCCGACCCGGCGGGCCAGAAGCTCCAGATCGCGCAGGGTCAGGTTGAAGCCCTGCCCGGCCACCGGGTGCAGGGTGTGGGCGGCATTGCCCACCACCGCCGCGAACGGCACCGCCTGGGCGCAGGCTTCGCTGAGCACCAGCGGGTAGCGGGCGCGCTCGCCGACGCGGGTGAGGCGCGGCATGTCGCGGCCGAGCCGTTCGCGCAGGGCGGCCAGAAAGGCGTCGTCGTCCAGGGCCATCCAGCGGTCCACGTCGTCGCGGGGGCCGGTCCAGACCAGCGCCATGCGCTCGCCGGGCAGCGGCAGCAGGGCCAGCGGGCCCTCGTCGAGGAAGCGCTCGAACGCCTGGCCCCGGTGCGGCTCCGCCAGCCCGACGTTGGCGATCAGGGCGTCGTGGCCGATGTCCCGGTGGCGGGCGCTGATGCCGAGCCAGTCACGGGTGCGCGAGCGGGCGCCGTCGGCGGCGATCAGCAGTGGCGTGTGCAACTCTTCGCCATCGTCCAGTGTGGCTTCATAGCCGTCGGTGGCGCGGCGGATGCCGGTGAGCGACGCCGGCGCGCGCAGGGTGATGGCCGGGTCCGCTTCCACGGCGCGCAGCAGCACATGGCCGAACCAGCGGTTTTCCACCACCGCGCCCAGGCGCGGCAGGTTCTGCTCCGCGGCGGTGAGTCGCGCCAGGCCGAGCCGGCCGCGCCGGGACACGTGCACGGTGTCGATGCCGGCGGCGTTCTCCAGCACCGCGTCCTGCAGGCCCAGCTGCTCAAGAATCGCCAGGCTGCCGGCGGACAGCGCCGTGCTGCGCGCGTCGAAGCTGGGCGTGTCCGGCGCTTCGCCGGAGGCCAGGGCGTGGCTCTCCACCAGCGTCACCGCCGGCGCCCCGTGATGGCGCAGCAGCAACGCCAGCGCCGCGCCCGCCATGCCGCCGCCCACGATGAGCGGGGCAGCGCTCATGCACGCGCCTCGCGCATCAGGGCTTCGATGTCGTCGATGGCCTTGGGCACGTCACGGGTGAGCACGTCGCAACCCTCTTTGGTGACCAGCACGTCGTCCTCGATGCGGATGCCGATGCCGCGCCAGCGCTCTTCCACGGTGTCGTCGTCCGGGGCGATGTAGAGGCCCGGCTCCACGGTGAGGGTCATGCCCGGTTCCAGTTGGCGCCATTCGCCGCCGATGCGGTAGTCGCCCACGTCGTGGACGTCCAGGCCCAGCCAGTGGCCGGTGCGGTGCATGAAGAAGCGCTGGTAGGCCTGCTCTTCGATCAGGTCGTCCGGGTTGCCGGCCAGCAGGCCGAGATCCACCAGCCCTTCGGTGAGGATGCGCACCACGGTTTCGTGGGGCACGTTCCAGTGGTTGTCGGTGTGGGTGGCTTCGATGGCGGCGTACTGCGAGGCCAGCACCAGCTCGTAGAGGGCGCGCTGCTCGCCGCTGAATTTGCCGTTGATCGGGAAGGTGCGGGTGATGTCCGAGGCGTAGTTGTGCAGCTCGCAGCCGGCGTCCACCAGCACCAGGTCGCCGTCCTTGAGCGGCGCGCTGTTCTCGATGTAGTGCAGGATGCAGCCGTTGGCGCCGCCGCCGACGATGCTCGGGTAGGCCAGGCTGCGGGCGCCGTGGCGCATGAATTCATGCAGGTATTCCGCTTCCAGCTGGTATTCATACATACCCGGGCGCACCGCCTGCATGGCGCGCACGTGGGCGCCGGCGGAGATTTGCGCCGCCTGGCGCATGAGCTCGGTTTCCGCCTTGCTCTTGAACAGGCGCATGTCGTGCAGCAGGTGCGAGAGCGCCACGAATTCACCGGGCGGCTGGGCACCGGTGCGCACCCGCTCGCGGATGGTGTTGATCCAGCCCATCAGGCGGCGGTCGAAGGCGGCGTCGCGGCCCAGGTCGTAGTAGACCCGTTCGCGGCCTTCCACCAGGCCGGGCAGGATGTCGTCGATGTCGTTGATGGGGAAGGCGTCGTCGGCGCCATACTCCGCCACCGCCCCTTCCGGGCCGGCGCGGTAGCCGTTCCAGATTTCCCGGGCGCGGTCGCGCTCACGGCAGAACAGCACGTATTCGCCGTGTTCGCGGCCGGGCAGCAGCACCATCACCGCTTCCGCTTCCGGGAAGCCGCTCAGGTACCAGAAGTCACTGTCCTGGCGGTAGGGGTGTTCCACGTCCCGGTTGCGGGTGCGCTCCGGCGCGGCGGCCAGGATGGCGATGCTGTTGGGCTCCATCTGCTCCATCAGCTCGCGGCGGCGGCGCTGGAATTCCTGCAGACGAATGGTCATGGGTTCTCCTCAATGCCGGGTGGGCGGCGTTTCCGGTTCGGCGGCGTCGCCGGGGCCGGGCTTTTTCGCGGCCTGCTGTTTCATCACCAGGTCGGTGTAGATCATCAGCGCGGACATGCGGCAGTGCTCGGCGACCTGCTCGAACATGCGCTCTTCCTCCTCGCCGGTTTCTTCCGGCGTGGTCACCTGGCTCACCGCGGACAGGTCGGAGAGCGCTTCCTGCACGCCCGGCGACAGCTCGGTGTCGGCGACGCCGGCGGCGCCGGTGCCGAAGCCCACCAGGAAGCCTTCGCTCCACTGGCCCAGGGCGGCCACGCGCAGGTCCAGGTCGTCCTCGTCGGCGGGCAGCAGCATGGGCAATTCCAGACCGGTGCCGGAAAAGCCTTCGATGGTCTGATCGCGCCAATCGATCAGCGCGCGGGACAGTTCCGGCGGCAGCCCCTCGGGCTGCTCGGCGTGGGCGGCCAGGGTGCCCAGCAGGGCGTTGTCGTCCTGGCCGTGGCCGGTGGCCAGCAGGCCGCAGACCACGCCGTGCAGTTCGCTGGGCGAATTGGGGATGCCGGCCTGGGCGGCGGCGCGGGCGAGTTCGTCGAAGTCGGGCAGTTCGGGCATGGGGCTCCGTCTTTACTCTTTAATGACTTTCTGCAAAGCGGCGCTAAGTGCTTAACCCGCCTTGATTTGCGTTGACCCTTCGCAGGGCCGTATCTATAGTACAAAAAGCCGTCAATGGCGGCGGGCAAACTTCCTTCCCGCCTGCGATTCGGACCCGGATCGGGGGCTCAACCTTAGGCGAACAGCGACCAATTTGCCATGACGATGGAACAACAACTCCGGCAACTGGAAGCCCGGGTGGACGAGCTGCTGCGCATCTCCGCGCACCTGCGCCAGGAGAACCGGCTGCTGCGCGAACGGGAAACCCGCCTGCTCGATGACCGCGCCCAGTTGGTGAAGAAAAACGATCTGGCCAAGGCCCGCGTTGAAGCCATCATAACCCGCCTGCAGTCCCTTGAGCAGGAGGATTCATGAGCGACGGCCATTCCCTGGTGATTCATATCCTGGATAAGGAATACCGGGTCGCCTGCCCGCCCGGCGAGCAGGACAACCTGCTGCGCGCCGCCCGCTACCTCGACAACCAGATGCGCGAAGTGCGCCAGGCCAATGTGATCGGCCTGGAGCGGATCGCCATCATGGCGGCGCTGAACATGAGCCACGAGCTGCTGGAAGCCCGCGAACAGCTGGGCGACGACAGCGGCAACGACGAGCGCATTCAGGGTCTGCTGAGCCGCCTGGACAACGAAATCCGCGCCTTCGAGGAAGGCAACGACGAGGCGTCTGTCAAGCCCTGACCCTCACCCCCGCCCCTGTTATACTCTTGGCAAGTGTTCCCTGGACCGTGCGCCAGCCGGGTTACGTCCCTGCCGATGCTTTACCCTTAGGGGTCCAAATTGGTGTGCCTGTGTGCATGTCCGCCTTCGAGCGGAAAGCCTAAGGGCATTAACCTGCGGTCCCCGCCTTGAACTTTTCGGTTCAAGGGCTACGCCCGCAGCGGCGGTTCGGGGGACACGCTTTATAATTCAATGGATAGTTGACAGTTGATAGTTAACAGTTAATAGCGGCGCGTTTAAGGGCGCTGGGTGCTATCCATGGACGCCTTCCTTTTCTATGAGTTCTAAACCTTCACGACAGCAGATGCGGCGGGCCCTTCGGGCGCGGCGGCGGGCTGTGTCCGCCGGTGAGCGGCGGCGGGCGGTGCGGGGG
>Ga0114901_1001248_pt1 | contig 14969 bp, 8 predicted proteins | sample MalvireepMed_s16_FD_89686 | JGI IMG/M metagenome (GOLD analysis project Ga0114901, IMG submission 89686) | Marine viral communities from the Global Malaspina Expedition - Malaspina viral metaG DeepMed_s16 | ecosystem: Environmental > Aquatic > Marine > Oceanic | place: Mediterranean Sea... | reverse complement strand
GCTCTATCTACGCCTTCATTTCCAAGTAAACCAATTAACTCTCTTTTAACCTCTTCGTTAAGCTCGTATCTTTCTTCTTCAGGCATGTCTTGCTCGAAAAAATCCATGCCAAAAAATGTAGCGTCAATTTTCAAGCCTTCTGTACTAGAGTATATATCTAAAACTCTATCATAATTACGCGTTTTAGATAAAGCGTTTTGCTGATCAATAGAAAGATTATCTGTGTTTTCCGTAAAAGTAACCGCATCTTTGTAAGTGACCGCTTGAGTTCTATCTTCTGTAACATTACCGCTCTCATCGTACATTACCACTGTTTCCTCCGCGGTCTTTGGTATAGTTGTCTGATTTACAACGGCTCTATTGTAGTCGTAGTCTGATTTACTTTGAAAGTTTTCGTCATAAAGTCTTTCGTATTCTAAGCTAACAATATTGTCCATTGACTGCTGAAGCTGTACGGCTTCATTGCTCATCATAGGAACTTGCTCTAGTTGTTTAGCAAGCTTTCTATACTCTTCGTTAGAACCAGCGGCGACTTTAGCGTTAAGTCTTCTCTGCTCCTCTTGTTTCTCTGCGTCTTTATCTACTTCTGCTGGTTTTACTTTTGGCTTAACAACTGGTATTTCGTTTTCTGGAAGCGGCTCAGCGTAGTCTTTTCTTTGTGTAACGCCTTCTTCTTCGTCTGGAATACCATTCATATTGGTATCTTTAAACTTCATTGGACTATTATCCTGTGGGGTTTTACCTATTAGCTTCGCTGCCGCTAGCTTTGTTGATAAAGAACCCAATGAATAAACTCCCAAGTTGGATGCCATATTTTGTTTTTGCGACGTCACAGGTGCATCCTTTTCCGCAACGTCTATTGTCTTTTTTACGTCTTGAGTCTTTGACGCATTTGGAAACTTTTTTAAAAACTCATCTAATCTATTTGGAGCAACGTCGTAAGGTTGTCCATCTACTATATATCTTTCCATAATATTTAACTAGCGAAATCTGTGTTAACTTTTGTGTATGTGTTCTTTCCGTTTACTCTGTTCTCAGCGTCTACGTTTTTGTTGTGACGCTTTTTAAGCCTGTCCATGTAGTAAGCTTTTAGCTCGTCTCTAATGTGCTCACCAACAGTTCTTTCGTTATTGTTTTCTCCAGAGTAAATCATACTAAACTTTGAAACCTGACCCCAGTCTGCTGTATTATCAGGGTCAAAGTATTGCATTTCAGGAACTTGAGAATTAAGTATCATGTCATCAGTCATACCTGTTTCACCTGTAAACTCGAAACTAGATTTCTGTAAAGCTTCAGCTTCTTCTAGAGTTACTCCGTCAGCAACTATTTGATTATAGTTAGGTATTTTATCTTTGTATTGTTCTAGCGTACTAGTTGCCCATGCAACTTTAGCGTCAGGCAATTTAGTTTCTTTATAGTGCTGTATAAACGTTTTACCATCAGCTCCAAGCTCTGGAAAGTCGTGTATCCAAGACATAACGTTCTTCTTGTTGACATCTTTATTATAGCCAAACATTTTACCAAGACCAGCGTTAGCAGCGCCTTCATCAAACATCATGTTAGCTTTGTGGTTTTTATCTACAGCATCTTGCATGGTGTTGTAATATTGCATGCCGTTATCATCTTTTTCATATATGCCTTGCTCCATTTGCTCAAGCGTCATCATTTGCATACCTGATCCATCAGGCTTTGCTACTTCAAATATAGTTTGACCAGACTTGTCTATGACCATAGGAGCTGTTTTGTTCATGACTTGTTGCATGTAAAAGTAAGAGTCAGACTGTCTAGTAGCTTCTGAATATCTAAACCTGCCGTCTTTATCTTGATCACCCTTGCCGTGCTTGTCTGCAAAATCAGCTTTAGTTAACTGCAGCTTTTCCATAGATCCATTGAGTTGTTTAACTCTCGTGTCTATAGCTTTCATCTTAGTTTTATATTCTTGAAACTCAGGACTATTAGCGTTTAATTTTCTAGACTTAGCTTTTAACGAGGCTAACTCTCTTTTTTGAGCAGACAAATATTCTCCACACGCAAACGTACCGTTATTAAAGTCGTCAAACCCAGACTGTACATTGTCTATGCTAAAGTTAGCTAGCTCAGCCTCTGTCTTTTGTCTCTGCTTGTCTCTCATTAAAGAGAATACATTGTACATGTTATTAAGTCCAGCACTTTGAGCTCTTATGTTTTTAGCGTTAGACATTCCAAGCATACCTTTTCTTAACGCTGCAACATTTAACTGTTTCATTGGAGAAGCCTTCATAGGCATTCCAGGTATTGATAAGTCAAAAGTAGTTTTACCTTTAGTATCTTTGTCTATACTGTCAGGTACACCATCACCGTCTTTATCGTTAGGATCTTTCTTAGCTGGCTTAGTGTCTTTGTCTATAGAATCTGGAACACCATCACTATCTTCATCTTTACCGGCCTCTTTTAAAGCCTTCTTATTTTCCTCTGATTCAGCATCTTCTTGAGCTTTAATAGCTTTTTTATCAGCCCTGTTTTCCAACTCTTTCTCTCTAAGTACAGCCAGTGTATTATATAAGTCCGTAAGCGAGTTGTTAAGACCTGTTATACCCATGGTCTCACCTTCAAAGCCTTCACGCTGTGGCATCTTGCCATAAAAGTCCATTTCAAACTCTTTGGCTTTTTCTAACCTTTCGTCAGAAGCTTTTTTAGCGTCATCGTTCTTAGCCATATTACTTCTTCTTTTTAGTAGTTTTTCTTTTCTTTCTTTTGCTCAAACCAGCTTTTGCTTTAGGATCTTTCATTGTAAAAGCACCAACAGCAGAGGTAAGGCCGTCAAACATCATTTGACTACTCGCAGCTTTATCTGCTTGAGCTGCTTGCAATTGGCCTTGAGTCATACCCATTAAACCTTGTTGTTTATCCATTTCTAGTCGCTGCGACATAGCTTTACCTTGACCTTTAAGCGCTTGTACTTCCATAGCGCCACGTCTTTCCATTTCTTGGTTAGAAGCAGCCTGTTGTCTTTCAGCCATTTTGTTTTGAGCCTCTTGTTGACCTATGCTAGCAGATGCTTGCCTTGCGGCTTGAGCACCACCTGCAACTAAAGCCTGTATATTACCAGCGTCAAATCCACCAGCCTCTTGCATAGAGCTCATAACGTTAGCTTGTGACTGCTGCGCGGTATCTCTTTCAAACTCTGCTTGTTGTGTGTTAACCTCCAAGTCCTCCATAGTGTTCTCCATGTCTTTATACTGGTTCTTAACGTCAGCGTAAGGATTAGAGGTATCAAGACCTTCCATAGCCTTCATACGTTCTGCCAAAGCTGCTTTTTGCTCTTTTTCTTCCTTCTTAGCTTTTCTACCTTTTATAAAGCCAGAAATACCCTTGGCAATACCTATGCCCGCCATTGCTATACCTGCTATTGCTAAACTCATGACTTATTTATTTTTAATGTATTGTTCATAATCTTTGTAAGTTAAAGAAACTAATTGTTCTTCTAGTTCTTCTATGTCCGTGATGTTCTTTGGATTTGCATGTATGTTAACAAACAAAGAATCTTCAGCGGCATATATTACTCTTTTAGACCCTGGTTCAGCTACAACATAGCAAGGAGCGATATACTCTTCTTGTGAGCCTTCTGTAGCTATAAACAGATGACCATATAATAAAAACCAGACGTGTAGATGCTTGTGTATTGCTCCAACTACGGCTGAGTCTTTTTTAAACTTCATTTCCCTTACATAAACACCATCTACAAACGTGTGTTTCAGTGGAAAATTATCGCTATGTAATACCTCTTTGCCAGTGCCTTCGATGTTATCACCGTCGGCATTTGATACAAGGTAATCTTCTAGCTTTAGTATTTTTTCTCTATTAGCTAGAGTTATTTCTTTTTTCATTTAATTAAATTTACTTGTATAATATCACACTTATAGTGTTCTATTTACTGCTTTCAAATATATCAGTACCTATTTGAAATAGCTCTATCTTGCTGTTAGACTTGTTCACAAACTTTACCTCAGCATAGTAACCTAGTATAGAAGACATGTTAGCCATGTTATCTTTACTAAAGAATATAAAGTCGTTGGCAGTTGGTGCTTGTTGATTAGAGTCAAGATCTACAACCATTGATCCACCGCCGGCTGTTCTTGTTATAGAAACTATAGGCCCCATCTTTGTCATACCAGCATAATCAAAGCTAGCTTGCCTTGTTCCTCCTTGATAAGTAGTGGGCGTGTAATAAGCCGTATCACCGGGCTGAGCCGACCTGTTAATAGTGTGTGTGAACGTTATAGTTATATTAGGCATAGTTAAGCGTAAGTTGGGTTGTTATAATCTGCGGCTTGCATCGTTACTAATTTATCTTTAAATAAAGTTATTATATCACTTTTAACAAAACCATCACCAGTGTGTTTTATAGTTAAAACAATTTCCTCTGTAACACTAGAGGTGTTGTAATTTGTTACAGTCACAGCAAAGCTAAAATCATAAAGATTAGGCGTTGCACTTGATATAGCTGGTATTAAAGTAAGATGGAAGTTTAGCCAAGCTAAAATTCTAGCTGCATCAGACGTGTTGCCAGTGCCAGTGTCAGTAGATAAGCCAACACCAGCATCTTTTAAAAATCCAAAGCTACCATTAAGATCGCCACTAGTTATAAATCTGTGTCCAGCTGATGTTTTATAAGTAAGTGTCTGTATAGTTCTTTGAACTCCAACACTTGTTGAGCCAGCCACGTCGCAGGAAGCAAAACCTCCGCTTACCCCAAAGCTTTGCGTTATGCTGCCAACTTGAGAAATGTTACTGTCTGGAGCTGCTAAATCAAATATCTCTCCGCTTGAACCATCTCCAAATATTGTAAGATCGTTTTCAGGATTAACAAAAGCATGAGAAGTAGTGGCTAATCTGTAAGCAACCTCCGCGGCGCTTAAATTAACAGCGTCTCCTTTTATTATTATCTGTATTGTTATGTTATTATTAACTACAACACTTTCAAACGTGAAGTTTACAAAAACACTGTTAGGCGCGCCTCCGCTGTTAACGGTTGTTATACTCTGTATGTTAGTTGTTAAAGACCCGTCAGTACCATCTATATACTCACCATCAGCAGTGTCTGCTATACCGTCAACGTGTGTAATGTTAGACTCGTTAAAAGTAAATCCAGGTAAAGGGCTAATCACACACTGTGCTGTTGATTGGTCTAGAAGACTACCCTCCATCACGTTGAAAGAAGTGTTTTGAACAACCACGCCAGCACTAGTTCCTCCAGCAGCTGTTTGATGAACTACACTAACAGTTACAACAAATTCTTCTAAAGGCGTTTGTTCGTCAAATTCATCGTCAGCCTCACCTGTTGTATCTCCACCATCTGGCAGCACGGGCTCTTCACCACCGCCTATATCTTGAGTGGGCTCCCAGAGCAACATTAAATCACCCCAAGTGCTAGCGTCACCACTAAACGAAGGTACATCACATCCAAAACTATTGTAAAAAGCTAATAGTCCGTTGTCGTTTGCTAAGCCACTGTACAAGGGTAGATAAGTATATGTAGCTGTCAGCTGTGTTGCCTGCCCGTTATTATCGTAACTTGTAAAATCCCATGTTACACTAAAAAACGCTCCTTGACCATTATTTCCAAAGTAAGCGACCGTCCCTGAGCCGGGCGTATAAAAACTTCCACTATCACCAGATATGAACTGAGTATTACTTGTAGGAAATCCTAAAGGCGATGGAAATAAAAATGAATCTATAGTGTTTTGAGTAGATGTTGAAGTAGGGTTTGGAAAGTAATGACCGTTTTGAGCCTCGTAAACAACTTGGAACGTGCTACTAGTTGTTGTGTAATCAAAAGATCCAGTTAGCATAGAACTAGAGTCGTTTCCAGAAGATCCACTTGCTGAAAAATATTGAGTAAACTCTTGGTTACTGTCTGCTTCATCTATCACTAGCGGGCTAACATCAACATTAGTGTCTACGGCGGTAACACTTTGAATAATCCACTCAGGCGAAGCGCCTTGCTCCCAAGCTAAATCAATGTCTAGTGGAAGCTCGTAGTTGTATATCTGTAAAGCTGTTCCAGCCGCGTCGTCTGCTAGCGCTACGCTAAGACTTGTGTTAGCGTTTGGCGTGTAGCCATTGTGCCAATTTATAGTAAGCTCAATGCAACCGCCTATGGTTGTAGGTTGAGTTATTGATGTAGTGAAAATACTATCTAACTCATCTGTTTGCGTTGTTGCGTCGTTCAATGTGACGCTATCCACTGCTACCGTAGGAGCCGTGTAAAGCCCTGTAGAAGAATTGAGTGTACTTGGATCAACAAAGGAATATCCAGTCGGAGGACATATAGTTACTTTTTGTATACCAGTACCTCCATCAAAACTAGAGTAAGTACCAAAGTTTGTTCCATGAGGTATGTTAGATTCTGTGTTACCAGTTATAGTTGCTGACTCACCGCAACTCATAGCTATAGTAGCTGTTACCGTTGACGAATAAAACAAACCGCTATTACCAGCTCCACTAATAGAATTTAAACTACCAATACCTTGAACAGAAAACTCTTGTGAGTCAATGTTACCTGTTCCACCACCACCACCAACATCGTTTGTAAACGTTGTAGCTATACCAGATATGCTATTAAACCATTTACCTTCTTTTTCTTTAAACTCTAACACTTGACCTTCTTGCTGATCCGTAGTTATAGATTCAACGTACCAACCAGTGTGAGCATCGTCATTGTAATATTCAGCGTCTGAGAAAACAACTGTTTTAGCAGTGGCTATACTTATAGCCGAGCTTAAAGTTAGCTGATTAGTACCCGTGTTTATAGCTATAACCGTAACAGGTGTTGTTTGAAAACTAGTTGGTAGAGTAAAGTCATTACCAGTTACATTTTGACCTACTGTTAAACCTGTAGGTATCGATGTTAGAGTCAAGGTAGTTGTAGAGTTATGAGCTCCATTAGTTGTCCCAGTTCTACTATTAGCTATAACTTGGGCCTGCGTTCCCTCATAGTTTATAGTTTGAAAGCTTTTAATAGAGCCTGGCGCATCATTAAATATAGGTGTTATGCTTGAAAAGTATTGTGTGCCATAGAAGTTATTTCTACCACGAACAGCGTCGTCGCTATGAAGATATACTCTACCTTTTTTAATAGTGTAATACTCGTTGTTAATTGACAAACCTTGCTCTATAGGATATGACTTAAAGCTAACCCAAGAATTTGTTTTTTCATTAAAAGATATTGTTTGAACTCTTTTTGTTATATCAACGGTATCGTCATTATCTCCATCGTCTGTACCTAAGTTGTTGTGTATAGTTAAGTCGTATTCACCTTTTTTATCATTGAAAGCCCCAACACACGCAACGGCGCTTTTAAGTTCGTCTGCAAAATAGTCAGACATACCTATTCCTGATATAGCTGTTATTCCGTCCATAGACAATCTACAGACAGCGCCACGATCTCTATCGGTAAAGTAGCATCTAAACTCATCTTCAGCAAATGACTCTGGATTTCTTGATATACCGTGATCGCCACTGAATGGAACAGCTGTTCCTAAAACAGCTTTGGTTGAAGTAACATTTGTGTTACCATCAGCGTTGAATAACGCGTCTTTATTAGATAATATTTTTAATACTTTGTTTTCACAAAAAGCTAGCACGTTTGTATTTCTAGTAAATAGCTTTTGTATACTACCGTACTCAGGGTTCAAGTCTTTTGTTATGCCTTCCGCTTTGATAAACTGATTTAAGTTGTTAATGTCAGTTTTAGCGTTGTAAAGTCCAGAGAATATTAAGCCATGCTTGTATTCTTTTCTACCGTAAGTATCAGACGTAGAAGATGCTTTTACACCATTATCTAGCATTGGAGAGTTGAAGTCGTCTCTTATTCTATCAGACTCAACGCCATTTCCAAAGTGCCAACAGTTGTGAAAAGGTATAGTGTTCTCAGAGCCAAACACTAAAGAATTAAAGTGCAAGGTGTTTGTTTTTGTATAACTTTGATTGTTATCGAAATCAGTAGTAAAACCACTAGACTGATAACCCATGCCAATACCTCCAAATCCTGGAAGATCGTCTCTAAGGTTATTAATAGTCATGCTAGACTTCGTACCGTCTAACCTATGAATATGTAGGCTACCAAAGTTATCTTGCGCACCCACCGTAGCGTGTTGGCCTGTGTTAGGATCTCCCTGGTAGTTACCATCAGCAATTAAAGATGCTGCTATACCGTCGTGAGTTCCCGCTAAGTAAAAAGACGAGCCACCAAAAAACGTGCTAGTACCGTTATCTAGCACTGGCACACCAAAGTTTTTTATAGCGTCTAGCTGTAGCTTTTGAACACCATCTTCTAGTTCAGAACCTCTTAAGGCTAGAACCTTAGTTGTTAAGTCTTCTATTACGTTTCTTCTTTTTCCGTCAAAAAGATGGAAAAGCTCGTCAGGCCTTGTTCCAGTCCCTGTTGTACTGTTGTACTGAATAACACCTCCTCCACCCGCAGGATCGTCTATAAAGGCTTTGAATGTTGGAATCTCGTGATTCGCGCCATCTTCGTCGTATCCAGATCTATAACATGATACAAAATCTCCGAAGTTTACAAAGTCTTCTATTGTTTTATCCGTAAGTTTTATAGGATAAGTTCTAGGTACTTCGTAAAAAACGTTTAATCCAATATCAGGATCTGGTATAGTTTCAAATATAGCAGGCACGTGATAATCCGACAAAATACCGCCAAACTGTGTAACAATATTACCATCACTATCTAAACCTCCAAACGGTCCTTTCAAACCTCTTATTAGTCTTTCACTAGCTTTTACTTTTACGTAAAACTTACCTTTTGTTTGCTTACCACTTATTGCAGCTCCCATATCTAGCTCCTCTTCTTTTGGAGCTTCGTTAGATATTCCCATAACTCTAAATAGCTCTTCGCCATATTGCCACGCTTGACCACCACCACCTCTAGATTTTAATCTTAATATAGAGTCTTCTTGTATTTTGTTTCTATCTGCAGAGTGGAAAGCTAACCAATAAGAGGTTGTTCTATTGTCTTCACTAGAACCATCACCCTCGGCTGGATACGCTCTAAATAGCGCTATGTTATAGTACTCGTTAGAAGTTTCTTTTATATAGTATCTATAATGCGTAGCCCAAAAAGGCACGCCACCTTCTAACTCAAGCTTAGCTCTCAGCCTACTGCTCATGTAAGAGCTATTTTGTGGACTCGTGTATGAGCTTTCAGGACCAACGATAACTGGTGACTGTCTACCAAATCTATCTAAAAAAGAAATACCTAGTGTGTAAGTTCTATTACCTTTTATAGATCTTTCAGGCATTCCATATTTTCTGTAGTCGTCTTTGTTACTAAAAGACATTTCTCTAAAAGAAGCTCTTCTCGAATCTTGAGGATCTCTCCAACTATAGAACAACCTTGGAATAACAGCCTTACCTTCAGCTGTAACTAAATCATAGTCTAAAGAATAGTTACCGTATATCAATCTATTGGCAGATATACATTGAGCTTTAGCTTTTACTGGTACAGCGTCAAAAGGTCTTAATATTTGATTTGAAGGAATTACGGCTCCTAATTTTTCAGAATTAATATAGTAAACTCCTCTAGTATTTCCATAAGAAAAGTTAGGATAACGCGCACTTAGCGCCCTGCTATTAGCTAAATTGAAGTTAGCGGCACCGCTTGTCACCAAAGCGTTAGGACCTAAAATAGTTTTAGCATATTTATCGTTATCGTCACTCCACTCCCTGCTCCCTTTCTTTATAGAATCTACTTGATATATACTGTTCTCACCGTCAAATTTTACTAGTACGTCTATTCTTTTAACATCTACAGGTGTGCTTGGGGTAATAAAATCTCTTAAAACAATTTGCCTTATAGAGTTTACCATAGCAGAGTTTTGGCCTTCGTTTTTATTCCAAAGGTAATTAGTTTCCGGTAAAAAACAAGGCTCAGTAAAAGGGCTTATAGCAGAAAACTGATTGTCATCGTATTTGTATCTTATAGCAAATCTTGGAAACTTATCAGTGAACAACGGAGCGTCAGCTTCTTCCAAGCTAGCCTCAAAGTATCTTAGCGGAGGTGTACTAGTATTTTCTTTAGATAACGCGTTGTTTTTCTCAATTACAGTAGCTGTCACCGTTAGTATGTCATCATACTTTTGATACGTAGGCAAACTTTGATTTGTGCTAAAATCAAAATAGCCATGCTCGCTATCTCTATATTCATTAACTACTTTAGCTCCTATTGTTTCTTGGTAAGGATTAGCTGCTTCGTCAGTAGCTGTAGGCATAGAAAATGTTCCAAAGGTCGTTGCAACGTGGCCCGGATCTGGGTCATCACCACCTCTTGTAATTTTTACTCTTAATCTTCTTGAGCCAGAATCTGATCCAGAGCCAGAAGTTGTTTCTGATAGATTGTGTATAGTATCTAATACTAATATATCACCCGGCCTCCAAGAATGGTTTTTTTGATGATTGGAAGCGCTAAACACTCCGTTCCAGTAAGAAGGGAAAGCATAGTCTCTAGATTTATTTTTTGTTACCGTAAAGGTTATAACGTCACCAATAGCCGTGTCTTTGTTTATAGCGGTGCCAGCTTTTAAGCCTATGTTATGGGTTAATCCTATTCTTTTACTTCTTTTTAAATCTACCGTAGGAGGATTTAAAGGATGTCTTCTTATAACTGTTATATCTTCTAGCTCGTAGTTTTTCTTTTTTGTTTGTTGAACAAGCCCTAAACCATTATTGTACTGCGAACTGTTTGGGTTTTCACCAAACTTTTGACTTATAGGGTTTTCATACTCTAATTGCGTTGTTTCAAAAAGCATTATCGCGTAAGAAGGATCTGCGCCAAGGTTTGTTACCGCATTAATATTTAGTACACGGTTAGATCCTCCAACACCCTTTTCAATATCTATTCTTTTAGGTTCTGTTCTGCCGTCTGTAAAGTATATTGTACCGTCTACAATATCAATACCAGTTATCTTAGTTTGTACAGGCGTAGGATGGTTTTGTATAATCTTAGTTCCGCTAGAGTTTGTTTCCGTATAATTTAAGGTTGTACCTTTATTAAAGTCTAGCAATCTCTCGTTTGAAAACTTGTATGATAAGCCATTTTGAATGTTTGCTGTAGTAACTAAACCGTCAGGTATAGCTTTGTTTAGCGTAACCTCAATAGCTGCATTTGTAGAAAAATTAACTCCAGTAAATTTAGTTCTATTTACAGACGAGACCTTTACTGTGCCTACAGCGTTTCCTGTTATGGGGTTTATAAGGTTTGGTGTTAGTATGTTTACGCCATCTACTATAAGCTGAAAGGTTGCGCCTTTATATATTCCGTTTGCAAAGTTCATATTACCGGAGGAGGAAGCAGAAGTGCCTCCAGTATCTTCTGACATGTATATAATAGTCTTATCCTCTCCTCTAGGACCTGTCGTGTTATTGGGTTCGTCACCTGTTGTCCAGAGCGATATAGGTAATGGAGGAACTCTGTAAACATTGTAAACATCTACAAACACACCTTTAAGTCTGTTTGATTGAGAGCTAGCTTGGTAAGACGCAGATCTAGTCTCAAGTATAGCATCCACGTCATAGCCCACAAGGGCAGCTTTAGAGAACGTTAGCGTAATACCATTTGTTAGAGTGCTTGTTTTATTTAGAGTGACAGTACTACCGCTTATAGAAGTTATAACGCTTCCAAAAGTTACATCTGTGCCAACAACAACCATGCCAACGGCTAAGTTTGTAACGTTATCTAAAGTTACAGTGTCAGAGTCTGTAACAGCTGCTTGTAGCGTTTTATTGTAAGTTGTAGGATTTACGTTAGATTTTTCTCCCGCTGCAACATAATAAGGCTCAGCAACACTAGCTACAAGAGAGTATATTTTATCTGTAGCTGGATCTGTTGAAACACCAACAGTCTCTGCAGTATCGCCAAAGTCAGTACTGTTAGAAGGTTGGTGATAACTAAAAGGATCATTGCTAGCCGTAGTGATATTACCAGTAGTTCCTCTCCAGAATCTATCGTTAAGCCTGACGCTACCTAATAACTGATTTCCAGGGACGTTACGCGCTGTACCAACGGAAGATTCTTCAGCAGTTGAAACCTCTATGTTTAACGCGTCTCTATATTCTCCGTCTGGTATTATTCTTTCATCAAGGTCTTTGTTCATTCGACCTTGCATGAAGTTTCTTTTCAACTCTGGCATTGACTAGTGTTTTATATGTTTAGACTTGCCTCTAAGTATTTGAGTTATCTCTTCAAGCTTAATATTAGATAGTCTAAGTTTAGCTTGTCTTTTAGATGCGAAGGCCTCTTTTTTAAATCTTGCTACTAGATACTCAGGAACGTCTGCTTTTGTAGCTAAAATAGCGTGCGCTATATATTTATACATGGCTTCTTCTGCAAACTTGTGTACTTGCATTTCAGCGTCAGTTCCTAAGCTATCACTTATGTACTGTAGTATCACAGTTTTTCCACTAAGATTAGAGCTAAAGTGTATTCTACCTTTTAAATCGTTTATGTAAAACGAGCCGTTTGTTTGAGCAAACTCCCCATCAATTCCGTATCTTCCACCAATCAATTCGTCGTAAGTGCTAGTGTCGTGTCCGTCAGACGCTGTGTTAGAAACGGTAGCGTCGTTATATTTGTCCCAAGTGTTAGACTCTGTTTGTAAATCTATATTACCATCTCCGGCATCGTCTAAAAAGTTTTCATTACCAATAGCTCCAGTTTGAAGTGGCGCTGTTGGATCACTAGTGTATTTTGTTGGGTACAAAACCTGATGTATGCCGTTATTGTCTATCTTAACTAACTTTACATAGTTCACATAATCTTGTGGTAAAGTCATAGTTAACGTAGCTGGTATTTCTATCTCATGAGACTTTGTGCACTTAAAAGTGTCAAAGCTTAATTCTTGTAATCCTCTTTGAGCATGAAAAGCTACGTCTGCTCTTCTAACTTTAGGTATTATTTTACCTTCGCCAACGTAAGCTAAAACAAATTGATTTATAATGTGCTCAAGTGAAGTAAACTGATATGTCCCATGATCTGAACCAGAATAGTAAGCACTTTGTGTTTGATTGTCTAGTAAGCCCATTTATTATACTTTTTCTTCTTGAGTTATTTGTTGATCTTCTCCAGCTGCTATTTGTATAAGCCCAGGTTTGTTTAATACAACACCGGCTAGCTCTAGTATTTTGTATACTAAAGTATTTTCTTCTGATTGATGTAATTCAAAATCCACAGAGTTAGCAGCATCATATAATGGATATTCGTTACCACCTTCTGATTGTGGTATTAATACGTATCCAAAGTAAACTTCTGCAGGCTTTTTAATATAGTTGCAAGTAACATTACCTGTAGCGTAAGCCGGCGTGTTTGCTGCTGGAAATAATTTTAACGCTGTATCTGATTTTCTAACATATACAGGTCTAGTTTTTGGAGGATTAAACAAAGCTGTTCTCTCCATATATAAAAAATCATTTTTTTCTACTCTCTCTACTTCTACATCATAAGCACCACCAACAGCGTAAAATACTGTACCTAGCCTATAAACGTCTGTAGGCAAAGTAATCTCATTACCAGAAGCAGCGCTAGTAGCTACTTTGTATTGTTCAAATGGAGATATTTTTTCTGCTAATACATCTAGCATGTCAGAGTATTCAGTAGCGTTACCAGCTTTCTGATCATTCCATTGCTTGATGTCGTAGAAATACTGCTCAAATATAGCGTCTTGAGCTTGATTTGCAAGCAGGTTAAATTCTAGAGGTGTTATATAACCTCTTTGTTCTTTGTTGGCAATAGCCAATACTTTTTGATATACTGAATCTACGTTTATTGCCATTATGTTTTATTTTATAGTTAAGCAACCACCCCGCAGAGTGGCTGCTCTACTATATAGTGATTACGCGTTTAAGCGCTTTTCTATGTTGGAGTATATCTCCATACCTTCATCTGTTTTGAACCAAGCGGCTAAAGCAGAATATGGGTGTTCATCAAACGGTACTGTCATAATTTTTCTATCGTTCGTAGACCATAAGAAGTTTCTTTGATCTGGTGATAGTTTAATTACTCCAGCCTCAGTAGCTTTAATACCAAAGTTTCTGAGTTGCACGTTGTCATCTGTAGTTAATTCTAAGAATAACTTAGGATTAGATCTAGCAAACAATAGTAAATCTCTTCTTAGTTCCTTAGAACTCATCTTAGTTACCTCAGATCCTTTCTCTACTCGCATAATAGCTTCAGCCATATCAATATCCATAGATCTTGCTATAGTTAAAGCTTCTACTTCAAACTCTAACCAATCAAGTTCATTTTCAGCAACAACTTGAGGTTTGTGCTCAAAGAAAACTTTATCTCTTTGTGGGTGATACAGTGACAAAAGTTTTTGAAGAACAGTTTTGTTTTTTGGAATGTGCAAAGCACCATTTCTAAAAATTATATGTGACAACCTTTGATCACCTTTCATTTCATCAACGAATGGTGTTTGTTGATTTTCACAATACTTAATCTCTCTCTCGTATCCTTTTTCTTCGTCAAAGTAATAAATTCCAGCAGCTTTAATAGCTTTTGATAATGGTTTTTTATTACTTTTTAAAAAGTAAACTCTATCTTTTATTTCCCATTTAGGTTTCTTTGGTTCGGGTTTAGCTTCTGTTTTAGGAGCTTTAACCACCGGTGTTTCAATCACCATTTCTTCAACTTGAGGTTGTTCTACCTCAACTTTTTTTGTTTGTTTCTTTGCCATAATATATAATATAATAAAAAATTAAAAATAAAAGATCGAGGACCGAAGCCCTCGACCTTAAAAATATGATTAGTTCAACAACATAAAGTTGTTAGCACCTTGAACAACTAGACATCTTTCAGTCAAGTAGTTCACTGTCATAGCATCTAAATCAGAAGTAGCAGCTCCAACGGAATCAGTGATCCATGTTTTAAGCTTACGAGACTCTGTTTGAGACGCACGGAAACGAACGTGTAAGAAAGGACG
>Ga0114901_1001239_pt1 | contig 15022 bp, 19 predicted proteins | sample MalvireepMed_s16_FD_89686 | JGI IMG/M metagenome (GOLD analysis project Ga0114901, IMG submission 89686) | Marine viral communities from the Global Malaspina Expedition - Malaspina viral metaG DeepMed_s16 | ecosystem: Environmental > Aquatic > Marine > Oceanic | place: Mediterranean Sea... | reverse complement strand
GACAACCATTGGCGAACGAGAAGAAGGAAGAAAAATGCCAAAATCAATGAGACAACTGAGCTGACCCCGCCGGCCATACTGCGCTGGTCGCAGGAGCGGCGGGTCGAGCGCCACTACATCGTGCCGGGCAAGCCGATGCAGAACAGCTTCGTCGATAGCATCAACGGCCGCCTGCGGGACGAATGCCTGAACGAGACCCTGTTCACCTCGCTGGCCCACGCTCGGTACATGCTGGCCGCTTGGCGGCACGATTACAACACCATCAGGCCACACTCGAAACTAGGCGGGAAGACGCCCGCCGAGATCGCCGACAAACATGCCTGGGGGCATGCCCCCAGACACGTTTGCCATCCCATCAAACAATCATCATGAAGGAGCGAGACTCTACCTCTGACTGAAAACAATCAGGGGAGCACGTCACTGGTATTACGCCGCATGGTCGGCTGGTCGATGAGCGATGCGATCACGGCGCGACTGGTCAGCGATGCACTGGCCATGGCTATCTGGCGAATTGAGTGAGCGTGCGGTACCCAACGCTTAGGCTCCTCCTTTGGCGCGATGAGGCAGTAACGGACAGGCCTGCCGCAAGCCTTCTCGGCGGGTTTTCATCCCGAGCCCTCGCGCGTACTCAGTACCGCCTCTGGCGTTCGGTCCGCAATGACATGCAGCATTGCTCGCGACGTCTGGGGCGGGGCCGGTGTCAAGTCGGCCGCCGGCGCGACCGGCTCGCAGGGCAGAGCCAAGCGGTACCTGAGGGCACTCACGGGCCTTTGGCCCACAATCCCGGCGAAACAGTTTGCTAATATTAAAAAGACAGTTTAATCGCTAATGAGAACCACTATTAGATATGTCGGAGACCTACGTTGCCTGGTTTTATAAATGTTGGGCCTATGGCTGCAATCGCTGTGACGATCTCGTCTCCGGTGCTCGCCCAAAATGTCGCTGTCGACAATGTCGCCGACAGTAAGACACCGCAAATCATTGTGATCGGAAACGCTGAGAGCCTGCTAGAAATCGCGGGTTCAGGTTCGATTGTCACGCGCGAGGATCTAGATCGGAGCCGCGTCCTGACGGTAAACGATGCGTTGCGCCAAGTGGCCGGTGTCTTTCCGCGTGACGAGGAGGGGACGGGGGCGCGGCCCAACATCGGGATCAGGGGATTGAACCCGACGCGGTCTACCAAGGTTCTGTTGCTCGAAGACGGGATCCCACTGGCTTTCGCACCATATGGCGACAACGCCAGTTATTATCATCCGCCGCTGAGCCGGTTTGATCGCATCGAAGTATTGAAGGGCGCTTCGCAGGTGCGGTTCGGTCCGCAGACCATTGGCGGTGTTATCAACTACATCACACCGCGAGCCCCGGAGACGGTTGAGGGCAAGCTGTCGTTGCAGGGTGGCAACCGGAACGGACTCGCCGCAGACGCGCAGATCGGTGGGCCGGTAATGGGCGGACGCGCCTTCCTCACCGCTGATCATCGTCAGGCTGCGGGGAGCAGGGACAATCAGTTGCTCCGGTTCACCGACCTGTTCGCCAAGGGCGAATGGGATTTGTCGTCAGATCAGCAGCTAGTTTTGAAGGCAAGCTGGTTCCGTGAGCGGTCGGACATCACCTATTCAGGGGTCACGCGTGCAGAATTCGCGGCTGCGCCACGCGGCAACCCGTTCCCGCGCGGCAGCGACACATTTTCTGCCGATCGCTATGGCCTTTCGGCGGCCCATGGCTGGATACTCGCCAATGGTATCAGCCTGCGGACGGTGGCTTATTGGCAACGGTTTGACCGCGACTGGTGGCGACAGTCCTCGAACTCCACCCAGCGCCCCTCCGATGCTTCGGATCCGCTATGTGGCGGCATGGCCAACCTGTTGACCGTGTGCGGCAACGAGGGAAGGCTTCGAAACTACGATACCTGGGGTGTCGAAACGCGAATCACGCTGGGGCATCGCGACGGGTTGGGGCTTGGCTTTGGCGGACAAACCGAAATCGGCATCCGGTACCATGACGAACGACAGCGCCGTCGCCAGGTCAACGGCGACGCGGCCGCATCCCGGGTGGCTGGGAGTAGCGTCAATGGCGGCCTGCGCGAAAATCAGCTTCGCAATGCGTCGGCATGGTCGGGATTCGTGCAGTCCACATTTGAGTTCGGGAGGCTTGCGATCATCCCGGGCGCGAGGGTTGAAGCAATCGATTTTCGTCGCCGCAACCTGCCAGTCGACGTTCTGATCGGTGGTAGGCCGTCGGGTGGGCTGACGGCCGAGACCGCCGGCACAAGCAAATTACAAAAAATCATCCCGGGGATCGGGGCGACATTCGATCTTGCCGATGGCATCATTGCTTACGGCGGCGTCCATCGCGGTTTCGCGCCACCGCGGGTGGAAGATGTCATCACAAGCGCCGGTGGTTCTGTCGATCTCGATGCAGAGTTGAGCTGGAACTGGGAACTAGGCATGCGCGGGACGCTGGTTCGTGGACTGTACGCGGACGCAACCTTCTTCGTGATGGACTTTGAAAATCAGATTGTGCCTCAATCTGTCGCCGGGGGAACCGGGGCCACGTTGACGTCGGCAGGCCGCACGTTGCATCGCGGTGGCGAGTTCTCGTTAAAAGCGTCGAGTTCGGATGCGGGACTGACCAGCGAGACTGATTTCTTTGCTCGTATGGCTGCGACCTGGGTGCCGACAGCGCGCTATGCATCGACCCGTATCGCCACGGCACCGTGCCTTGACGGCGGGGCGGTGGGAACGATGGTGGCGACAGGCAGCGGACCTGTGGCGTGTGGGATCGCCCGTAACGTGGAGGGCAACCGGCTTCCCTATAGTCCTCGAGTCCTGTTGAGCGCAGCGGTCGGCATTGCCCGTCAGGGCTTTACAGGCCAGATCGAGGTCGTTGGCCAATCTGCAATGTTCGCCGATGACGTTAATCTGCTGCCCGTGACGCCCGACGGCCAGCGCGGACGCATACCCGGCTGGACCACGGCAAACCTCGCGCTCAGCTATGGCCCTCCTAAGGGCAAGTGGGAGATTTTTGCAAGCGCGTACAACGTTTTCGACCGATTGACAATCGTCGATCGTTCGCGCGGCATTTTGCCGGGCGTTCCGCGCACGGTGCGTCTTGGCGTGTCGCTTCGCATGTGAGCACGAGAATAGGACGCGGGTGAGCACACGCAGCGTTACCATTGCACGTCTCTCGTGCGAACGCTCGTTCGCCAGAGGTAAAAACGGGTCAATTTGAAACCTCCTGTTGAGCCAAGGTTTTCAGCGGGTTGGAGGGCATCAAAGTCTGCGTGTGAATGGTCGTTGACGCTATGGGTGAAATTCATCTCGACGAAATTCAAAGGTAAACTCGCCCGCGATCATGCTCGTGGTCTGATCCCCACATTTTCCTTCAGATTTGAGTAAAATCCGGCCCTCAGGAACGAGTCGACAGGATGAAACGCAGCATGTTCAGCGAAGAGCAGCTCATCCTGATATTGAAGGAGCAGGCGGCTGGTGTGCCAACAGCGGATGTCTGCCGGCGGCTCAGGGTCAGCAGCGCGACCCGCTACAAGTGGAACGCCAAGGTCGGAGGCTTGGAGGTATCTAAGGCCAAGCGCCTGCAGCAGTTAGAAGACGAGATCGCCAAGCTGAAGAAGCTACTGGTGGAGGCAATGCTGGATAACGCGATGCTTAAGGAGATCACCGTAAAAAAGGTAGTCCCATTTGCCAGGCGAGAAGCAGTGGCTCACCTCGAACAGGTATTCGAGGTGAGCCAGCGGCGGGCGAGTAATGTGCTGGGCGTGGACCGGACGATGGTTCGGTATCGCAGCCGGCGAGGCGATGATGGGGCGATCCGGGAACGGATGCGTGGCCTTGCGGCGGAGCGTCGCCGGTTTGGCTATCGCCGCCTGCATTGGCTGCTGGGACGCGAGGGCAGCATGATCAACCACAAGAAGTTTCGCCCATTGTATCGGGAGGAACGTTGGGGCTCAGACCACGAGCTATCATTGAATTGCGCGCCGTACACAGCAGCATAACCCCGACCAGACCCAGTTCTACCGCCAGCAATCCGCCATACGTTGTGAAGAATAACGTCGAGCCAGCGCCAGACGAAAATTATTTCGGCGATGACAAGGACCGTCACGGCCACCAGCCCGACCAGCGCGATATTGACCCTCGCGAAGCAATGCATGCAATAAAGCAGCAACGCTGAGTCATCGTGCTCTGGTTGCGGTGCTCGGTGTAGTGAGCGCAAGAAAGCCAGCCATCTTCAAATCCTGACCTTCAGCGTGACATAGGCCGAGGGTGGCTGATTAGGCTCGACGACCGAACAGCCGAGATGTTCGAGTTTTATGGACCCCGCCCGGGCGGCGTGCCGAGGCTTCCGCCATAGAGCGTCGCAGTTGGTCCCTTGTAAGGTCAGGATCGCCCCCGAGAAAGGGAGCCCGGAGTTCGACTACATCGTGGTGGCGATCGGCGCCGAGCTGAACTATCTGTACAAAGAGACGATGGGCCCAAGGGCGCGGCTAAATTTCGCAACGACGACCACCAATGAGCAGCGGCTGAGTGCCCCACCACAGTCGCGACATTGTCGGCTAGCGCGCCAATAAGCGAACGGATCAGCCCCGATCCCCAGCGCCTCCGCGCAGTGCGTCAAGCACCCGACAGTCTTCGACGCTCGTCCGGCCGCAATCTTCAAGTGCGTCGACCAGAACCGTCTCGAGCACCTTTAGATCGGTAATCTTGCCGCGCACTTCGGTCAGGTGCGATATCGCGATTTTGTGGACTTCGGCGCAGGAAGCGTCCTGCCGACGTTCGGAAAGCATTAAAAGGTTGCGAATGGAATCCAGGGAGAAGCCGAGCTCGCGCCCCTTTCGAATGAACGCCAGTCGGTCAAGATGCGCATGTCCGTAGACGCGGTGCCCGCCGGCCGTTCGTGCTGGCTCAGGCAACATGCCGATGCCCTCATAATAACGGATCGTCACGACACGGCAGCCAGTCTGGCGCCCGAGTTCGCCGATGGAAAAACTGTCGCGCATATTCCTCTTGAACCTATAGCCACTGTAGATCCTATAGAGGATTTTAGCTTGCTGCCAATCAGATTGGAACGCCGATGAAGGAATGCTGCCCTGGTGTCGCTGATCACCAAAGCCAGCCCACTCCGGACACGGCTGGGGAGCCGGCGCCAATCGCCCCTTCTTCGTTCGCTCTCTCGCTAGGCGCACAAGGCGATTGCTGCTCCGGCAGTGGAGCACGTCCTGAAGTCGAGCGGCCGGTAACAAAATCCGCAGTTGATGCCTCCAGACATGCCGCGGGAGACGATTGCTGCTCCGCCAAGGAGCAGGAGATCGCCGCGCTTGGAGCGCATGCCGACGTGAAGCGGATCCTGCAGATCGTGCTTGCGATCAACCTCGCCATGTTCTTCGCCGAATTTACCGCCGGCATTCTTGCCCGATCTACCGCTCTGATCGCGCTTGTCGCCAATCTGACCTGCCTCGCGCTTCTCTACCGCTTCCGAAATCGCGACGTGAACATGTCGAGCACGTTCGAATGTTCGCGCAACGATGTCATCGCGAACGCCGGGGTGCTCGTAGCGGCGACCGGCGTCTATGCGTTCCGCGCCAGCTGGCCGGACATCGTCGTCGGAAGCATCATCGCCTTGCTCTTCTTCCGTTCGGCGATCCGCGTGCTTGGCGAGGCTTGGCCGCAATTCAGGTCGGGACGCCCGCAAACCGCGGTGCCCTTGGACTGATCGGAGCGCATTGTGACTTCTGGTCATCGCGCGGATCGAAACGCCTGGCTGATGCTCGCGGCCGCCTGGGTCGGCGCACTGCTCGCAAGCCTGGGCGCGTTGTTCGTCGGGGAGGTGATGGGTCAGGAACCTTGCGTGCTTTGCTGGTTTCAGCGCGCCTTCATGTTTCCGCTGGCGATCGTGCTGGCGGTCGCGGTTCATGTTTCGGACATGCGGGTGTGGCGTTATGCGCTTCCACTAGCGGGTCTCGGATGGGCCATCGCGCTGTATCATAGCCTGCTTTATCTGGGACTGATCGCGGAACCGGTCCGGCCATGTGGCGCCGGTCCCTCGTGCTCGAGCGCCCATATGGTCATTTTCGGGGCTGTGCCTCTCCCTCTCGTCTCGCTCGGTGCTTTCACCGCCGTCGCTGTCCTCCTTATCCTCTCTCGCAGGAGCGCTAACTTATGAACAGGAAGGTTCTGGTCCCGATGACTCTCACCCTTGGCGCAGCGGCCTTCGTGGCTGGCATCTTTCTCTTCGATGGCTCCGTCGGGAACGTCGGGGCCTCGAATGTGGTTGCGGGGAATGCCACCGCGCCCGGTGCTTCCGCCGCAACCTCGGGCCTGAAGGCTCAGGGCCTGCCGAGCGAAACGCTCGTGCGCGACCATTCCCCTGTGATTGGCCCCCGCAACGCGCCGGTTACGATCGTCGAGTTCTTCGATCCGTCCTGCGAAGCCTGTCGCGCCTTCTACCCCGAAGTGAAGCAGATCATGGCACGCTATCCGAACGAGGTGCGGTTGGTCGTGCGCTACGCACCGAACCACCCGGGGTCTGAAGAGGCTGTGCGCATTCTCGAAGCGGCGCGCCCGCAGAACATGTATGTTCCGGTGCTTGAGGCCGTGCTCGCCCAGCAGCCGCAATGGCACGATGGCAACATGGAGAGCGCGTGGTCAGCCGCAGCTGCGGCCGGGCTGAACGTCGAGCGCGCCAGGGCCGCGCTGAACGCCCCTGCGGTGACGGCGAACATGCAGCAGGATATCGCGGACGGCCAAGCCCTCGGCGTCAAGGGAACGCCTACCTACTTCGTCAACGGCACGCCATTGATCGAGTTCGGGCTGCCGCAGCTTGAGGCGCTGATCCGCGCTGAAGTGGAAGCCCGCCGCCGATGATCGCGATCACCTGCGCCGTGTTCAACGGGTTCGGGCGATGAGCCGCCGAATGACATTGGGCATTGCGGCCCTCGCGCTTGTTCTTGTCCTAGCCGCGGCGGCGGCTCTGACGATTGGCTGTAGTCCGATGGGGCCCCTGCCGGTCCCAATTGGCGCTCTTGAAAGAGAGGTGGTCGGCGGGCCATTCAGGTTGACCGATCAGGAAGGGCGGGTGGTAACTAGCGACAGCTTCCGAGGCCGCTACCGGCTCAAGTATTTAGGCTTCACCTTCTGCCCGACATCTGCCCCACCGATGTCCAGAAGATGAGCAAGGCTCTGCGGCTGTTCGAGCAGCGCGATCCAGCGCGCGCGGCACGCATCCAGCCGATCATGGTGACCATCGATCCGGAGCGTGACACGCCCGAGGTTTTGAAGCAGTTCGTAGGTAACTTCCATCCGCGGCTAATCGGTCTCACCGGCCTGCCCGCTGCGATTGCTGATACGCTCCGGCGCTTCGCGGCCTATGCCAGCCGCCAACAATTGGGCGGAGCCAGCGGCTACCTCATGGACCACAGCGCGTTGATATACCTGATGGGTCCAAAGGGCGATCCGATCACCTTTTTCGCCCGCGATGCAACGCCCGATCAGATCGCATCGGAGCTCGACACTTATGTCAGATGAGGCAAGGCGCTGGTCTCTGAATTGCAAATGCGCGCCAAGTGGAGATGCACGGGCATGTCGGCGCATCGCAGCGCTGTGTCACCTCGTCGAACCAAGCCCTTGAACCTATAGCTACTATAGACCCTATCTGTCTCGGCAGACACCGACCGAGGGCGCAGATCGATACAGGAGAAGAATAATGAGTTTGAAGCTTGGCGACATCGCTCCGGATTTCGAGGCGGACACCACAGAGGGTTCGCTTCATTTCCATGACTGGCTCGGCGAAAGTTGGGCGGTGCTTTTCTCGCACCCGAAGGATTTCACGCCAGTCTGCACGACCGAGTTGGGCGAGTTTGCCCGCCTGAAGCCCGAGTTCGACAAACGGGGCACGAAGCTGATCGGCCTCAGCGTCGACAAGGTCGGCGATCACCAGGGCTGGATGCAGGACATCAAGGATGTCAGCGGCCAGGACGTGAATTTCCCGATGATTGGGGATCATGACCTCAAGGTTTCGAAGCTCTACAACATGCTGCCGGCTGAGGAGACCGAGACCGAGGGCCGCACCGCCGCCACCAATGCCACCGTGCGCACGGTCTATATCATCGGCCCGGACAGGAAGATCAAAGCCATGCTCATTTATCCGATGAGTTCAGGTCGTAACCTAGCAGAAATCCTGCGGCTGCTCGACTCCATCCAGCTGACGGCGAAACACCCGGTCGCGACGCCGGTGAACTGGAATCCTGGTGGGGAGTGCATCATCGCCCCCTCGCTCGACGATGAGCAGGCGAAGGACAAATTCCCCGGAGGTTGGAAGACGGTGAAACCGTACCTGCGCACGATCCCGCAGCCGGCGGATTGAAGGCCACCATGGTCGATGAGCAGGTCAAGGCGAAAGCCAGAGATGGAGTGGCACAGATGCTGAAGACACTGATGAAATTGACGGTCGGACCTGCTCTCCTGTTGGCCCCCGGAACGGTTTCCGCTGCGGATAGGCCCCCCGGCGTCATGTACAAAAACCCCGGATGTGAATGCTGCGACGGACATGCCGAGGCGCTTCGGCGGGCAGGCATTAACCTCCGCGTGGTGGAGAGCGAGAAGCTCGCTAGCCTGAAGGAGCGCGCTGGCGTTCCTGCCGAGCTTCAAGGTTGCCATACACGCAGCTCTTTGCAGTAGAGTGATGACTGTGCACCAAGTGATCGAACCCGGACCCGGTGAGGATCTGCGCTATCTCCAACGGCGAGCGGAGGAGGAACTGGAAATGGCGCAGCGGTCGATCGTGCCAGAAGCAACGGCCGCCCATTACCAGCTCGCCGAGGCTTATCTCGATCGGATCGAGGCCAGGGAAGTTGCCGCGGCAAGGGGACAAAGCGCAGCCGAGCCGGCCGACCCGGAGCCCCTCCCTCCCGCGACGCTTCGAGCCGGAGCAGCCGGCCCTCCTCGCACGGAACAGGCCGGACGATGATCTTCCGACAGCTGTTCGAACCGGAGTCATCGACGTATACCTATCTGGTCGCCTGCGGCGATACGAAACGGGCCGTGCTCATCGATCCCGTACTTGAAACGGTCGAACGGGATCTCGCGGTACTGGCGGAATTAGGCCTGGAGCTCGAATTCACTCTCGAGACGCACATCCACGCCGACCATGTCACCGGCGCGTGCCGGTTGCGAAGCCTGACCGGCTGCAAAGTCGCCTATCCGGAAACAGATGGCCTTTCCTGCGCCGACATCCTCGTCAATGAGGTCAACCCGCTCCATGTCGGAGCTCTCATTCTGCAGCCGCTGTTCACGCCGGGACATACCGACGCCCATCATTCCTATCTTCTTGAGCATCCCGGCGCGCTGCAGGTTTTCACTGGCGATGCGTTGTTGATCGACGGTTGCGGACGCACGGACTTTCAGAATGGCGACGCCCCGGCGCTCTACGGCTCGGTTCACGAAAAGTTGTTCTCGCTCCCGAAAGAAACGCTCGTTTATCCGGCGCACGATTACGAGCATCGCTTTGTCAGCACCGTCGCTCAGGAACGCGAGCGCAATCCCAGGCTCGGCGGCGGAAGGACGCTAGACGAGTTCGTCGAGATCATGACCAACCTCAATCTCCCCTATCCTAAGCGTATTGACGTTGCCGTGCCTGCCAATCTTATTTGCGGCGCCTGCCCAGGGGAAGAGCGGGCGATCCCTGTCAATCCGCCGGGGCCGTCGCGCCAGGGTTGACCCAATATCATTTACCGCAGTGGGGCGGCCCGGAAAGGATGACATCGTTGACCATGTCCGAGCAGTGCGACGTTCTGATCGTGGGCGGGGGACCTGCTGGCCTCACCGCAGCCATTTACCTCTCCCGCTATCATCGCCGCGTGATCGTGATCGATGCAGGCCACAGCCGTACAAAGTGGATCCCGCTCTTGCACAACCATGCCGGATTTCCGGAGGGGATCAACGGCGAGGATCTACTAGGCCGGATGCGGGAGCAGGCCGAGCGTTTCGGCGGGACTATTGTCACGGGTCTCATCGAAGAGCTAGAAAGCGAGATATACGCCTTCGAGGCACGCGGTGTGGGTATCACTTTTACCGCTCGCGCTGTCCTTCTGGCGACAGGCGTGGAACACCGACGTCCGGCGCAGGATACGGCAACGCATCGCGACGCCCTCAACCGAGGATTGCTACACTACTGCCGCGTATGTGATGGCTACGAGGTAACCGGGCCGGCGATCGGCGCTGACCGCCACGGCGTTGCGGAAGCGCTGCTCGCTGTGATGGAATAATCCTGACACGGATGCTGCTGAGGATCGTGGCCGATTTAACGAGCGCACATTCAAAGAGGGAGACGAAAGGTAGTTGTCTTGAATGTGTGGGATCGCTAAGGACAAGCGTCATGAGCCGCCTGTTTCCCTTTGTTATCGGCGTGCTGTTTGCATCGCTTTTGGGGTTGACTTCGGCTTTCCATGTAAGTCCCGAAAGCGGGAATATGAGCCTTGTCGCCGCGTCCAGCTTAGCGCTGTCGATGGCGAGCGTGAGCAAGCCTGCGAGCGACGAGTTACCCGGAGACGCTACCGGTCGGCTCCCACATGCGCATATTGAATGCCACGGCGATCACCTGATCTTGCCTTTCAAGGCGATAATCTCGCAATTGAAGCTAGAGCACGCTTATTCGACACTTGGGCGGCGGATCAGCGAAGGCGTGACCCCCGCCCAGACATTGAGACCCCCAAAACTGTAACCTGCGGAAACAATCGAGGCTGCGTGTACGTGGAGCATGGTTACCTTAGCGGGTGGCTTCGCGACGCCATTGGCGCTTAATCTCGATTGTCGCGGCGAACCGCTGTCGATTTGCGAAAATCGGCAACCAGCTTCGCTCGCTGTCACCTAGTTCTACTTACAGTTATGGAGACCCTTGTGTCCTCTTCGAGATACTCTCTTGCATCGTTGCGCACGGATATGTCCGCATCCATCGTCGTTTCGCTCGTCGCGCTCCCGCTCTGTCTAGGCGTCGCCCTTGCGTCAGGAGCACCCCTATTCTCTGGCCTGATAGCAGGTATTGTCGGCGGCATTGTAGTCGGCGGCCTGTCAAGGTCTCCGCTGTCCGTCAGCGGTCCTGCCGCAGGTCTTACGGTGATTGTACTCGACACGATTAATTCGCTACCTAGCTATCAAGTTTTCTTGTCGGTAGTTGTTTTGGCGGGTTTGATACAGCTTGCGCTCTCTGCAGCCCGCGCAGGTATTTTAGGTGAGTTCATTCCCTCCTCGGTGATCTCAGGTATGTTGGCATCAATCGGGCTCATTCTTGTTCTCAAACAAATTCCGTTCGCGATCGGTTACGAGGTCGAGGCTGAGGGTAGCTTTGAGTTCGCCTCGGGAAACGGGAACACGTTCACAAACCTGTTCGTGTTCCTGAGCCGCAAATTCGAGGCGGGGGCGCTGATCATCAGTCTCGCGGGACTTGCCTTCTTATTCTGGTGGGACAGCGCGAAACCCAAGCAGGGGCCGTTCAGTTTCTTGCCAGGCCCCTTGGTTGCGGTTCTGATCGGCGTCATAGGTAATGCGCTGCTCGGGGTGATCCTACCTTCCTGGAAGATTGGCACGGAGCATCTTGTTCAGGTGCCAGTCTCCAAAAGCCCGGCCGAATTTACCCAACTTTTCTCCCTTCCCGATTTTTCCGATATCGGGAGTAGCGGCGTTTGGATCGCAGCAGCTACGATTGCCATCGTCGCCAGCCTGGAGTCGATGCTCAGCATCAAGGCCATCGACGAACTCGACCCGCAACGACGCACCACTGACAAGAACCTGGAACTGATGGCCCAGGGTGGCGGCAACATCGTGTCGGGGCTGCTGGGAGGACTGCCGGTGACCTCGGTCATCGTGCGTTCCTCGGCCAACGTCGGTGCGGGCGCACAGAGCAAGGCATCGACGATGTTGCATGGGCTATGGCTGCTGTTGTCGGTCGCGCTGATCCCTATTGTGCTCAACCTCATCCCGCTAGCGGCACTCGCGGCGGTGCTGATCGCTACCGGCTACAAGCTTTGCACTCCCCAGCTTTTTTTGGACCGTTACCGACAAGGCTGGACCCAGTTCATCCCGTTCGCAGTAACCGTGATCGCGATCATGTTCACCAATCTGCTCGAAGGCGTCCTGATCGGCCTTGTGATTGGGTTCGTTTTCGTAATTGCTCGTAATTTTCGAACTGCGGTTACGTTTGCATGCGAGGGCAATGATTGTCTCATCCGCGCTCGGCGAAACCTGTATTTTATTCACAAATATGAACTCGAGAAGCAACTGAACCGCGTTCCCGAAAATTGTAGACTCTTGATTGATTTGTCTGCAACGAACTATGTTGATCTTGATAACGTCGAAATTATCAACTCCTTTATAAAAGCTTCTCAATTCAAATCGATAGATGTTGTTGTTCGCGGCGATCTTGCCGAACGGACATCTCCTTTGATTAACGCCCCCGTAGTTGGAGTGAGGTTCACATGAGAGAGTATAGGCAGCTTCTTGTCGCCAACCGGGCTTGGTCGCAAGAACTTATCGACGAGCGCGCAGACTTTTTCACGCGACAATCCGACGGCCAGAAGCCAGCGTTCTTGTGGATCGGTTGCTCGGACAGCCGGGTCAGCCCCGAACAGATGACCATGACTCCTCCGGGAGGTATGTTCATTCACCGCAACGTCGCCAACCTTGTCAATCCAAGCGATCTCAACCTGATGGCGGCCCTGCAATATGCAGTCGAAGTGCTCAAGGTTCCGCACATCATTGTGTGCGGTCATTATGGGTGTGGTGGCATCAAGGGGGCATTCGAAGGAGGAGCTACTGGTCCACTAGGGCAGTGGCTCGAACATGCGAGTAGCGTTGTGCTCAATCACAAAGACGAGCTCGCGGCCTTGGATAGTGAAGATGCGAAGCTTAACAGACTCGTCGAAATGAACGTCAGAGATCAGCTGATCAACTTGGCCAGAACCGATATAGTTGCAAGCGCATGGAAATACGGTCAACCACTTTGGTTGCATGGCTGGATTTACGACATTCGAGATGGTCATATCAAACCACTGATGGAACTGGATGCAGACTCTTCATTGGAACAGGTCGGCGTTCCAGATAGCGTTCTTTTGTCGCAACCCGGTTAAACCGCAAATAGCATCGCTTTTTATTAGTATAAATTACACTTATACAAAGCATCATTAGCAACACGAGCCTCGTGTGCGCCACCGCCTTTTCAGGACACGCGTGTGATCGAGGATTTCATCAACTAGGAGGTAACAAGCCATGCGTATTGAGAACTGTTTTATGCTCGTCGTATTTGCCGGCGGGCTAGCGGCGTGCACGCTTCCGTTCCTGCCAAAGCCTGCCGTTAGCACTCCGGTCTACGATCATGTACCGTGCCGCACCCCAGGGGCCCGGCTCGAAGAACCGGTCGATATCGGCGCGGCTTCCCGAGGAGTCGCTCGACCTGACGCCCAAGCCGGCTCGGCAAGCCCCAAAACACCGACTTGCGTGGTCGAGAGACGGCCGACGCGGTCGCAATAGTAATTGTTAGCTGTCTTAAGGGCTTATTATGTCAGAGAATAAACTCACTCTTCCGAGTGGCTGGGATCGAGAAAAGGAGGAGGAAAGCCTCACACTACGGTCAGTCGTGTTGGGCTCGTTCCTCTGTACGGGTGGCGCGTAGTGACTTGGAAGCGTCGCCATGAACGCTGAGGGTGCCACGCCAATGAGTCGCATAGCCTTACGTCGCGCCTTCTGGCGCGCCGCCAAGGCAAGCCGTGCCACGGTCATCATTGACGCCGATGATTATTTCAGGGCCGCGCGATCGGCGATGCTCAAGGCGAAACGGGTCATCGTACTTGTCGGCTGGGACTTTGATGCCCGTATCCCTTTTGCTGGAGATGGTCTTGACGAGGGCCCGCAAACCCTCGGTGCGTTCATCAGCTGGCTGGTCAAGCGCAGCCCATTGCTTGAAATCCACATTCTCCGGTGGGATACCGGGGCGCTCAAGACGCTATTGCATGGCCGCACCCTGCTTACGATCCTACGCTGGATGCGCGACCCGCAGATCCACCTCAAGCTCGACCGCCACCATCCGTTCGCCGGATCCCATCATCAGAAGATCGTGGTAATCGACGACTGCATGGCCTTTTGCGGTGGCATCGACATGACCCGCGAACGTTGGGATACAAGAGACCATCGGGACGAGGAACCGCGCCGCGTCCGACCGGACGGCACACCGCATGGGCCGTGGCATGATGCGGCGATGGCGCTCGAAGGACCGGTCGCGACCGCTCTTGGCGACGCTTGTCGAGAGCGATGGAACGCCGCCGGCGGACGCCCGATCGCGCCAGTGTCCGATGGAGCGGATTGTTGGCCTGACGGCCTCCAAGCTGATTTCACTGACGTGACCGTCGGCATCTCGCGGACGCTGCCCAAGATGGATGACCAAGAGTCCGTCCACGAGATCGAAACGCTCTATATCGCGCTTATCGCCGGTGCGCGGCGGTTCATCTATGCCGAAAGCCAGTATTTCGCCTCCCGGCGCGTCGCCGAAGCGATCGCGATGCGTCTCAACGAGGCCGATGGCCCGGAAATCGTTATCGTCAATCCGACGACCGCGAACGGTTGGCTGGAGCCGATTGCAATGGACACGGCGCGCGCCAGACTCGTGGCAGAGCTGCAGAAGCGCGACTTGTATGGGCGCTTACGGCTTTATCATCCCTTCACCGCCAATGGGGTGCCGATCTATGTTCATGGCAAGGTCACGATCATCGATGATGTAGTGCTGAGGGTGGGATCATCGAACTTCAACAACCGCTCGCTGCGCCTTGACAGCGAGTGCGACGTGACCATCGACGCGGCCAATACGCCGGAAGCGGGCGTCGAGCGGGTGATCGCGGGCATTCGTAACGGGCTTCTGGCAGAGCATCTCGGCGCTACACGCGAGGTGGTGGCACGCAAGATGGCGGAAACCGGCTCGCTGATCGCGACCATCGCTGCGCTGCAGACGCCGGGACGCTGCCTACGCG
>Ga0114901_1001235_pt1 | contig 15037 bp, 24 predicted proteins | sample MalvireepMed_s16_FD_89686 | JGI IMG/M metagenome (GOLD analysis project Ga0114901, IMG submission 89686) | Marine viral communities from the Global Malaspina Expedition - Malaspina viral metaG DeepMed_s16 | ecosystem: Environmental > Aquatic > Marine > Oceanic | place: Mediterranean Sea... | reverse complement strand
GTAAGCTTCCACAAGGCTACCGTATAAAAGCCCTAATTCAGCATTTGTTCCAAGCCAACTGGTTCCGTCACTTGACGCCGTTATAGATTGAGGGCGGTAGAAGTAGTGAAGCTCCATAGTGTAGTTCGCATCTGGGGTAGGAGCCAAAACAAGGCTGTCATCATCCCAATCGCCATAATATTGCGGTGTCCCAGTCGTAGCCGGGTTTGGAGTGTAGTCCTGCAAAAAAGTAACGTGTTTGTATTCAAGAAACTCATTAGCTGAACTATTAACAACGCTTAACGAAAACGGAGACAGAAAATCCGTTGGTTTTGTAAGAAACTTAGACGACTGAGTGGAAGATCCCGTAACATTTTTTCGGAAATCATCTAACTGACATTCTTTAAGAATACGTTCTTCGGCGTTTAAAATGAAGCGAGATAACTGACTTACAAAAGTGCTTTCAGTATTGTCTGTGTAATCTTGGATTGCTGTTTTTAACGTTGTAAACGTAAAAGCCATGTTATGCACTCACTGTTACGGGGCCTGCGGAAACGGATCCGCCACCACCTCGCACATCCCCTGTTCCAGCCGTTCCGCTAGAAGCAGTAAAGCTGTATGAATCAGAATTTATTTTCGTAATAGAGTATCCGCTGGAGTTTTCAAGGGTACTTTCTGTAAACCCGTCAAAATTCTCACAAGTTCTAAACCGCACGGTATCACCAGTACTTCTTCCATGACCCGGCTCGCTAACAGTAATAACCGCAGAACCGCTATCGCCAGAAGTAAAAGGATTGAACTCAAGAAGAACGGTAACCGCTGGTTCTGTTCTATCTGGTCGAGGATTTCTTAAAGCTTGAGGATCAGCAGGACCTGCAACTATAGTCAATTGGGGCTGCTTTGCCTCCCACTCGTCTTTACCAACAAGCATCCCCGTCCACTCTTTCCGCATGTCTTTAAGTTTATAAGCCACGCCCGATCTGTCGGAGATACCCAAAGCATATTTTTCTGAAGCAAATCTAGCCATTATGAAACAGCACTTAATGAGTTATAAGAAGGAACAAGAGTTATGTTAGCTTTATCGCGGTCTTCTTCAGCGGCCCTTAAAAACTCTTCTTCGTACAAAGCTTTTAAAACTTGAATTCTTTCGGGGGCTCTTTTTAAAGAAATGTAATAAGCAAGACCCGCAGCAAGACACGGATAAAACCGAAACGGTATTTCCATAGTGTTTACAGAAGCATCTGCGTCATCTATCCGGACAAGGCGGTCATATATGAATTGATCTGTACTGTTTTCTGGAACAGGCCAAACAGTAACAACGGGTGTTATTTGTCGGTTGACATAAAACTGTGAAGGACGACCAGTTGTGGATTTCGTAGCTATCGCAAGGTACTCGTCCCTGCTAACTCTTGTTATGGATATATCAGAGTCATCTCGCCTAATAACACCAGAAAGAATGTCTATAGTAGCCTGAGTATCTTCCAAAGATGCCGTAGAAGTAGTCGTTGTCGTAGCACCACTAGTCCCCCCCGTAATAGTCTCTCCAGACGTAAAAGTTCCAGAAGGAACTGTTATTGTTACAGAAGTCGAAAGCGGTTTTGTAATTACAGAGGCCGTAGCACCACTAGTCCCTCCCGTAATAGTCTCTCCAATAGTGAAACTACCACTTGCACTAACAGTAAGTGTTATTGTTCCAACGGGATACTCAGAAATGTCTTTAGCAAAAGTCTGGGTAAACCGTTTCATAGTCCATCTGTTAAGACCACGGTTTGCCCAGTCCGCAAGCATGAGATTCAAGGACCTGCGGGCCGTTTTAGCGTCGTAGCCTGTTCGCATCTCCAGGCCACAACGCTCAAAGGCTTCTTCTATGTATTCAGCTACATTAGGTTCAAAATCCTTAGATCCAGAAACAGCCATAATTTACCAAGCCTCTCATTTTAACCCCACAGGGTGCTTTTTATGGCAACTCCCAAGTGACCAAGAACTAAGACACCAACTGTCCACAAAACTTTTTGAACTCCATCAATTGACTTTTGCAAATGATGCAAGTCATTTGTTTTGATAGTGTCTATTTTTTGCCCAAGCAGTTTTATCTCTCCTCGAAGCTCTATAATGTCCAACTCATTCTTACGACTTAAATCATCAGACATTTTTTACGCCTCTATGAGTATTGCTTTAAACAGTAGAGAACTATCGAATAAGTATCTCCACTACTATGTCCCACAGTTGTAAACTTTATGTCCCCGGTCTTGCCGCCAGAAGCTGCAACATTCGGAAGACCACTCAAATCAGAATAGTCCAGAGTATCGGAATAATCAGCAGGAAGTTGCGCTGCTATAACGTTAGTAGAGGCGTTCCAAAGAACTTTAACGCCCATACCAACGTTTGTGAACACGATTTTCTGAATGCGAACCCCGGAACAAGCCGTTCCATCCTGTAATGACGAGAGTGCCGACACATCTACTTTAGTGACAGCAGATTCGCCAGTTCCATCGCTAGTATTTGTGCAATAGATAATGGCGCTCTTTGGCCCATCTATTACAGTGGTAGCAGTTACGGCATCAGCCATGTTCTACTCCTCTACTTATTCAAACGGAGTAGCTAAAGTGCCATCACCGTGGAGAAAGGCTTCGCAATGCCACACAGCAGCCGTGGTTGCTTTTAGACGGATAATTCCTCCGACCAACCAGCCCTGTGCCGCTGAACCAAGATCAATGGTATCGTCATCGCTTGCATCAGGTATGAAAGTGTTGGTGTCGCCAGCCGTTGCTGGATCAAAAAGCTGTGCAAAACCAGAATAAAGATCACTGGCGTTGTCTGTGTTAATTTGACCCGCACCCGTAAAAGTCGTGCCTACAATAAAGGTGTAGTGAAGCCCTGCTGCCGCCGTAGGTAGCGTAACAACAATACCCGCTGCACGGTTAAGGGTAAAAACTGCGCCGGATTGGGTTGATTCAACGCTGTAAGTAGCAGCCGTTATATCAGTGACGTTATCATATGAAGAAACATAACCCGTAGTAGTTATATTGCCGCTGGTGTCTATATCAAGGTTGGTAGTGACCGCACCCGTTCCTGAAGCAACAGAAATTTGTTCAAAACCGTTTTCAGAACGGACAGGACCATTAAAGGTTGTATTAGCCATCGTGGCTTTCCTCCTTACAAAGGTTTCGTTCTAGCGTCTTGTAAGAGTCTGCTGGGGCAGTCGCTAAAACTATTTAATCCCAGAAAAACCGTGGGGAGGAGTTGCCCCCTCCCCTTTAGTCGAGCGATTAAGCTCCAGGTGACCCAAAAATGCCACGAGGATCAGACCAACCGAACGCATAACGTTCGCGGGCCTTATACCGGACATTTCCAGTGTCAAAGTCGCCTTCCATGGATGTCCTGACGCTGGTTCTATTGAACCCTTTCAGGCCGTTGGGTGCATCGGTCATAATGAACCAAGCATCCGTATCCGTAAGGAAGTGGTTAACAGCGTAACCTTGAGGAATCATTCCCATATTCTTAACAGCGTTGACATCGTTGTCTGCACTGCCAGGTCTTAGGGTAGATTCAAGTAAACGATCAGCCGTAAATTGAAGTTCCTTCGGAACAATCAACTTCATTCCTTTGACCGCTACTTTCAAACCACGCTCATCAACAAAAGCTGCAATATCAATAAGAGCCTGCTCTAAGCTGGTCTCATTAAGATCCGCTGCTGTTGAAAGTTCATTTCGGAAAGTATTGCCGCTTACAAGGGGATGATCCGTAGCACAAAGCTCCTTATCATCACCGCCTGTGTACGTGCTAGAGAAAGCGTTGTTAAGAACCGAAGCGGCTTTAACTTGCTTTGTCTGGCTCATACTACGAGCAAGGGCCTTTGTGTACCGACCCGCAAGCCGATCATAAAGGTTATCCTCTATAGCTTCTTCCGTAATGGAGAAAGCTAAGGCAATTGTTTCCATAGTGTAACGAGCCGTGTACGCTTCTTGTGCGTCATCAAAAGATACCGCAGTGCCTTCAGATTTAGTTGGTGCCGATCCAAACCCGGATAGCATAACTTCTTCTTCAAATGCACGGTCAGAACTTTCCATCGAAAAGATCTCTTCATGCTCACGGTCGTACTGGTCATACTCCATTCCGAACAAGGCGTTCAGGCCGGGTTCCAACTCTTTAACGAGTTGTGCTCTGCTTATAGCCATTTCTCAACCCTCCTATACGCCAGTGGTTGAAGGAGTACCAGCCGCAATAGCACCATTGTTACTATTGAAGTGGTTATTCAACCTGACAATCGCACCAATACCCGCTGCCGAAAAATCTTCGTTCAGCGCGTCCTCTACCCAACCCATGATTCTCATCTGGAGAGCAGCGGTAGTTGCAATTGTACTAACTGCCAACCGACCAAGGGACAAACCAGTAGAGTCTGTTCCTGTGATTGCGGTTGAGAAATTGGCGTTAGCAAAAACTGCGGCACGAGCCGTAGCCTTGCTGGTCCACGAAGCATCCGTTGCAATTACATACAACTGCATTGGGTCATCGTTTACATACGCCTTAACTGGGTGGTTGCTGTTCGCACCAGAACCGGGCCAGTAATTGCTCCACGTAGGTTTTCCAGTGGTACTCGAAACGTACTCACAACCTTGAAAGACACCTAAAAGGCCTACCGTTCCGCCAGCAGCCGCGCCGGGGGCATCAATATAGCCAGTAGCAAGAGGTATCACGGGCTCGCCATGATACAACTTATTTGTGTTGCCGTTCGCAATCTCATACATCGAGTAGTTGGACATACCTGTGGAATTGGCAGCACCACCTTGTTTATTTAGGGGGCGCAAACCAAAGCTTCCGTTGGTATTAGCCATTTCTTGCTCCTTAAAGCAAAAGGTTTAAAACAATAAGTCCTATGTCTTAGGACCTCCGAATGTAACACGCGATTGGCGTTCAGGTTTCTGAATCGCCATCGAATGATGCTGGTTCTCCTTAAAAAGATCGTTGTCAACGGCGTCCATCGCATCAGAATTCATCTGATCGAAGTACTCTTTACGTTCTTCAACAATCTCTATCGGTATACGAGCCAGCAACAACCCTCCAACGCCAAAGACACCTTCGTGTCGGCCACCCTCTATGGTAGGTGCTTCAAAATCTGGGTACTCTTCTTTCCGAACTAACTCCCAGCCCTCACGCATTCGAGCAGAGATGTTTTTTCGGTCGTCAAAGCCCCGAACTTCGGAGCGGATCCACCTATGAGTGAAGCCTTCCGGTGCGGGAGGTGCGTCCAAAAGGGACGGGGGTCTCCAAGGCTTGCGAGCGGTTTTGTTTGCTCGTGTCCCGGAGGCGCGAGGAGTTCGATCAATTTTTTCTTCAGTCATCTATCCATCCTAGCGTTTGTATTTCGCGTACTCATCAAGAGGAACTCCAAGCTTTCCGGCAATTGTTACCTCACTTGGAGACAGTCTTACTGTTTTGCGCCCAGCACCGCTGGAGCGAGTCGCAGAAGCTACCGCCTGTTGAGGGCGGCGACCTTCTGAAACAGGAGCCTGTGTCCCACCATTAAACTTGTGGGGGAAAGCTTCCCGCATTCTTTTGTCAACTTCATCGTAGTACTCAGGACTTTCAGTGTCAAAGTTTTCTTCTTCAACCAAACCTTTATGAATTCCAAAGGCTGCAAAAGTCATTGCTTCATCTTCGCCGAACCATTCATTACGAGAGGCCCAATCTTCTGCTTTGGGGTCTGGTCTAACTGGAGCCTGTTGCTGTTGTTGGGCTGTAACCTGTTGTTGGGCTGTAACCTGTTGCTGTTGCTGCTGGGCATAAGCCGCTGACTGCGCTTGTTGTAACTTAGCAGCCTTAACACGCTCTTCTTCTATAGCCAATTGGGCCATTTTTTTATTAAGCTCGACCTGAGCACCCGTATCGCTCGTCGCTATAGCCGTCTCCATGTCTTTCTGCAACGCCTCTGTCTGCGTTGCGACACGGTCTCCGTACTCTGCAACATAACCTTGGTCTAAGCTCTGAACTCTGTTTTTAAGTTCTTGGTTTTCTGCCTGAATGTTTCGCGCATACTGAACCGCTGCTTCTTGCTGGCGTTCAGCCTCACGAGCCTTCTTAGTAAGCTTGTCAATGCGTCTTTTGACCTTTTTACTATAGTCCTCGTGTTCTGTTTCAGCGCGGACCTCCTGATCTCCGGAAATCTCTTCTTGCGCCTCCACGTCTACAGAAACTGATTGACCCTCAGAGGGAAGATCAACAGTTAGCTCGTCTTGTTCAGGCATGGTTCTTTCACCATGTTAAAAATGCAGGATGTCTTCGGGATCCTGTATAACCGCTATGACTTCATCGTCATTTAGAATGCGGACCTCTCCGCCGTCTATCTTAAACCGGGCTCCCGCATAACGACCAAAAATTATCCAGTCCTTCTCCTTGCACCACGGGCCTCCTGGAAACTTCACTTTGTCTTCATAAGCAAGATCACCGACTTTTAAGACATATCCACAAACAGTAGCTACTGACTCACGATCAACTACAGCATCAGGAAGAAAAACACCCCCCTCTGTCTTACCTTTTCCCTTGTAAGGAAGGATAAGAAGACGCCAACCAGTAGGTTCAGGCAACCTTGAAAGGGAATCTATATCAAGTTTACTAGGGTCAAGCACCTTTTCTTCAGGTTCTACATAAGCTTGTTTTATAGAAACAAGATTATCTTCCATATCTTTAACAAGCTCAGACTTATCAGCCATTAATCCGCCTTTTCCAAGATTTCTCTCAACTCCTGTCCTATATACTCTAAAGATTCGACGTTGCCAACTAATTGTCTGTATTCTTCGATATCTTTTACCGTTCCGTTCCCCATCATTTCAATAATTCGGTCTTTTCGTTCCTGAATAGACTTTAAAAGATGCTCTGCGAGGTAAATTCCGTCCATTTAAGCAACCCGGAAGTTTTTACGTTTTTCAGGCATCATAGCCCCACAACCGCGAGTTACCATGCCGCCGCTCTTCATTTTAGCGGTTTTAGCAGATTCTTTAAACGCTGCATCAGTAGGGGCTCCTTTTGAACCCGGCTTACGCATAGTTTCGGAGCTACCTCTTTTAATTCTTTTTCGTTTTGCGTGGATGTTCGCATACAGGCCTTTTTTCATCTTCCAACCTTTTTCATAGCTTTGTTGTGCGCTTGTGTAAAAGTGTCGCCTCGCGACATTCTGTTTTTCATGTATGTCATGTGCTTTGACGTGTGGTGCTTTGAGTGTTTTTTAAGAGCATTTGTTTGACGAGCAGTTAATTTTGCCATTAGCACTTCCACCTTTTACGAGCCTGCCTTAAACGACTGTTTGGATTTTTAGCAGCCTTTGGAAATTTTTTCATTTGTCCAGCAGACCGGGCGCAATAGGACTTTCTACGTTTAGCAGCCTTGCTCCCCTTTTTAACCTTCCCTGTAACCGCTGTTTTAAGCTTAGAACCAGGATTAGCTCTGCGATGGGCGGCTACACCCTTCTTAGTCATACCAGCCCCCTGACTGGTTTTACGGTAATTAGCACCTTTTCCCTTAGTAGTTTTACGAATAGGCTTTTCCTTCTTACGGGGCATTAGTTTTCCCAGTTTTTTCGGGCTCTGGTCTTGGGGCTACCGCTTTTTCGTAATAAACAATAATCTGCTTCTGCTGCTCAATATACCGCTTTATTTCTGCCATATTAAGCGCCAGTGTTTCATAATCTCTTACACTGATTGCATAAAACAGAAAGCTGCCGTTTTGTTTTGTGTACCGTTTTTTAAATTCAGCGAAGTTTTGGTCAGTGACCACGAACCAAGTAATATCGTTTAAATCAAGCTGACGAGGACGATTTTGCGTAGGGATTACGCGATCTACCTCAACCGTCTTAACTTCAATACGCTTTAATGCGTTCCAACCGCTGCAACTACTCAGTAGCGGGGACAGCAGTAATGCGCTTAAAACTATCCAATAATTTTTTCGTACCACGATTTATCTTCTGTTCTACAAGTTTTGGTTTCTGTTGGCTCAAACGAGTAAGATTATGCTTTCGTAACTTTCCGATAAGCTTGTTTTTATAGCCTTCTGCTTTCTGCAACTTAACGCCAAGGTCTTTGTTTAACTTCCTAAACTTTTTAGCGTCTCTGACAAGCGTTTTTATCGTTTTATCCTGAGCTTGTTTTGCCTGCTCTAATTTAACAGTGTTTTCGGTCAGTATTTTTATTTTGTTCTGGGTATCTTGATAATAGTAATACCCACCATATGCCACGCTTCCGACAAGGCTAATAATAAAAACAAAAACGTAAACCTGCGTCATCTCTTCCTTAGTCCCTTAACAAGCATTGTTATAATAACAACCAAAAGGGCTATTATTATCACTTCTCCACTGCTTAATTGTACAAGAGCCATCATTTACATATCTATTTGTTTAAAACTTTATTTCTTAGCACTCATGTAGGCTGTCATCCCCATGAAAGCGCCGACAACACCAGCCATGCCGATATAGAAAAGTCCGAATAAATCAGCTAACGCTTTAATTCTTGAATCAGGAAATATTGGAAGAAACACGGCCATTGTAAAAATAATCATTGAAATCAGAGAAATCCAAGCCATTTGACGCTGGGCATCCATTTTTTCTCGCATCTCAATCGCTTCTAACGCTTTTATTTCTTGGTCAGAAACAATTCCGTCACCGTCAAGGTCCAATTCTTCAAAATCGCTGTCTTTTTGTAGTTTTTTCTGGGCCATCTACGCACCTATCGTTTTAATAATGGGTTGTTTAAAGCGTCTCTAAGCTTTTTATCAAGACGCTTTTCAAAAACGGTTAGTTTCTCGTCTATTCCGTTTATTTTAGAATCAAACCTGGTTGTCGCAGATTCTGTAATATCACGCATATTCTTTTCAGAGGACCGCGCTGCGTTAGTAACGCTGTTGATTTTACTGTCAAAACGCTCGTTTGCGTTGGCTACAATGCCGCGAACAGTCTTTTCACCCTGCCGAAGAGCGGCTCTTGTTTCAGAATCAAGCGTTCTTGAACGTTTATCAACCGCAGAAATGGCGTTTTCAAGTGAAGCAGCGTCAGATCTTGTGTCCTGCCTTGTGTCTCGAACAATTTGCTGGACTTCAAGAACACGATTTCTTACGGAGGACATTCCCTTGCTTATAACACCCATTTCTTTGTTCAAAACGGCTAGTTTTTTGTCAAAACCGCTAAGATCAGGAGCCGTATAGCTCTCTATCTTTTCACGCATGTCCATGTAGTCTTTGTAAAACTCAAATCCAGCCCAAAGGCCGCCACCGAGAGTGGAGATAAGAGTGAAGATTACAACTAACTTGCCGCCTTTGAACTTAACGCCGCCGACTTCTACTTCAGCCATCTTTAATAACCTTTTTTAAACGATTCTCTATGGCTGGCAGTAAGCGTATCCCACAGTAGCCTATAACGAAAGCTATTGCAGGCCCCCACGTCATATCAAGCGTAAAATGTTTCATTATTGGCGGTATAAAAAATTCTGCTGCAATCCAGCCTACAATCAAAGCTAAAGCAATATCTTTTAGCGCCGTTATATTAAACTGCTTTTTCGTTAAAATATTGGCTCCTGCGCCACAACCGGATGCAAAAATGCAGCAAAACTTGGCTCCAAAGGTTTGTATTAAATATTCCATATTAATTTCTCCATTGACTTTCAACAAGTTCGTTGTGCAACCCGTTTGATTGCCCAAAAACTTGATAGTTTGTCATGCGATCAACCATTGAAGGCCCATCAGGAACAGAAAAATTACTGAAAAACTTAGGCGTGTCTGGTAGAGCGGAGGCCTTAAATAACCCTTTATTGTTAGCGATCATCCCCATAGCAACTAATGTAACCGTTTGGGCTGTATTCCCATATTTTTGACTAGGAGCGATATTATCTACAACAACTTGAGCGGCGACAGCAGCAGTTACAGGAACAACAACAGGAACTACCGTGGTAGTTGAGCTAGAGGCTGTTTTTCTTTGTGTCTTTGCTTTTTGAGGCTTTTCTTTAGCCGCTGTTTTAGCAGGGGGTGATGCTTCTGTTGCTTCAGTTGTCTCAGAGGGTTCCGCTACTGGCTGGGGAGCCATAGCCGTCTCTATCTGGGTTTCTGCTTGGGCTTCCTCCGCTTGTTGGGTTTCTGTTTGTTGAGCCACCGGGGCAATTGTAGGAGCAGCCGCCGCAGTTTGAACAACTGGAGCGGAAGTCATTGTTGTTTCTGTAGATGCAGAAGCCGTATCTACGGGAGGCGTAAACACAGAACCAGAGCTGGACGAGTTGTCTACTGGAGTATTCATCGTCGTTGTTGAAGCAGTGTTCGTGTATGTCTGGAATGCTGGAATATTTACTGTTGCTGTTGTTGAAGGAGTAACGTCCGTTCCTCCCGTTGCAACGTCCATTATCGTGGTCTCAGTATCCGTTTGTATAACATCATTTATAACCGTTGTTGTATCTTCAATGACCAATGCTGTCTGGTAATCTATTGTAAGGCTTGGATCACTAAACTGCGGCCCATAGTATCCAACCGGATACCCTGCATCAATTCCGTAAAGTTCTAAAACGCCTGTTAACAAGCCGTAGTCGTTTGTTCCAACAGTATCCGTATAATTAAAATCTTTGAGTCCACTCCAGGTTAACTCTTCTTGATGAACAAAAGTTTCAACAGCAGTGCCGTTGTCTTTTAGGGTGATCGTAAGCTTAAACACATCACGACAATCTCCAGATTGCAGCAAACCATTAGCGCAGGTTGGCAACCTGCTATTTGAAGAATGGCTGTTAATTGTTATGCCACTATTGAGAGTGAAACCTTGGTTTAATTCTGCTTCGGTCAAAGGCACATCAAAAGTTGACGTATAGGTTCCACCACCTTCATTAGTTCCACTCGTGCAGTATTGGCCTTGACTACAGCCATGCCCCGTTCCTACAGAAGTTCCGCCGGAGGCAGTCATGCCGCTCATATTTGGGGTTAGGTTAGATGTTGTTAAATCTTCCGCGACGGCCTTCGATAACCCGGACAAAGCAAAAACACCTAGTAATAATAAGGTTAAGTAAAGAAAGGCAATAAAGACTACGACAATTTTCATCAGCCGTTCTCTTCTTCAAGCTTGCGTTTTTCTTCTTCGGCCTTTTCCTCCGCTTCTTGTCGGGCAGCTTCTTCTTTTGCCGCTTTTTCAATTGCATCAGCCCGTATCTTTGTACCCTCTGGCGCTCGCGTTGGGTCAGCCAACCAAGCAAGTCTTGCTTGTGCGCCTATCTTACCCTCAAACGGACACGGTGTTCCGGCAGACATCATTGCATCAAAAACCCTTTTGTCTTGGCACAATAGGCTAACCCCGGCGACTTTTAAGCCCATGCCGTACAAACTACGGGCAAGCTTCAACCGCTCACAATTTTTATCTCTAACTGTTGTGCCAACGGCTGCTCCAAAAACAGAGGTTTGAACAGCAGAACTCAAGCCGCTCACGCAGACATCGCTGTTATTAACAACAACTGAAGGCGCAGAAGCTGTAGACGGGGCTTTATCAATAACCGTGCTTCCGGTTGTGTTCGAAGACACAGTATTAGACGCCGTCGTATTAGATACCGTATTTGATGATGAACTCACCGTATTTGATGATGAACTCACCGTGTTTGTAGTATTGGTTGTCGTTACAGTATCTGTCGCGTTTATGGGTGCGGTAGAAAGAACTAACGCAAGAGCGACTAAAAATAGCCGCTTAACCATGGTTAGATTACGCCTTTTTCCTTCAACAGGAAGCCTAATGCACCGCCTGCGATGCCGACAACGATTACTATCGGCTGAGAAATCAAAACGCCAACACCAACTACTGCACCACCCAAAGCCGCATAACTAGAGGGCTCCTGAAACCTACCTTTAATCCATTCCATTTAACTGGTCCTTCTTTAGCAAATTGTAAATTTTCCGCCACGAACAGCTTCACCCATACCCCGGTTCTTACCCGAAATTTTCGTAGCCTTTGAAACGTTTGGAGTTTTCTCCTCCTTTGGAGCATTGTAAGAAACAAAGCCTTGATCCTTAACTTCAATGCCCTTGCGAACTTTTCCTTCAGCCATAGCTCTCTCCTAGCCTTGTCTCTGTTTCATTATCTCGCGTTCTCTTGCCGCGTCTATACGCGCCTGTACTATATCTTCAGAAGATTGGATGCGCTCTGCGCCTAGTTGAGCATTCTGCTCCGCTTTCTGTCTGTCAAGCTCCAACCTTGCCTGATCTATCTGAGCCTCGTTCTGGTCTCTTTGAGCCCGTAGCTGCAAGTCCTGCTCTTTAAGAGCAATCAACGGATCCGGACCTTCTTGACCTTGACCGCTAATTTGTGCGCTCAGGCTCTTCACTTCCTGCATACCTTGAGAAATAAGATTAGCAACTGCTGCTTCAATTTCCAAGGCCTGTTCTTCACTAGGTGCTTGTCCTTGAAGTTGTTGGGAAAATTGTGCGAAAACCTGTTCTTTAGACTTCAGAGAAACATGCTCCATGATGTGTTTTTGAAGCGCCATGGCAACTTGCGGCATCTGAGAAACCAGTCCAGAAGATCCAAAAACCAAGTGCGCCATAATGTGCGCGTCATGGTTTTGACCTTCAAAAGGCATTAGAGGCTGGTTGTCCAAGGCCTCTGAGTTTTCTATAGCAGGATCCTTTGGTACAGGGTCCCCTTCATCTACAGGTTTAAGTATGGCATCTACATCCTTGACGCCCACCGCACGATACATCCGGCGGAACGCTTCATGTAAGTTATGCAACTCCGGAGCCGACTGCGCCAGTTGAAGCTCCGTTTGCGCGAGTGTGACCCTTTGCGCCATTGAAAAGATATTGGGGTCAGACACGGGAACAACGTCAACCCTATCATCAAAATCCTCCGCTTTTACCGTGCGCTCTGCTCCGACAACGTTATAGGGGTATTCAGGAGGAAGATACTGACCAAAGACCTTTGAAAGAAGGTCAAACTCCTCTTTTTGCCCATAATGCAACCGTTTATGAATTGCAGACATAACCTTTGCGCCCTGCTCCAGCATGGCAATAGTAGTTCCAACAGCCGCCTGCTGGTTGCCGTCGCCTACCTGAAGATTAGACACCGCTGCAAAACGCTGGCCTGCTTCTACACAAAAACCCATTAACTGGAATAATGTCTGATCTGCACCCTTATAAGGAAGCAGCATCAGAGAATCGCGAATAGCGCCCCCTGGTGCATCTACGTCACGAAATTCACCGGGAGATAACGGATCGTCATCATTCCGTATGCGAAGACCTCGTGATTTAAACCCTGCGGGAAGGTTGGAAAGCGTACCCGCGTCAATAAGCTGGCGAAGTGCAGCCGTAGCCGTCCGGCTTAAACCGCCAATCATATGTATCAAACCAAGCCCATAGACCCCAAAACCCGGCAAAAACTTAAAATGCACAAAATACTGGGTCTTTTTCTTGTCTTCATCATCCGGATCATAGTTTCGACGGATGCTGAGTACTTTTCCGTTGTTCTCCGAAAGCGTTACAACATAAGGCAGCTTTATGCCCGTAGGCTCGCCGTCCTCGCCCATGTCTTCATAGCCCTCAAGATCCAGATGCACATGGCACTCAAGAAGCGTCACATCCGTATCAAGATACGTAGGCTCTACACCAGAGATCTCGTCCATCTCCTCACGGACTTCCGAAGGATCCGCCTGATCCGCTGTAACTGGAACGTCACTGTAAAACCCTGCTACCTGTTTCTTCCGAAGCTCGTTTTCCGTAATTTGTATGACATGCGTTACGTTCTCAGCCGTCTCTAAATCAGTCGCTGTGTAAGGCACAATCAACTGTTCAGCAGGAACAAACTTGCTTACAGCCCTTCCAAGGAACTCGTCGTAATACACCTTCTTGAACGTTGACCCGGATAACGGAAGATAAAACAACATCTGGTCAAACTCAGGTGTGTATTCCTTCATTACACAGGTAATCTGGTAATTCATAAAATGACGTACCCGATCCGCCTGATCTTCCACTTCTGAGCTTGTTTTACCAATTATTTCAGTTCTTACAGGGCCACCCGCAGGAAGAAGTTCTCCAAAAGCTTGCGCCTGAAACTGTGTTACTGCTTCGGCCAAAAGCGGATGCGTTACACCCGTCGCGCCACGAAAAGGCTCTGCCCGCTCCTCGTACTTAAAACCTAAAAGCTCTAGTCCGGTACGGTAAGCATCTTCCCATTCTTTGCGACCAGACTTGTTGGCCTCATACTGCTCAAGCAAATTAGCGGCAACCGCGTTCGCAACCCGGTCGTCTATGTTTTCAGAAAGGTTGTCGTAAAAGTCACCCTCCTCTTGGCCCATGGACCGTGGGTCAAAATCCACAACCACACCACCGTCGTCCTCAAGCTCAATGCTCAAGCCAGGTGCTTCAATAACCGCATCCTCTTCTAACGCAACTTCAGCACCGTCTCCCTCCCCAAGGACCACAGGAGGAATTTCGTTCCTGCGCTCGACAAGGGATGCCGTTCCAAAGTTGCTTCTAGGCAGAGGGTTTCTAGCCATTTTAGTAGCCTCGTAAACTCATTATGCCGCCACGCTTCATGCCCACAGGCATGTCAGGAAGGGCAGCACCAGGAGGAGGGGCAGCACCAGCATCAACTCCTTGACCTAGCATTCCTCTTACACCGGGCGGGTACGCAGTCGGTGGTGCGTTTGCCGCAGCCGCTTCGGCCATCAGGTTCTGTTGAGCCGCCATCAACTGTTCGTCGCTCATTTCAAGAAGAGCAGACGGATTCTGCATTCCGGTCAGTTCCATAATATTTTCAATGATGGCTTCTCTGGTAGCTTGGTCAAAGGCCTCTCCTTCAGCAAAGGAGTCGTCCCTATCAATAACACCCCCGGTCTGGTAACCCACAGGGCGAAAGCCCATCATGCCACCGCCGCGCATTCCCACGGCCTGCCTGTACTGCTCTGCTTGCGCCATGCCTTGTGGCGTATACGGAAATTCCCGGCCCATTACGTTTGGCATATCAACTTTTCCTTTTCTTTCGCTCTGCGTTTTTAACTTTACCCTTGTTTATAGAAGCATAAAAGACACTCGTGCCTTTCTTCTTACCATAAGTTTTGGTCAT
>Ga0114901_1001219_pt1 | contig 15159 bp, 6 predicted proteins | sample MalvireepMed_s16_FD_89686 | JGI IMG/M metagenome (GOLD analysis project Ga0114901, IMG submission 89686) | Marine viral communities from the Global Malaspina Expedition - Malaspina viral metaG DeepMed_s16 | ecosystem: Environmental > Aquatic > Marine > Oceanic | place: Mediterranean Sea... | reverse complement strand
GGACAATATGTTACAAAGACAGAACTTGCAGACGATATTGACAGAATTTTGGAAAGCATTGGAAAGCTTGAAAAAAAAATTGACAGGCTTTTTGACAGGAGTGCATGATGGCTAGAAAAAAGAAACAGGTTAAAAGCAGACGAGCCAGGGCAAGTACTGTTCGTCAAGATTATCGTAAAGGAGGCCGTGTTCGGCTTGCTCATGGTAGTAGACCTAAACGAGGGGATTATGAGTCTGGACAAGAATATAATCTTGCTTTACAAGATTGGCAAAATGCGAAAGCACAACATACTGCAACGACAGCTCCTACTCCGCAGCCAACGCCGCAACCGACTCCAGCGCCTACACCAGCTCCTACGCCTGATCCTACTCCTCCAGCCCCTACGCCTGATCCTACTCCTCCAGCTCCTACGCCTGATCCTACTCCTCCAGCGCCTACACCTCAGCCTACGCCTCAAGTGGCTGATCCAAGGCCGCGCCGAGAGGACTATGATACTGCAACGGAGTATCAAGCGATATTAAGAGAATGGAATGAGAGGCAAGGAACTCCTACACCTACTCCTACTACTACGCCTACTCCGTATGATCCAGAGGCTGACCCAAGACCAAAGAGAGAAGATTGGGATATTCCTCAAGAGTATTCGTTTGAATTGAAAGCATGGAGAGCTAGACGTAAGGCGGCTGGATTACCTTCTACTGAGGAAGAGATAAAGACAGCAGAAAATAAGAAAAAGAAAGAAGAGGAGCAGAAAAAGAAGGAAGAAGAAGAAAAAAGGAAAACAGAGGAAGCTTTAAAATTAGGAGATATTCAAAGCCAATTTGAAGCAGGAAGGATAGGAACTCTTGGAGGAAAGGTAGCTTTTCCCAAGGCTGATGTTGATACTTTAACAGAAGAAGAAGTACCTAAATATGAGACTCTTGACAAGGCTCCTTTAGGGTTTAAGCCTGATGGAGTTACAAACAGGAAAATATATGATGCCAGAATGAAGTATAAAGATGACCCTAGAAGAGGGTTACTTGAATTAGGGTTTCCAGATCCTAAAAAGTATCATAATCCTGAAACTGGACAAGTCTTTGCTCCTAAAAGTCATTTTACAGAAGCTCCTCCTGGTTGGGTAGAGGGTCTTCCTGAAGATTATGGCGCAAAAAAACCAGCGAGAGTAGAAGCTGGAATTACAGCAGAAGAAGATATTGAAGAAATAGAAGAACGCGAAGATGTTGAAGAACCTACCGAAAAAGTTAAAGCAGGAACTTTGACAGCAGAGCAAGTAACAGAAGTAGAAGCTGCTGGTATTTGGGAGCTTGAAAAAGACGAAGAGGGTAATCCTACTGGTACAATAAAAGTAGATGCAAATGGAAATTATGTTCCTAAAGCAGACCTTAGTCCAGCACAATATGATGCAGCAATGGCATCAGTAATCCCTAGAGGATATAGCGAGTCTCCTCCTCCAGATACTGTATATCCGAGTGATATGCCTTCAGAAGGAATGAAGTGGGTCTATGGGCCAGATGGAGACAGGAAAGCTGTTCCAGAGGGAGCCGTAAGCATGGATATTGACCCCGCTCAAGGAGGACTTTCAGACGAAGCAAAAGCTAAAGCTACAGAAATAAGAGAATTATCAGAAAGGGCTGTTGCAGCTACAAGAGATGAGACAGCAGAAGAGGAAGCAAAAGCTACTAATGTTGATTTCGTTATTTCAGACGGTGCGTTTGTGCCAGAAGTGACCGGTGTCGGCGGGGAAGTTTCTCCGACTTCTGATGCTGAAGTAAAATCAAGAACGGCTATTACTGGAACGGCTCCCACAGCAGATGAGGCTCAAATTGTAAATGATTTAGGGTTTGACGCAGCAGAAAGAAGTACTGTAAAAGGGGAAGAAAGAACAGGAGCTGCTGCTGGTATGGTTGCTGAAACTGCTGATATTCCTGAAGAGGTTGCTGCCGCTATCGTAGAAGACCCTGCAACTGTTGAAGCACAGATCGCTAACGAAGATGTAACAGTACAGGCTGCTATTGCTGCGCTTCCTACTGAAGCTTTAATGTCTGCTCAAATGGAAGCATTGGTTGGAGGATTAGAGTCAGGAACAGTTCCAGCGTGGGCCAAACCAGCCGTAACTCAGGTTACACAGATGATGGCGCAAAGAGGACTAAATGTTTCCAGTGTAGCCAGAGATTCTTTATTTAATGCTATTATTCAAAGCGCATTACCTATTGCACAAAACAATGCACAAGCTTTACAGACACGCGCAGCACAGAATTTATCTAATCAACAGCAAGCTAACCTAGCCGAAGCACAGCAAGAGCAACAACTACGTTTAGAAAACTTGGCAAACAGACAAGACGCAGCTAGTCAAACTGCTCAAATGGCACAGCAAATGCGTGTAACGCAAAGCCAGTTTAAACAACAAGCCAGAATGACAACTGCTCAACAGCAGCAGCAGACGAGGCTTCAGAATCTACAGAACAGGCAAAATGCGGCTGTTTTAGAATCTCAAAATAAGCAAGCGATGGAAGTACAGAATTTAAGTGCTGGCTTGCAAATTGATTTAGCCAATTTAGAAATCTTAAACGAAACCGAAAGAGAAAACATGACGGCTGAACAGCAGGGTAGACTTTTAGAATACCAAACCGCTGCTTCTTTTATGACTCAAAACGCAGCCTTTACTCAAGACATGAATAAGGCTAATTTATCTTCGGCACAACAAATACAATTAGCTAATTTGACAGCGTTAAATCAGGCAAGCTCTGAAAATCTTAGCGCAGAACAACAAACAGAATTAGCTAATTTAAATAAACGGATGCAAATGAATATCCGTAATGCGGAGCTTGCACAGCAGATGGGAATTGCTCAACTGAATGTTGATCAGCAACGAGCAATGCAAAATGCTAGCATGGTTGCAGGAGTAGATATGACTAAATTTACTACTGCACAACAAGTCGAAATGGCTAATAGTAAATTCATGCAAACTATGACATTGACAGAATTCAATGCAAATCAACAAACAGCGATGCAGAACGCAACAGCGATGGCCTCTTTAGACTTAGCAGCCGTTGATCAGAGGACTAAATTTGCAGTAGAAAACGCTAGAAATTTCTTACAGATGGATTTGGCTAATTTGAATAATAGACAGCAAGCCGTTGTCCTAGATACTCAACTTAAACAACAAAGAATTTTATCAGATCAGGCAGCAACAAATGCAGCGCAGCAGTTTAATTCGACTTCTGAAAACCAGACAAACCAATTTATGAGGGGCCTCGCTTCTCAAATGGCACAATTTAATACTCAACAAAATAATGCTATGGCTCAGTTTAATACATCAGAAACAAATAGAATGGAAGCTGTTGAAGCAGGAAATTTATTAGAAGCTCAAAAATTTAATAATCAATTAAGTACACAGATAGATCAATATAATGCTTCTTTAGATTATCAAAGAGATCAATGGAACGCTCAAAATGCTCAAGCAGTAGAACAATCTAATATAGCATGGCGAAGACAGGCAAATACTATTGACACAGCCGCTAAAAATGCTGTTAACCAGCAGAACTCCCTAAATGCTTTTAATTTGACTAGAGATGCTCAAAGTTCGTTGTGGCAAGAGTTAAGAGATAAAGCTACTTTTGATTGGCAAGGGGGCCAGAATCAATTAGACAGGATTTCTAGGCTTTTATCTACGGCTTTATCTAATGATTCTATCAAAGGCAATGAAGATCTAGGTTATGGTAGCGGTAATTTGAAAGAATTATTTGATTTATTAACAACAGAATAAGGATTAGTACTATGGGAATTTTTAGAAAAATTTGGAAAGGTGTTAAAAAGGTTTTTAAAAAAGTCGGTAAAGGTATTAAGAAAGTTGTTAAAAAAGTAGGCAAATTTATGGACAAGCTTGGCATTGTGGGCCAGATTGGGATGATGTTTGTTTTACCTGTAATTGGAGAGGCTTTAATGGGTGGCCTTTCTGCGTGGGGTGCAACATTAGCAGGGAAGGCTTCTCTTTTTGCAAGAGGAGCAGGGGCCGTTCTGAATACTGCACATAAGTTTGCTACTACTGTTGGTAATGTTTATCGTACTGTTACTGGAGCCGTTACTGATTTTATAGGAACAGCAGGAAAGTATATTGGCGGCAAGATGGAGTTAAAAGGATTTCAAGATATGACTTTAGGAGAAGCTTGGAAAACTTATACAAGCGAAGTAATGAAAAACGTAACAAGTATTGTAGATCCTTGGAAGAGAGCAGTAACAATTAACCCTTCTTTCGGTTCAACTGTTGCAGATCAAGCAAAGGCAGTAGGTATGTCTCCAGAACAATTTGTAGAGGCTTATACCATGCCTGAAAATGTAACCGCAAGTTTGAAGGGGTTATCTGGTGATGAGTTAGCTAATTTTAGATTTGATTCTGTTCAAACTCAAACTTTCAAGCCTGGACAAGCTCCTGGGGTAACTGCTTCTGTAGTGGCCCCAATTACAGAACCTTTCCAAGCAACTCGGAATACAGACTTTTGGGGCTTTGCTCCTGAAGTTAGGGGAGCATGGATTCCAGATCCTAACAATCCAGGTCAATTAATTCAAACTGGTCAAGCACCAGGAGTGGGTAAGGGTATTATACCAGCGCCGACAGTAGAAGTAGCGCCAGTAGAAGTAGAAGCAGGGAGTTTGATGGGGCCTCCTGTTCCTGAACGTCTAGATCCTACTTTTATGGGGCCTACTAGAGATCCTTCTTATGTTCCAGACTCTTCTGTGACTGCTTCACAAGCAGCAGTAATTGACCCTCTTGAGAAGGGATGGCTTAGGCGGGCAGGAGAAGAAGCAGTAACAGGTGTCCCTACTCAATTATTAACACAAGCTGTTTCTACTTGGGCCGCAGGAGATCCTCCCAGACCAGAGGAAGTGATTTCTGGTGGCCATGTTATTTGGGAGCCAGCAGATACATTAGTTGCTCAACAAATTAGAGCAACTCCTTTATATTCACCTCATATGAGTTCTTTAATGGGAACAAATACTGATCCTGATGGAACTGTTGGAGCTATTGGGCCAAGTGTTTACCGAAGCTGGATGGGTTAGACGTTTTACTAATATAGGACAATATAATTATGGCTGATTTACAATCACTTGGGCTAAGACCAGAAAAAGGGCTTGACCCTCAAATTCAAGAAGCAGTAGCAAATGATAGGCTGTCTTTAGATAGGCCTGTAGCAGGAGAATCATTAACTAATGATCCTAATAGTCCTTATCCTTTTGAAAAGGCTCCTGAATATACTGATAGAACAGATGCACTAGAGTATTTATTTGAAACTTTTACAGAAGAAAAAGCTTATCCAAGTATTTTAAATCTTATATCTAATGATGTTCCTATTATGAATTTAACAGAAGTATTCCTTTACAAAGGTTTTTCAGAAGGAAAGTGGAACCCTGATTTAATGCTTATGTTAGCAGAGCCGACTGCTTATATATTAATGGCATTAGCAGAACAAGCAGATGTTGATTATAAAATTATTCCAGATGAGGATGACGAGGATTTAACAGAAGAAGAAATGTATGGCAAGCCTGAAAAAGACGATGATGATTTTAGAATGTTTGGTAAAAAATATAGTTCAGAAAAACTAAAAGAAATGGAACAAAATAGCAAAGTTTCTAAAGCAGCATTGCCTCCTGAAATTTCTAAAAAGATTGAAGAAGTATCCGCACCTGTTGGTTTAATGGCTAGACCTGAACAGGATATAGTATAAAGGAGTATTGAACAGATGGCGCAAGACCAACAACAATTAATGAATGTTTTCGGCTCCTTACTGTCTGCAAAAGGCACAGGAGGGGGATCAGACCCAGAATCAGATTACTATAAGCAGCGCGAGAAGTATGAAAAGCGTAGAATGATAAGTAGTATTGTTGCTCCTATTGCAGGACAATTCTTAGGCCAGTTAGTAGCTGCTCCCTTTAGAGAGCCTGTAAACGATTTCCTAAGAACCGAAAAAGGCAGAGAGTTGTACGGGCAATGGAGGAGGCACGATTTAGAAAAACAAAATGTTAATGCTTTAACAGGCGATATTGAAAAATTTGAAGGTAATGCTTTAGAATATTTCAGACACAAAAATTTGGAGGAGATGAACAGAGAGGTTGGTTTAATTGCAGGGGAAGATTGGAAATCGAAACAAGAACTAAGAGAAGTTTTTCCTGAATATTTATCAAAGGCTGAAGCATTAGCTCGAAATGAATTAGCGCAATATCAACGGGCTAAAAATTATTATGTTAATTTCCCTGGTCAAGAAGAGTTTTTAGCTAATGTTCAAAGATACGGCCCTAAATCTACTAATTTAGGACAAGCCATGTTCAGGAGAATTAAACGGCTTTTTAAAGGACAATCTTATGATGATTTTGTAAAAGAATCAATTGGTCAGATTACTGGAGTTAATTACGATATTTTTAAACAGGATCTTGATAAAAGGCCTACTGGTGTAACTACTGAAGAATGGGGAATGGATACTCGTTCACTAAGAGAAATATTAGCTGAATCAACAGAGGTAATAACTCCAAGTGAAATGCATAAACTAGTAAAGGATGCTCAAACAGATTATCTTATGACTAATGTTTATAATCTAGAAAAGCTGGATATGGTTCAAGGCGCTATTACTGCTAACGAAATGGGAGAATTGACAGCCGCTTATTTGCAATATAGTGATGATCCATCAGGAAAAGATTCTCCTATGTCTAATCTAATGTTTCAAGCTATTCAAAAACTTGGAGGTTTAGGAAGAGACAGCACTATTAAAAGTCCAGCGCAAGTTTATAATCAAATGTATAAAATGGCAGAAATAACACCTGAAAAGTTTAAAAAAGAAGACTTGGTAGAATGGGCTAAAAGTACAGTGGTTGGAAGAGATCTTCTGGAAGGAATAATACTTCAAGCAGATATAAAAAACGATCAAGGAGAAGTAATAGCAGCAAAAGGTACTATGCTTCCAGGTTTAAGGTCATCTATATTCTATGAGCTTTTTCAAAAAACCACAGCTAGAGGTTTAACTATTGAATGGGCGCAAGAACAGGACGGGATATTAGTACAAGGAGCAGGACTGCAAGCTTTAAATCAAGAAGAAAGATCCAGATTTGACCGAACAGTAGATTTATACTTAGGAAATATTATAGACGCTTCTAGGGATATTTCTGCGGTTCTAATAGGAAAACAATTAGATACGAAGAGTCTTCCTGACGGTTTTGATGATCCAGCCCAAGCCAGAAGCAATCAATTAGCTCTTATAAATGCATCTATGGAATTAATTTCACAGCATTTCTTAGAAAGAAAAGATACTGATATTTCTGTGCCAAATCCTTGGCCCCTGTTGACGGGGATACGCAGAGAAGCTGTTTCAGGAGTTTTAACTGGTGTAATTTTACCTGTTGATCAAATTATGGAAAGTCTTCCAGAGCTTATAGAAGAGATGAGGACAGCTAACGATATAGATGGGAGTGTTGACAGGCTTCTTGGTACTACTCGTACTGCTGCTGATCCTTCTTTTGGAGGGGATTGGGATGCCTATTCTCAGTCCATTGCTCCTGATGTTACTCCTGATCCTACAGGACAAGTTATAGACCTTTCAAATAAAACTACATGGCCTAAAGACCTTCTTACTGATGTCCTTCCTTCTGATGATGATTCAGTAGACGATTTTACTATTAGTAAAAATCAGGGAATTCAATCAAGCCGAGCATATTTCAGATACCTTGAGGACAATCCTAACATACCTTCAGCAGTTAAAGCGCAGCAACAATATAATGCAGGGAAAGCAGGAGGTGCTGTAATCCCAGGAACGATGGCGTTTAACTATGGTGGTATGCCATTACAAGAGGCCTATGATGCTTGGCATGGAGGAGGTGTTGAGGTTTTAAATGAGGACGGAACCACTACATCAAGAACTCAAGAGCAAATAAGAACAGAGCTAATTGAGGGGGGCTATGATTTTAGTCCACAGCCTTTTGTAGATGATACGTTTATACGGATTGTTCATATGAGGGGAGCAACAGGGGCGCATGGAGCTATTCAAGACGTTACTGCTTCTAAGTATTTTAAAGTTGAACTCGGCACAATGGAATTACCAGACCCTGAAATGGCTTCAGCCTCTGGAATAGATTCTAAACAGATCGGGTCTAATATGACAGGAGAAGAAAGGCCTAGAGATACAACAGAAAAAGTATTTATGGCAGGGACGATAACGGACAGGGCCGCTAGAAAGCTTTTGCGTGAGAACTGGAGAAATCTTCCTGATTTTTATAAAGAACATATTGCTGCTCAATTTGGTAACGGCTATCTTCCTTTACTAAAAGAGCTAAGTACTGAGTATAATGTCTCTGATTCTGACTTAGTTAATCAGGCTGGTGGAAGATATATGGACGGTGGATCTTTGCAATATCTTGGAAAGGGGCGAGCACAAGAAATAAATGAAAGAAGGTTTGCAATGGATGTATTCTTAAAATCAAATGGAATTTCTGGCCCCGATAAAATCAGTGGGAGAAAAAATCCCGTTATGCATCAAGTAGGATTAGAGGCATATAATGAACTTATAGGCCCTCAAGATGATGCAGAGAAAGAATTTTTAAACAGGTTACTAGGAGGCTCTGCTGGTAGTAGTAAACCTTCAACAAGTATTTTAGCTGAAGCAGAAGCCGCAGAAGCCCCAGTTACAGTGGATGTAGAAAAAAAACAAGATAGTTTATTAGGAAGACAAGACACGATATATGATCAAATTTGGGAAATCTCTTCAAGGCATGAAGGAGAAGGTTTCGTAGCTAAAGTAGGAGATAAAGAAGAGTTGAATAATTCTGGCCTTACTTTTAAAACTTATCAAGCCATCCAAAGAAATAAAGGAGAGGACGAACCCACTGTAGATTCTTTTAAAGATTTGTCTGTTGATGAGGTGAAAGAAATTATACGAGAAGAATTCTATGAAGGGCCTAAACTAGACCAACTACCAGAAGAATTACAAGGAACTGTTTTTGACCACAGTTTAACAGGAGGCTCTACTGACGCTATTAAGCTTTTACAAGCAGTTATTGGTCTTCCAGAAGAAGATCAGGACGGTATTATCGGAGAACAAACTTTAAATATTTTACAAGAATCATTTCTTACTTCTATTATAAATCAATATAATCTCGCTAGAAAGCAGGATTATCTAACAATAATTCAAGAAGATGAATCACAAAAACAATTTCAAACTGGATGGTTAAACAGGATCAGAAGTTATGAATAATAAAAGGAAAGGGAATGTCGCTTAGTTCGTTGTTAGACGCTCAAATGGTCAGAAAAATGAATAGAGGGGTAGGTCCTTCTTCTCAAAGGCGCTTTCAATATGGTGTAGCCAGTTCAACATGGTTAGGAGGGGATCTTTTTCGCATGGGAAAGGCTGCTATACAACCAGGAGATTATAAAGAAAACATACAAAGAATCGAACAAGAAAGGCTTTCAAAACTTAGAGAAAGATTCCCTGATATTCGTGAAGAGGACTTAACCAGTAAAGCAACTATGTGGGGGCAGATGGCTGGTATGGTATTTGATCCCGCAATGTTTGGAACTATGTATTTAGCAGCCCCTGTAAAAGGGGCGCAACTGACAAAACTTGGGTTAAGGGCAAAGGCTGCTGGTGTTTGGGGCGCTGAAGGCGCTGTTCGTTCTACTGCTTATCAATCATCTAGAGGACATGATGTAGATCCTACTTATGTTGCTCTAGGCGCTCTATTAGGAACAACGCTAGGAGGAGCTTTTCCTTATGCCAGTCCAAGGAAAGCTTTATTTGGAAGAGGAGCCGCAAGAGAAACAGCAGAAGAGGCGGCAGAACAAGTTCCTCGTGTCCCTACGGGAATATCTTCTAAACCTGTAGATGAAGTCTCTCCTTCAAAAGCTTTACGATTATATCAAGGAGAGATGCGTCCAACAAGAGGACCAAATAGTGGGAGAATAAAAGATCCTGTCCTGTCTCCTTCTCAAGAGAAAGATATTCAAGAATCATTATTAAGGGCATTAGAAAACCCTGATATGCCTGAGTCTATTTTAAAAAACCTTATAGATGTTCCCAATATAGCTGCTTTATATACTAGAAGAGATCTTTTAAAGCTTGAGCTTTCTCAAGAAATAAAAAGAAGATCTTCAAAGGAAGTAGGAGCTATATCAGATGGAGCTTTGTCTCGTTTACAAAATGAGTTTGATCGTGTTAATAAAGCTGTTAAAAAGTTAGGAGACAATCCAATAGGGCTTGCTATTAATGATGTTGCTACTGGAGTAGAAACAGGCATAAAACAGCTTGGCAATGATGGGTTATTAACAGCCGCCTCTATTAGAAAAGCAATGATAAGGCCGATTATAGGCGCTGTCGGAGGATATGGTACAGGCGTTGCGGCTAATATTTTTAGCGAAGAAGATGATTTCAGTCCTTTAATGTTCGCTATGGCAGGAATGGTGGCTGGCGCAGCTTCTATTAAAATAAATAAATCTACGTTTGCTCCTATTATAAAAACTTCTGGTAATGAAGCAGCACAAGATATAATTAAGATTAGTAATTGGGCACATGCAAATGTTATGCTTTCAGCTACTTCTGCAACAAGACTGAATTCTTTTGGTGGGCTGACTGAATTATTTTCCAAAACTTTATTTAATCAAGCGGGGGCCGATTTAAGAGGCGCTGCTATCACATCAGTAGAAGCACGACAAGCTCTTGTCATGCAGGAAATTAACCATGTTAGAAGAATACTTTTAGAAAATCAAAAGTTGGGTGGTGTGAACTTCTCCATGTTAGGATCTCATAAAGATGTGATTAGGTTAAGAGAGGCTTCTGGAAAATATTTAAGAGGTTTATACGGCAGAACAGATGAAGAGGCCAGAGCAGGATTAGGGGCAGTAGGCTTTAATGCAGAAGAAATTTCATTAATTTTTAATTCTTCTGGTGGGATGCGTACACAGATGTCAAACCTATGGAAAGTATTTACTGATGTTCTTCCTGATTTAAAAAAATTAGACGATTACGGCCTTCCGCAATTTCATAATCATGCTAAAATATTTAAAAACGAAACAGGAGCTAAAGAAGCATACGGTAAGGCTTTTTATCAGCAAGCTTTAAGTAATATAGAAACGGCTGGTAAAAAATCTATTGATGATTTATCAGAAAGTGCCTTAAAAAGGATACGCTCATCTGCGCAAAGACGGGCCGATAAATATGTTGATGATATTATAACAAAAGGTTCTCCTAACCCAAGTAAGCCTCGCGGTTGGATGGTTAGCGGAGATAAGGATTATAGAAGTCCAGAGCTTAAAATGGCTCCTTTAATTGATCACTTGGAATTTGATAGAAAATTAACTAATATTAAAGCTATTAGAGAAATAGAAGAGTTTATGATATGGGACGTTGAAGAAGTCATGTCAAAATATGTTCAATCAACGATACCAACTCTAGAATTTGCCAGAACTTTTGGGGCAAAAGGAGAGCTTATTAGAGATTTAAAAACTTCTATTCAGTCTCAGTTTACTAGATCAACGAAAGGCGCTAGTGCTTCAGACAAAAGAGCTTTGCATAATTTACAATCAAAACAAATGAAGTCTATTCACGATGCAGTAGATATGTATTTCGGAAGGCTTCACGCAACTAGCAGAGTCTCTGGTAGTCCACTAGCTAACCATGTGTATGCGGTGTCTACTACACTAGCTAATTTAACCTATCTTCCAAAAGTCACTATTTCCAGTTTAGGAGATCTTGTTCAACCTTTTCAAAATAGCGGAGTTATGTCAGGAATGAGAGGAATGTCTAGAGCACTTTCTAAAAAAACAGGGTTTCATAATCATGGGTTTGGAGATGTAGATGTTATGAGCCATGAGCTACAAGCTTATACAATGCGGAATACTCCTGGTTCTACTTTACAAGCCGTTGCTTATGGAACAAACCAAAAATGGTTTCAGTTAATTGGTCTTGCAAAGCTTACCAGCTTTGCCAGAAAGTTCGCGTATAATACAGGAATAGAAGACGGGTTTGATGTTGCCCAGAGATTAGCACGAGGGAAAACAAATGCCCTTACTTTAAAAGCTAACACTTTAGGAATTTCAGATGATGTAGTGAAACATTTAAAAAAATTTAAAACTGTGGATGACGCGTGGGCAGACGATCTTGGACAAACTTATTTAAATCGTATTGGAAAAAAAGCAGCAGACAGGGATGCTCTTCTTCCTCAGATTGGAAACAGGCGGGGATTTTCACAATCAAAGAACCCTGCTATTCGTGCTACAGGTCAATTTTTATCCTGGGCGCAAGCAAAAAGCGCACAAACAAATTCTCTAATTGCTAGAATGGAATCAGGAGACGCAGCACTGGCTGTTAGAATGTTAGGTACATTAGTTATATATGATGGTATTTTAACATTTAGAGATTTTTTAAATGATCCTACGGGGAAAAGATTAGATAAAGAAGGGGTTCAAAGTTATAAAGACAACTATTTAAGATTACAAACAATGGCAAGATCATCACAATTCTCTGGAAACGTGACCCCTTGGTATATTGATAAGGTGGCGGGTCTTATGTCTACTAATACTGCCAGGAACCCTCTATCTAATGTTGCCCCTAGTTTAGGATGGCTTTGGGATATGGCTACAGGATTCTCCCCAATTCCTATTGCTGGTAATTACGGGTCTGTAGCTACAAATATAGCAAGAGATGATCCAGAAGGGGCTTTAGTACAAGCATTGAAAAGGCTTCCTCTAGGACAAGAGTATATGGATTTAAGGGCAGCACTTGGGGATGAGCTTGTTGATAAGCCTAGTCCAAAGTCAACAAGATATACAAGAAAAGCAAAAGGCGGCATAGTTGAAAATGTTGCCCAAGTTCCGAAAGAGCCTGACGAGAGAATAGATAAAATGACAGGCCTTCCTTATAATGTACAAGCAGGAACAGCTTTTATAGATGAAGAAGATCCTGAAAAACGGACACGATTTATATTTGGTGGATTAGCGACTGCTCTAAGGCCTTTATTTTCCAAGGCTGCTTCTTTCCCATTACAACACCTTGTAAAAGAAACAGCAGGAATAAGGGATCGTTGGGCATCTGCCAAACTATTATCTACCTTGAAACCTTCTAGTAGTAAAGCAGTCACAACAAAAGTTGACGAAGTTTTTGAAAGCCCTGCAATAGTTACAAGCGAAGCAGCAGAAGAAGCTACAAAAACCGCCGCATCTGCTGCTGGTAGAGATTTGGAAAGATTAAAAGTAGCAGAAGATTTACCTTCTGATAGTCTAAAATGGTATGACGCTCTTCTTCCTGAGAAAGCTCGCTCTTTATGGACACCCCCAAAACAAGAACTTACTTCTGAGGCTACTTCTATTAATTTGAAGCGCCTTCCTCAAGCCTTTACACAATTAATGAAAGAAGATATATTTAAGAGTATAAGAACTGGTCTGGATATAGGAGGGGGCCGCGCTAATAATGTTATTAAAAAACTGAAAAAAGATCTAGGGTTTAATCTGCGTATTTATGATCCTTTTAATCGTAGTCCAAAACATAATGCAGAAGTCATCTCTCAAATTATTGAGGAAGGAGGAGTGGATGCGGTTTTTAATAATAACACTTTGAATGTAATAAGAGAAAAAGAAAATCAGCTTCGCATAGTTCAACAGGCTCGTGATGTTTTGAGGGACAATAAGACTGCCTATTTTTCCGTATACGAAGGGAACAAAACAGGCGTTGGGAAAACGACTACAAAAGGATGGCAAGAACACAAGCCTCTCGAAATGTATAAAGAGCTTATTGAAGAGGTATTCGGTGCTGATAATGTGACTATGAAAAACGGTGTTATAAGGGCTGTAAAGAAAACAGAATCTCCTGCTATGGCTGTACAACCCACTACAAAGCTTCCTCTTGCTACAGGCACAGGAAGAATCATTAATGGACGAGAACTATTCAAAAACCTTAAAGGAACTTCTTTTGCCAGAGGAAATAAAACATATCCTGTAGGTAAAGTGATGGGAAATCAGGTTTATTTCCATAAGAACTATATTGGAGATATGCCAAAGAATGTACAAGACCTATACAAAAAAGCTTTAGATGATATTCCAGAAGGATTTGAATTTAATACTTTGATGTATGAATCTGCCAAGAAAGGCAAGCCAGCTAGAATACGTTTTGACGAGGCTCCTGATTTTAATACAGCCAGAGAGCCTACTCCTGGTAAGCTCTGGTCTTATTGGTCAGATGGAAATACTAGAGCTTCTGAAAGTAAGAATGTTTGGCATCACAAATGGCAATGGGTTGGTGAAGATTACAAAGGTTTTAATATAGACACAAGTTATGATTGGTCTAGACAATGGACTCAGACATTAAACAAATCTCCGAAAAGCACTCCTGAACAGTGGAGGCTTGAGCTTATCGAACATAAGCTTCCTTTAGATGTGGCAAGCCCCAAAAAAACAGGCTTCATACCTATATGGAAAAATAATATACTACAGAGAAAAATTCCTCTTGAATTCGGGCAAGATAATGCGGGGCCTTTAAAAACTACTACGATCTTTGAATCTGGAAAGCCCAAAAGAAAACCCCTAGGTAGTATAAGGAAAACGTCTGGTGGAGGAAGAAAGCCAACCTATTTAGTTACAATTAAGGGAGCAAAATGGCCTTCAACGGGTATTGTAAAGGGAGTGCCTATTAATACTCGTGGAGGATTTAAAACTCTTAAAGAAGCAAAAAATTTTACAGAAGAATATTTTAACAGCGCAGGAAAAGACTGGATGAAAGGGTAATGCTCCTCTACCTAGAAACAGATCTTGACAGGGCTTATAAAATAGATCGAAAGACACGATCTAAACAGAATAAGCCTTGGATAGCACGAGAAGATTTCAGACTGGTCTATGAAGAATTACTTAATATTCATTTACAACACGCAATTGATAATATTTTTGTAGATAGCCCATTGGATGATATACCAGAGTGGGTTATAAGTGAAGTAGATAGAACCTTAGAAAATGAATGTATCTTTCAGCAAGAAGAAATATCATGATGCTTGATAAGTTAATAAACCCTGTTTCAAAAATTCTGGATAAGTTTGTAGTTGATAAAGATTTAAAAGTAAAGCTGCAACATGAATTAGAGACTGCGATACATAGTGCAAACCTTGCTCAGTTAGAAGTTAATAAAGCAGAGGCAGCGCATAAG